>Ga0163161_10002833_pt1 | contig 12305 bp, 14 predicted proteins | sample S45metaG_FD_129847 | JGI IMG/M metagenome (GOLD analysis project Ga0163161, IMG submission 129847) | Switchgrass rhizosphere microbial communities from Kellogg Biological Station, Michigan, USA - S4-5 metaG | ecosystem: Host-associated > Plants > Roots > Rhizosphere > Soil | place: USA... | reverse complement strand
TTATACTAACAAAACCTGCTTTATGCGCCATTAAAATATTTTTTAAAAAAAATTTGCAGCACAAAGAAACGAATTATATCTTTGCATTCCAATTCGGAAACAGAGTTAAGGATTTAATTCAAACAAAAAAACGAGTTGTATAGAGTGCGGGGTGGAGTCCCGAAACTTCGGGAGTACGCTCGTTGAGCTCATAACCCGAAGATTAAAATGACAACATAGAGTGCGGGGTGGAGCAGTTGGTAGCTCGTCGGGCTCATAACCCGAAGGTCGCACGTTCGAGTCGTGTCCCCGCTACCAATTCAGTTGGTAGTTCTCAGTTAGCAATTTAATTGCCTACTGAAGATTGAAAATTTGAAACTGAAAAATGGCCCGTTCGTCTAGGGGTGAGGACGCCAGATTTTCATTCTGGAAACAGGGGTTCGATTCCCCTACGGGCTACGAAAAGCCGCTTCTATCCGAAGCGGCTTTTTTTATGTTTGCTATTCGGCAAATCATCCTCCCACACCGGATTAATCCTTTCGATAAATGCATTAAAGCTTACGATTGCAATAAGCTACAGCAAGTAAAGACAGCGGCTAAGAGACGCCTGACTTTCATTCCGGATCACTCCAGAACTACGATTCCACTACAGTTTATAATTTATTTACAAAATTTACATTTTTATTTACAATCCAAACCACTCGACCTCAAAAACATCCAAGTAGATTCGCTGAATCAATTTGAAAGGATATGAAAAATAAAAAAGTTGTGATCTATGCCCTGATCTTACCGCTGGTTGTGGTGAGCGGACTTGTATTTGCTAATCGTGAAATTAAAAATGAAACTGAGCCATTCCCAAAGCCGTTATCTGCTGCTGAAAAAAAAGCCCGCATGGTGAGTGACAAGAAAAAATGGGAGGCTTCACCTGACGGCATAAGGTATAAAGAATGGGAGATTTCTCCTGAAGGCAAAAAAGTACGTGCCAGCCTTGGTAAAATAAGAAAATACATAGAGGCTTTTGCCAATATGGAGGCCGTGGTAACCTCTGTTACTTTTCGGCGCCCAAATGCAAAATCATCAGGACCAAAATGGCTTATAGTCAGGATTAATGGCGAAGAATATATGATGCAATTTATTCCTGTGGATTTTAAACAGTTGAGTAGCCTGAAAGTTAACGACAAAATCATCATAAGAAGCCGCAGTGCAGGGTATTCGCCTAATCATCCATATTTAATTCTATCGGGCGATTATATTGAACTAAATAACAAGATACTTTTTAAACGTGATTTTAGCAAAAGCAACCATTGCTGAGGATTAGCTTCAATAGGCCAGAATTTAATGTGCCAATTAACAGATCGTCTTGCATGTTACCCAAAGACATCCAATTGCCATGAAAGGTCTTAAACAAATGCAAGCCCTGGGTTAGAGCCCCGCTTTACTACAAACTAAAGCGGGATTTTTGTTCTTAAAACTTGTACTATCATCAAGGATAGTCAGGCCTTAATTTTAAATCACTGATAAATTCCCTACCTATTACGTTTTTGTAAAACAAAAAGCTGAAACGTGAGCTACCTAGTATAATTAACATCGGTATAAAAAAGCCAAACCATCCTACGTTGTAAGCAAAAAAGATTGATATAATAGCCGGTATTAAAAGACCGGGCCATGAATATTTATCAGGATAGATAAACTCGAAATCACCAGAAGTGTGGTTGTACAAAATCGAACCCGCTCTTATCTTATTTCTATATCTTTCCGAATATTCTGATCGCGGCAAAATGAAGCAAATTTCTAAAGGATCGTTCTTTATGATGTTATACTTCCGCTTTTTTAAAATGGAAATTATTTCTTCATGACCTCTTAATTCAGCTATTTTGCCGGTTAAGCGGTGCCTCGTTATCGATTCTTCATTAATATCCATAAAACCAATCATCTGTAGCTAACATTAAATATCGATAAATCTTTAGACAATTGAAATGGCTTAACAGAATAAGCAACGGGATTTATATACCGTTGAGAGAGCTACAAAGAGAAACCCGGCGCAAGCACTAACCTGTATATTGAAATTGAAACCAGCAAGCACCAAAAATAATTTTCATCCGCCGATCATAAGAAAAAAAGAAAATTTAATTAGCCAAACCCGCTGTACAAATATAGTACTAGAACACTACTTAAATTATATAACATACTCATTATCAAATCGAAATTTACCGACACAAGTTACCCATGGTTTTAGCGCTAAATGGATCATTAAAAATATTATTAAAAATTTCCTAAATGGTTTTGCAAACATCAAAATAAATGATACCTTTGCACTCCTTCAAACGAAGAATCTTTTGAAGATATAGAGTGCGGGGTGGAGCAGTTGGTAGCTCGTCGGGCTCATAACCCGAAGGTCGCACGTTCGAGTCGTGTCCCCGCTACCAAAAGAGTTGAAAGACACTCTAATATTTAATGGCCCGTTCGTCTAGGGGTGAGGACGCCAGATTTTCATTCTGGAAACAGGGGTTCGATTCCCCTACGGGCTACGAAAAGCCGCTTCTATCTGAAGCGGCTTTTTTTATGCATTTCATTCCGGAAATGGATGTCCGCACCAGTAGCTACCAGACCCGCCTAAAGTTTACAAAACCCCTATTTTATGAGAAGAGAATTAAAGAAATTTTTTTATTAAATTTATATATTAATCGCTCCGCCGTGACCTCATTAAACCGAACACCCGTTATTTTGTCAATCTTATTTTTTTGTGCAGGGAATAATATCGCCCATGCTCAGCTTTGGCGATATTTAAACGATAGTCCTGAAAAGCAGAAAGCGGCAGACAAAGCACTGAAAAAAGAAGCATCCGAGGTAATTACTAAAAAAATGGTAGCTTATGGCGAAACATTGTCATACGATATCATGACCCACACAATAAAAAGCTTTGATGGTGTAGCGGCTAAAATTGACCTGTGGGAAAAGCCATTTAACGGACACGTATTTCATATCGATCTCCCAAATGATCAATTAATTATCCGGGATTTTAGTGGTCTTGTAAGCGTGCATCACCTTAGCCATAATCTGTTGGAAATTATTTATAGTCCCCGTGGCGGCTCTGATGAGGGATATGATAATGTATTACTATTGGGCGTAGATAAAGGTAAATTCTGTATTGTTGCGGAAATGCAATCTGTTTATGAATTTGAAAGGTCGAAAGTATATGGGCTTTATCAGCTCCACCTAAAATTACAAGGCACTAATATTGGCAATTACCAAATGTTTGTAAAAGTACTCGACTTGCTGAGGTCAGAAAATAAAGGTGAAAAAAGCTATGATAAAAGCACCAATTTTGTTTTGAAGTTTGATAAAGCCCGGCGAATCTTTTACACCGATAAGCAAAAACTGGATGCTTATATTGAACTGGAGGGCGTTACACCCAAGAAACTACATGTAAGGGGTTATTATCCGATGATCAACCTTGGCGAGTATCAATATTGCTTCTTCAACAAGATATGGTATTCAGTTTGGAAAGATGTTACAACTGGTAAAGTTTGGATGTCTTCCTACTGCAAGAGGCCTATTTCAGCCTAAAATAGAAGCCCGTGGTACGATGAGTTAAAAGGAATTTTTGAATTTATTTCCGTTTCTCATTGGTACTGCTTCCGCATACTTTCTTTTACTTTTTCCCGATGCTGTTTACCCCAGGCACTAAGCTCGGCGAGTACATCTTTCAATGTTTCACTGTAATCAGTTGCTTCGTAAATAATGCTTACCGGAGTGGTGTGATATACCTGCCGTTTGATAAAATCATTTAACTCCAAATCTTTCAATTCTTTCGCTAATACTTTAGACGATATTCCAGCCACTTCATGTTGAAGTTCATTAAACCGTTTAGACGATTGTACAAGCGAAAGGATCAAAGCCAGCTTCCATTTTCCGTTCAGCACATACAGTGCATCAATTACGTTTCTAAGCGATCCTTCGCAGGCGAGTTTATCTGGTAATGACTGATTTTTAATGACTTTCATAACTACAAAGATAATCACTTACCCCAATGTAAGCGCTTACCTTTAGGTAACGCGTCACTTTTTATCAGCAGCTAACCCTAGTTTTGCCCTTAATCATTAATCAATAAATTTTATGAAACATATCCTTCATTTAAAATCAAGCATACAGGGTGCTATATCATACAGCATTAAATTGGGTGATGCTATTGTTGAAGAAATCCAGCACAAATATCCTTACAGTACGGTCGAAGAACTCAACCTGGTAGATGTTGACATCCCACACCTTAAACCTGAAGTATTGCGGACATTCTTTATTCCAAGCGATCAACTCACTGAAGCAGAAAAAGCGTCTATCAGCCTTTCAGATGCACTGGTTAAACAATTATTATCTGCAGATATCATTGTAATCGGTGCACCGCTGATTAATTTCACCATCCATTCATCATTAAAGGCATGGATTGATCACATTACCAGAGCAGGGATCACATTTGGCTATGGTGAAAATGGTCCTATTGGAATGGTTACCGGTAAAAAAGTTTATGTTGCCATGTCATCGGGCGGTATTTATTCTGAAGGACCAGGGAAAGCCAACGATTTTGTTGCCCCCTATTTAAAGGCATTTCTTGGATTTTTAGGGATGACCGACCTTACCGTATTCCGCGCCGAAGGGTTAAAAGTACCTGGCGTTAAAGATCAGGCTTTCGAAAGGGCTGTTGAAAGTATTACGATTGATTAAATATTTAGTTGAACAGGATAGTTTTATTCCTAAAGCAAAATTCCCTCAGATCGAATGCGCTGAGGGAATTTTATTAAAGCCAGCAGTGCAAACTGAATACGATTACTCTCCGCCTTTGGTAATCACAACACTGGCCACATTTTGCCAGTTCTGGATCACCTGATCGTAAAACGGTTCATCTGCAGAACCACCTTTCCAAATGGAATAAAGCTTTTTATTATCCTTTCCGATATAACTATGGGCGGCAAGCTCCAGAGACTTAGTTTTAATTCCTGTTAATACATTATTAAGGTTGAAGCTGAAAGTGGCTTTGTAATTATCTGCAACACCAATTACCAGATTGGTAACGGCAAGATTTGCTTCAAATGGATAAGAACTACCGACCTGTAAACTATCAACACCACCTGAAGTATTTGTAAACGTGCCTTTAAAATGGAAAGCAAACTCTGAGCGTGGAGACTTCCTGCAGAATAGTTTTACTTTCACATCCTGATATGAACCTGCGGGCAATTGAATCACTCCAGCTAAAGCATCAGAGCTAAAAATGTTCAGGTTTTTACCTACCATGATAGTGGTATCGAGCAGCCCCTGGCGTTGAGCAGCAAGCGAAATCTTTTCTACCCAAACCGTGGCATATGACCAATTGACAGCAACTGAGCTATCTGGTATTACACCTCTCTTCGTGGCAACACTATTACCGCTAGCTTTAGCAAAATAAGAGATCTTGCCGGAACCAGTTAGAGTTTCTTCAGTGGTGCTACTTTTTTTACAGGATATAATTGCTGATGCGATGAGCAATGCACCTAAACCATGTTTGGTACATAAAGAGATACGTTTCATTAAATATTATTGAGGGTTAAATGATTTGATTTAAAGATATAAAGAATTTTTAAATTCAAAATTGATCTTTCCATTTTGATGGGAAGGTTGAGCTAAAGGCCAATATTTCTTAATATGATCTTTCCACTTTTTGTTACAACAAAAGCAGATTTGGTTATGCCGGTCATTTTGTTCTTTCTCAAATTTGCCTCATCAAACAATTGATTTAAAAACAAATATCATGAGAAAGCTATTATTTATTTTAAGCCTTGCAATTTCTGCCCTTAGTTATGGCCAAACACATCAGCCACGAACTTTTCTGTTTGTTCCCGGTGCCTGGGATGGTGGCTGGGACTACGCAAAGGTAGATTCTATTTTAAACGCAAATGGCGATATCGTTTATCGCCCAACACTTACAGGCTTAGGCGAGAGGGTACATTTATCCAATGCAAACATCAACCTGAGCACCTACATCAACGACATTGCAAACGTGATCAGATTTGAAAACCTGCACAATATTATCCTCGTAGGGCACAGTTACGGTGGCATGGTTATTTCGGGTGTAGCAGAACAACTGCCCGATCGTATAAAACAGCTCGTGTATCTCGACGCGATGGTTCCCAACAATGGCGAAAGTGCCAAAGATCTTTGTGGCGAAATATGGGCTCCTATGACAAAAGACAAGATAAAAGACGGCTTGGTACTGTATCCATTTGGCGCAACAAAACTTTCCGCACCTACCGATGTGCCCCAATCTTTAAAAACATTTACTGAACCCTTAAAAATAAGTAACCCAGCAGTAAAAAAGATCCCTACAGTTTTTATTTCGATGACAAAGGATGGCAAAAGCAACCCTGGTACCGATAAAATGGGATTGCTTAGGGCAAAAGAAAGAAACTGGAAAGTTTATACCTTTGAAGGTGGGCATTATTCGATGCGCGAACAGCCTGCTAATCTGGTTAAAAAATTAGAAGAAATCTTACAGGATCAGCATAAATAGCAGAATAATAATATTAAAACAGATTACTGGTACAGCATTTATCGAAATCTGTTCCCGAATAATGATTAACTTAAGTTATGGAAAGCAAAATACTTCATAAGATAAAGACGATTAGCGAATATCATAAAGCGATGGGACTTCCAAAACCAGAACATCCATTGATCAGCGTAATCAATTATGATTCTATAAACTTGCCTTGCAAAGCTCAAATGAGTTTAATGTTCGATTTTTATTCTATCTCACTCGACCGGAATTTTAAAGGCAGGATGAAATATGGGCAACAGCAGGGAGACTTTGATGAAGGTGTTTTGTTTTTTATAGCCCCGGGACAGGTATTTGAAATTGATGTAGATAAAGGAAAAATGATCGATCGCTCAGGCTGGTTATTGCTTGTACATCCCGATTTCTTATGGGCTACATCCCTGGCAAAAACGATCAAACAATATGAGTACTTTAGCTATTCGGCTAATGAAGCTTTGTTTCTATCCGAGAAAGAGGAAACGGCCATTTTGAGCATAATGCAAAATATAGTGCAAGAGTATCAGGCAAATATTGATAAATTCAGTCAACCGGTAATTCTTGCCCAGCTTGAATTGTTATTTACTTATGCCGACAGGTTTTACCAGCGGCAATTCATCAGCCGAAAGATTGCCAATCATAGCATTTTGAACCGACTGGAAGATTTACTGAATACCTATTTCAAAAGCGAGGCTTTGGCAACAGATGGAATCCCCACGGTTCAGCAAATTGCTACATCATTAAATGTATCTCCGGGTTACTTAAGTGGAATGCTCAAAATATTAACAGGACAAAGTACACAACATTATATACACGACAAAGTGATTGAAAATGCCAAAGAAAAATTATCTACAACAAGTTTATCCATAAGCGAAATTGCATACGAATTAGGTTTCGATCATCCCCAATCATTTAGCAGGTTGTTTAAAACGAAAACTAATTTTTCTCCCTTAGCATTCAGGGCAAGTTTTAATTAAAAAGTCAAAACATCACTATCATCACAAAAGGCATCAATTTCAATCTGTTGATGCCTTTTGCATGCATTTCGACAGCTTATACCTATAATTGTACATAAAGTATAGGAATTTGAACATTAAGAAATTCCTTTCTTATTTTGTTTAAGCGATGCAAACACCCCACTCCAATCAACAGCTGCCCATTTATACCATAGAACCTGATGAAATAGCGGGCAATAAAAATTTTCGGGTCTATCATTTCGAGGGTACCTTACCGAGTCAATCTGAACTGCTCATTCCGCATCGGAAAGACCATTACCTGATTGTTTTGATCCGGCAGGCCGACAGCCGTCAGTGGATTGATATGACGCCATATATCTTAAAGAATAATACCATTTACTTTTCTGGTCCAAATCACATCATTGTAAAGGAAGGTTTTACGCAATTGTGGAGCACGGGTATTGCTTTTACTAAAGAATTTCTTTCTCTGCAGGAAAACGCTTCTTTAAGTAAACTACCTATCATTGAGAATCTGTACGATGGGCACGAATTGCTCCTAAACAAAGCTGATCTTAATTTTGCGGAAGACATACTTGTCAAAATCAATACCGAATATCAGCAGCCTGGCGAGTGGCAACAGCGTATGCTTACTGCCTATCTTACTGTGCTGCTTACCTATTTAAGCAGGCTATATACCGAGCAGTTTAAAGAAGCTGAGCATTCAATAGACAGGCTTTTGCTGAAAAATTTTCAGGCTAAAATTAACGAATGTTACCGCGAACTGCGCGAGGTAGGGGATTATGCTTCAATATTAAATATTTCTGCCGGACATTTAAGCGAAGTGGTAAAAATACAGAGCGGTAAACCAGCAATCAAACATATTCATGAACGGCTGGTATTGGAGGCGCAGCGTTTGCTTTTTCACACTCCTCAATATCTAAAGGAAATTGCTTTCGAACTTGGTTTTTCCGATACTTCTTATTTTAACCGGTTTTTTAAGCGCGAAACTGGTTTAACGCCCGCAGCGTATAGAGCCAGTATCCGCAAAATGTACCATTAATACCGTTGGATGTGTTCCGTCCAGATGATACAACCGCTATACTTTTGTACTATGAAAAATATAAATATGAAAACAGCACTGATTACCGGAGCAAATAAAAGCATTGGCTTTGAAACAGCCAGGCAATTATTACAGCAAGGGTATTATGTATTTCTGGGCTGCAGAGATATCACAAAAGGCGAGCAAGCTGTAAATCAATTAAAATCGGAAGGATTGAATGCGGTAGAACCAATAGAAATTGATGTAGACAACTCCAAATCAATTAAAGCCGCGGGAGCATGGCTCTCACAAAAAACAAAAGTGCTTGATGTATTGATCAATAATGCAGGCATCAGTGGCAACATGCCGCAAACAGCATTAGAAACAGACATTAACATATTCAGACAGGTATATGAAACCAACTTTTTTGGCGTAATTGAAGTCACACAAACCTTTATAGATTTATTGAGGCAATCGCCTGAGCCAAGAATTGTGAACGTAACTTCAGGTTTGGGCTCACTTGCCTTACATAACGATCCTACATGGAAATACTTTGGCGTAAAACCGGCGGCTTATGTTTCTTCGAAAGCCGCACTAAATGCCTACACCATTGTATTGGCCAATAACTTACAAGATACTTCGTTTAAGGTAAATGCGGTTGATCCAGGTTATACGGCAACAGATTTTAACCACCATTCGGGCCCCGGAACCATACCAGAAGCCGCAGCAAGAGTGGTAAAAGCCGCTACATTAGGGGCAGACGGGCCAACCGGACAATTCTTTAGTGACGATAATAATCCAGAGACAGGAATTAGTTTGTGGTAATTATTGTATGGGTTTAAGTGACCGTGATTTTAACAGTCGCTTAAACCTGTTTCTTTAAAATTGTCTACCTTGATGCAATTGATCAAAACTGTTTTGGCTTACGCTTTTGCCCAGCCAATAATGCGATTTCATCGATTCTTTTTTGTCTGGTTTCCGTTTTTTTGGCAAGAATGAGCCATTGCAATATGCTTTTTTGAACAGACTTGCTCAAGCTTAAGAAAAACGGCTTCGATCCGCGTTGTGCTTTAAATGCCGTCATTAAATCTTTGGGGATTTTAAATGCTTCCACCTCATCTAAAATGATCCAGGAGCCATTATCTTTTGCCTTTTCTATGCTGTCAAAACCGGCCTGGGTCATTAACCCTTCACTGATTAAACGCTCCACTTTTGCCTTGTTTATTTTCGACCATACACTTTTCGGTTTTCGTTTGCAGAAAAACTGCATAAATGTTTGATCATCTATCGGTCTTGCTGTACTATCAATCCAGCCAAAACAAAGGGCTTCATCAACCGCCTGACTCCATGAAATTGATGGCACATTGGATTTTATTTTATGGTAAACAAGCCAAACGGATTGTTTTGAGGCATGGTTTTCCATTAACCATTCCCTCCAATCCTTTTGGCTTGCCGGACAAAAAATTTCGATCTCTTTTTGTGTATTCATCTGAGGATCAGTTTCCGAACTGTCTTAAGTGATGATCAAAATGTTTCCATTGCATCAGCGCCCATTCTTCTGGCGTTAAGGGACCAAAAAATGCCTGTGGGTGCCTGGTACATTTGGCAGGGCCACCTGCCGAAAATGCTTTGATCTGCTGAATCACCTTTGCCTTTTCAATTTCAAAATCGGGGTTGCCTTTTATGATATAACTTTTATCGGTGGCGCTGTTTTTAGGAAAGGGCACTTCACTAAAAAATTTTGGCTTCAATAATTTACCAAACAGGCGGCCAACAAAACCCAATCTTTCGGGGTTGTGTAATCCCATGGCAGTTTCGAGCGAAGCATTGCAATGTGCAAGCATCTGGTTTACATTCATTTTGCCCCATTGTTTCTCTGCGTCAGGTGTAAGTTTTTCGATCCGGGCTATAATGGCAGTGGTAGCGGAAGGGTTGAATAGATTGTTCATGTTCATTAGTTTTTTCTTTTACCATGCAAAACTAATGCGGCCGAACGACAGCCCTATGTCAGGGGTATAAATGCCCTTAGTGGTTTTTATCAAAATATTCCTGAAGGGTCATTTTATGCGGACTGAATTTCTCTGTAAGCATTTCCAGTTTTTTAATCCGATCTAAACGGAAGAACCTAAATTCGTTCCGCAAACGGCACCAGGCCACGAGTAACCAGTTCTCCTGCGTACTCAAAAGTGCGAAAGGCTCAATTAAACGGTTGCTGGTTTGGTTGGCTTCGTTGATATAATCAATCTTTACTATATAGAAATTGGTGAGGGCAAACTGTAAATCCGAAAGGTTATTGCTGTTCCTTTCGTTGTTGAAATTTTGGGTAAAGCGGGTGCGTTCGGCCAAAAGATTCACATTATCTTTTACCTGATGTCCCAAAACAGCTTTGATTTTATCGATGGCTTCCAGATAATCTTTAATGAAGGAAGCATCCTTATTTTTCAGCACCAGCTGCTCGGCCAGGATCAAAGCATTAGCCTGGCTTTCGGTAAACATTACAGGAGGTATTTTATAACCTTCCATTAAGCGATAGCCTTTTCCCTCCTCTGTAAAAACAGGAACGCCTGCCTGTTCTAAGGCTTTAATGTCCCGATAAATAGTTCTTACGCTAACTGAAAATCTTTTGGCCAGCTCCGGTGCGGTCAAAAGCCGTTTCGTTTGCAATTGGGTTAAAATTGCGGTAAGCCGCGAAAGCCTTTTGGTGTCGTTATCGTTCATTTTTCTTTAAGCCTAACGAAGTTTTCCCTAGTGCAATACCATCGCTGACTTCGTGAGTCAATAATACACAAAATCGGACTTTTTTAACTCAAGCATCATGTAATAGATACTGAAACAAGTTCAGCAGGACGGTCAAGGAAATGGAAATGAGCAGAAAGACTACGATAACCTGATCATTTCGCCAGTTTTAACGGATTCGTCACAGGCAAAAGCAATCCTTAAACTGTTTACCGCATCATCAGTAGCATGGGTTAGATCGATATCTTCGGTTATGGCTTTTAAAAAATAACGCTGCTCGCGGTTACACAGTTCCTGGTGATCGGGTTCGTCAGTAAGGTCTATCCATTCATCAGCTTTGCTAAATTCATCATGAGCATCTAAATCGGCGTAATGTAGCTTGATCGATTCGGTTTTGGTATGGGCATCAATGTTATCGGAGTTTCCGGCCGCCCCTGCTTTTTTGGCCGTGATAGATACCGATCCTTTCGGACCGAAAACATCTTTAATAAAAAAAGCATTATCGCTTACCATCGGACCCCAACCCGCTTCGTACCAACCCACAGAGCCGTCTTCGAAACGGATCTGCAGCTGCCCGTAATTGTAATTCCATTCAGGGATATCATCCGTCAGTCTGGCACCAATTGCACTTACCTGAACAGGTTTTGAGCGCGTCATCTGGCACATGATATCGATATAATGTACGGCACAATCCACAATCGGACTTAAACTTTTCATCAGGTTGCGGTGCACTGTCCATTTAGGGCCATGGCTCTGTTGGTTCAGGTTCATGCGCATCACCAAAGGTTTCCCCATTTCCTGGGCGAGTTCGGTAAATTTTTCCCATGAGGGGTGATAGCGAAGGATATATCCCACCAATAACTTTTTATTGGCTTTTTTAGCAGCTTCTGCAACTTTTATTGCCCCCTCAACACTATCGGCCAGGGGTTTTTCGATAAACACATGGCATCCGCATTCGAAAGATTTAATTGCATAAGCTTCGTGTGTATCGGGATAGGTGGATATGCAAACCGCATCGGGTTTGGTAAGCGCCAGTGCT
>Ga0163161_10002832_pt1 | contig 12305 bp, 21 predicted proteins | sample S45metaG_FD_129847 | JGI IMG/M metagenome (GOLD analysis project Ga0163161, IMG submission 129847) | Switchgrass rhizosphere microbial communities from Kellogg Biological Station, Michigan, USA - S4-5 metaG | ecosystem: Host-associated > Plants > Roots > Rhizosphere > Soil | place: USA... | reverse complement strand
GACGCATTCGGCCGCTTCGGCAACTGCAGCTTGTTCTTGAGCGTTAAATGCACTCATGGATTCTCCAAATTGGGTGTGGCAATAGACACTGCATCGAGCAGGCCCATCGACCGTAAAATTTCGTGTGTGGTACCGACGGCCGCGCGAAACGCAGCCTCCAGGCCGGCCAGCGACAGATCAGCCGGGCGCGGGCGCCGGCCGTCGAGCACGTCGTGGCACGCGCCGCAGCCGAACGCGGCGGCCGTGTCCGGAGCCTTTAGGCCCATGCCCTTCCCGTCCGCCAGGAAATTGCTGTGGCAGAGCACGGTGGTGTCAGGGTCGAAGTTGCAGACGGCCAGGCGCAGCGTGCAGTCCTGGCCGCGCGCGGCGCTCCGGATCGGCGTCGAGCGTGGGCCTTTGGTCTTTAAGCCGGCCTTGCGCCTCGGCGCCTTGCGCTGGTGCGACTGCACGGAGAGCATGCCGGTGCTGGCCATGGGCGAGGTGCGCTTGAGCTTTGATACTTCGCGCGCCTCGATGCGCGCACCGCGCGCGAAGGCCGTGCGTTTCAGGCCGGCGCCGGGCTTCATGGGTGAGCGCTTCATTTCCCACCGCCAATACTCAACGTGTTACGATTCCGCCAACTTAAATTGGAGGCGGAATGGCTTGGTACGATAAGTGGGCGATCATGGTTATAGCCGCCGTCATAGGCGTAGCTGGATATAACGGCATACCTTGGTGCAAAATTGGCGTCGCGGAGTGGGCTTACTGGTTCGGCGCGATAGGCACCGTTGGCGCCTGGATTGGAACGATTTGGATCGCGACGTCTGAAAGACGGGACAGATCCCGTCGTGAAATAGACGCTGCAATTGTCATTTCCGCTGCTGTGATTATGAAAATCGTAGAAATTGAGGTAATTCTGATGCACATTGGAATGAGATTCCAAAGTCTCAGTAAATCTGAAGGGCCTTCTCTGATCTATTGGGCTAAAAAGCTGGATCAAATTCCAAAAATTAATTTTGACGAAATAGCTGCGCTGACAGTTTTGCCGGGTGGAGTCGCAACAAAACTTGCTACGGCTAATGCTGAAATTGACTGGTGCAAACGCCACACTAATATCGTCAGCACTGACGTCGCAGGGATAATTGAAGATGACACAATGCATATGTGTGTATCGATCGGCGAACGATTGGCGATGACCGGAAATCGATTGCAGCGTTACAAAATCTACATCTCTGCATTTATAGACAAGCATGGTCATGGAGTCATCTGAAAACCCAGAAAGATAATGCGTTGCATTAAAGCTCTGCTCGACGGTATCCAGCAATATGAACCTCATTTTCTGGATACCGCCCAATCTCTTCCACGGTGATAAGTGCACATATATCACGGCTCAATCCTCCATCGCGCGCTTGATACCAGCGCCATCAAGGCCAGCAGCCTTGCAACCCAAGCGAGTGGCGTGGAAATAGGTCATTTCGTTGGCAGCGCGGCCAGCCGTGGCCAGCCCGGCGGCCACCAGGCGCTGCATGGCCTCGTGCGTCTGTCCGCCGCCGGCGGCATAGTAGTTGCGCCAGCCCCATTTGGATTTCGGGTATTGCTTCACGGCGCCCAGCATGTGCTGCAGCTTGGCGAAGTCGCCAGGCATGATTGCGTCACGGACGGCGGCCAGCGCGCAGGCGGCGCATTTGCCGTGCTGGGCCAGTTGCTTGGCGGTGCTGTCCTTGCCGCAGACGCAGAGCTTGCGGATCAGGGAAAAGTCGGGCGCGGCTTGATTCGCCATGTGGTGGCGAGTAATTTGGGCGGGATTGGTTATCATGATAAGATTCCTTATGGAAACTTTTAAAAAATGGGCAAAGAGCCCTTTCGGAATCGGCACAGCCATCGCTATAGCTGGTATTGCAACCTTTATATTCATTGGCCGTTGGTTCAACCTCAATAAGTCGGAGTGGGCGTACTGGGTGCAAGCACTCGGATCTATTGGTGCAATTATTGGCACGTGGTATGCCACGAAAACTCAAGTCGAACACGCGGCAGCGAGCCGTATGAACGAAGCGAAATCGAATGAGATAGTCAATGCTCAAATAGCATTTGACCTTGCAAGCGAGACGTACCACGCCCTTTACAGCCTTCATTCGAAGTTGAGAAAGGCGCACGATGAGGGGCGGCGCTTTTCGAGTGGAACGCAGCAACTGGAAGCTTTGAGACTTTCGATTCAACACTTTTCTACACGGCCAATTTCGCCACTTCTGTATCTGGAAATTCTCTGCCTCCAGCGAAACCTTTCTTTTTCGATTACGACGGTGCACCAACTGAAGGAATCTGAGACCGTTTCCGTCGCCCGCGTAGAAAGGATGCAATCGCGCAGCCGGAACGTAGCAGAAAGCAGGGTTAAAATTGCAAAGCTGCTTGTTATAACTAAGCAGTCGGCAGGACAGGTCGATCTCACCTCCAAAACAACAAACGCTATTGACATCGACGATGACGGGAATTAACGTCATATCGCCACCGCTCCAATCTCACGCGGGCGCGTGAAGTTCGCACCTTTCAGCGCGCGTGCAGCTTCCAGCTCCACACGGTGCTCGTTCGTATGCTCTTTGCGCGTCAGGGCCTGGAGATTGGCTGGCGCGTCGTTCAAGCTGTCACGGTCGCGGTGGTGAATGACCAGGCCGCGCGCCACCGGGCCGTGCTCAGCCTCCCATATCAGTACTGCCCGCTTGCGCCACACATTCGGCTCAGCCGTTTTTACCCAGGCGCGGTCGAGCCCGGTATTCGTTTCGCGGCGCACGCGCACGGCGCCGACGGGTAGCCGGTTGTGCGCATCCATGCCAGGCTTGAACTCTGTTGCCGGCGATAGCCGCTGGCCAGGCTGAATTTCTGTCGCTGGCGCCGGATGCTGGCCAGGTTTGAACTGCGTGGCCGGCGAATAGCTCTTGCCGGACATGAAGCGGCCGGCTTCGGTTCGAGTGTTCACCATCACAATTCAACTCCCGCGCCAGCCTGCGATGCCGCAATGGCGATCGCCACGGGCTGCACCCATATCGGCATGGCGCTGAGCATGAATGTCTCGCCGGCGGCCGCCAGCAGCAACGTGGTGCCCATGACCTCGCCAATGGCCTGCGCGGCCAGCTTCGGCACAGCATTGCCGATGCGCTCGCGGTGCGCGCTATCGTTGGTGCCATCGAGCAGCGGGAACGCGCCGGCACCAGTCCGGCGCTTGTGCTCGTCAATTTCACGCTGAATTTTCGGATCGGTCGACCAGTGCTCGTCCGGATCGATCAGCGATTGCAGCGCCCCAAGTTCCAGCGTGGTGAATGGCCGGTGCCAGGTGCCGTCGAGCGCGCGGATCAGCGCGACCGTTTTCTGGTTCAGGGCGGGCAGCTGCGGCGCCTCGTCGATGCGCGGGTCTGCGATGCTCCAGCGGCCGTTGTCGTAGCCGGCCGAGGCGCTGACCGCGCCGCTCTGGCCATCCCACGGCAGCACGCCATAGTGGCCGCCGGTCAGGAATGCGTCTCCCTTTTGGCGATTGATCGCGCGCGGGTCGGCGACGCAGAATGCGCCCTGGCCGGTGGTGCTGCCGGCGATCACTGTGCCGGCCGCCTCATCGAACGGCGTGACCAGGTACTTGCCCGCGCCTTCGAAGCCCGTGCTCGATCGTGGATCGGCGACGGCGTAGGCGCCCTGGTCGTCGCCGCCGATCACGGTACCGGTGCGTTTGTCCCAGCGGGTGACTGCGTACTTGCTGAATATCGGGCCGGCTGGTGGGCGCGGATCCGACACCCCGCCGCCACTGGTGGGCTTGAAGTCACCCGTAACCGTGCCGGATGATTTATCCCATGCGGCAACGCGGTAGACGTTGCCGTGGCGTTCGCCAGCTGCGCGAGGGTCTGCAACAGAGTATCGGCCGCCACCAGGCGCTGACTGCGCGCTGATCACCCCGCTGGTTGCATCCCACGGCATGACACCGTATTGACTATATTCGGCTACCGTATCCATGCGCGGATCGGCGACAGAATAGGATCCTGTCGTCGGCGTGCCGCGTCCGGATACGGCGCCGATATGTTCGTCCCATGCGTTGACGCCGAGGTAATCGTGGCTGCGCTCAGGCAGGATCAGGTATTCGCTCAGGTGCCCGTCCTCGACGGCCAGCTTGTTCAGGCTGCGCCAGTCGCTGCCGGCCTCGACAAATGCCAGGCGCACCCACGTTTTCCACTGTAGGCGCGGGATGCGGTGCATCGGGCCGCCAGCGGCATCGCCAGGGAACGGCATGCGACCCAGCACGTCACCGACGGCGCGCAGGCGCTTACGCTCTGGCTCATAGAGGAATGGCGGCACTTTTTCCATGTGGCGCGCCACCAGCAGGAATCTTTTGCGGCTTTGCGCCAGGCCGCCCAGCTCGCCGCAGTCGTGCGTCGTTTCGGCCACGGCGTAGCCGAACTGCTGCAGCAGCTGGTTGATCTGGTCGAGCAAGTGCCGGCCGCGCGTGGCCAGGCGCGGTACGTTCTCGAACACGATCAAGTCGACGGGGTTGTCGGCCCAGGCCTCGCACATCAGCCAGATGCAGCGCAGCGTCAGTTCGTTCAACGCCTGGTACTTGGCCGTCTTGCTCAACGTTTCGCTCAGCAGACCGCTGGCGCCCTTGCATGGGGAGCTGATGAACACGATGTTCGGCGATTCATTGCCAGCTGCGCGCCGGATATCGACGGCCGTGGCCTCGCGCCAGCCTGCTGGCGGTTCTTTGCCATGAAAGGCCGTGTACTGGGCGCGCGTGAACAGGTCCATGACGGTACCTGGGCGGCCGGGGCCGGCGCGGTCAAAGTCGCGGATCGCTGCCGGGTCGTTGTCGATGCCGCCGATGCAGCGCAGCGTCGCGGCCATGCTGCCAACCTGCGGCTGCGCGGCATTGAAGCCCTGCTTGCCGCCACCAAGGCCGCAGCAGAAATGGAAGTGCCGGAATTCCCTGGTGCTGGTGATCAGTTCGCGGCTCATGGGCGCACCTCGCCAGCCGGCCCGAACAGCGCGACCACCAGCGGATCGCGCATCGCCGGGTGGCGGTTGATGCGGACGGCGAAGTGGGTATCGTCGGCCATGATATGGAAGCTGCGGCCTGGCAGGACAGGCAGCGCGCGCACCGGCGGCGCCGGGATGCGCGGCTGATGCTTGTGTTGCTCGATCTGCCCCAGGAACTCGCTCACGAGCAGCGGGTCGCCCACCAAGCGGTAGCAGGCCTTGCCCAAGTACGTCGCTGTGCCGTCAGCGTAGCGCGCCAGCACCGCCACGCCAGCAGCGCGCAGGTCGGCGATGTATTTGCGTGCGCCGGATGGCGACATTTTCAGATAGGTGCAGATATCATCGGCCTGCATTTCGCGGGCGGCCAGTTCTGCGATCAGGCTCTTGAGGTTGGCAGTACGCTGCTCGGTCATGCTGGTGCAGCGGGTGCGCATGGATGGGGCGGTCATGGATGCACCGCCGTGAGGGCAATCAGTGCGCGCTGGCGCGCCGGATGAGTTGGTCGGCTATTCACAAGGCCACCTCGCCCAGCACCGAGTCGCGCCATTTCACTTGCTGGATCGGCGCGCCGCTGCCGTGCGCCTTGCCTGTGTCGAGCACGACGGCATGCACGCGCCCCTTCGCCGTCGGCACCCAGTGGCCGGCAATCTGCTCTTGCAGGCCGGCCTGCGCCAGCAGCTGGTTGAAGTCCTTGGCGCTTTTGACAAAGCGGCGGCCCATTTCCGTGGGCGTGAAGCAAATATCTTGTTCGGGCGTGGCCAGGTGCGTGCGCTCCATCAGCTGCAGCATGTTGACGCCGGTCAGCGCCGCCGTGCCCTGGTTCGCGCTGATCGCTGCGGCATTCTTGTCCAGGCCGATCAGGCGCGCGATGCCGAAGATGGCGCGGAATTCCTTGGCGGGTGAGATTGCGCTGCGTGCTGGGGCGGTGGCCGAGGTGGGAGCGGTTGCCAGGGCGTCGAAGGTGCGGATCACCTGCAGGTGGAACTTCGCGCTGATCCACATGGCATAAGCGTAGACCAGTTCCTTGCACACGTAGGTGCCGCCATTGCGGCCCGGCGTGGTCACGGTCGTGAAACTCTGCTCCGGCGCAGAGTTTAATTCCGCCTCCAGGTCCTGGGTTTCTGGACGACGGAAGAAGAACGCAGGCTGGTGCCGGCTCTCGGCGCCGGCGGCTTTGTGCAGATCGTTGAGGCAAAAACGCCCCACGCTGTCGACCGCGATCAGCGTTTCGGCGATGGTGATGCCTTTATGTTGTACAATTGATGCCATAAATTCTTTCGCGAATTTGTTGTCTTAAGGAAGCCAGCCTGCCAGCTGGCTTTTTTCATTTCTGGCCCAGCAATTCGGCAAGCATTGCGCCGTAGTGCGCCCGCGCGCGGACATGGCCAGGGTCCGGGTCGTGTGGCCGCACGTAATCTGGATTCAGCTCGACCTGGTCGTGCTGCTGCCCGCCCTGCCCGGCCTGCGCCGGCGCGCCGCCATCGGGCTGCATGGTCTTCCAGGTCAAACTGCCACCTCTGGCCCGGTCGGCGTGGCGATGGCTTTCAATTCGCGGATCGCGATATCGGTCACTTCGTGCATGCGGATCAGCAGCGTGGCACCGACGGGCAGGCGGCCGTGGCGGATCTTGCTGATAACCGGCGGCGCCACTTCGAGCGCGCGCGACAGCGCCGCATCGTTCTTCAGGCCCAGCTTTGCCATCACGGCGTCGAGCAGTTGACAGTTGCCTGCGGCGTTGCCCAGCGCCTGGCTCGGGGAATGGATGGGGGTTTGCGACATGTCATGCTCCTGATTTATGGTGGATAAATCGGCCGCAAGGCGGCCGTGTGATGCTGTAGTTGTCGGGTGCCGCCATTTACGGCGGTTCGCGGCGCGGCACTTCGTATTTCCGCGCCACCCTGTCTGTGGCATCGCGCCATTTCTGGCGCGCCTCCTTGTGTGCAGCCTTCGCCGCGCTCTCGCCCTCCCCGTCCCTGGCCACCTGCAGGTCTTTCTCTGCCTGGCGGTAAATCATCGAACGCTGGAAGACGAGCTCTTTTTCCTCGGCCGTGACCTCGGGTTGTTTATTCAATAGCCGCCTCCATGCCGTTAAACCCGCATCCGAACGACGCGCGGGACGACGCCGAAGCCGGGACGCTGCGCCTGGAGTGGGCCCAGCTTTTCCCGCGATTTGGGCCTATTCCCGCCCGAGAACGGCGGCGTATCATTTCGTTTCGGCCGGGTGTCATGGTGGTCACGGATGATCACGATCGTGCATTCGTTCAGCACGTCGCTGACGGATTTGCCCTTGGCCGCGCAGGCGGCTTGCAGTGCATCTTTGTGTTCATCGGTGACATAGCCCTTGACGAGCGCGGTGCGTTTTTGTTTCAACTTCATGGTTTCTCCTGGTGGTCGGTGTTACAGGGTTTGGGTAAGAGCAAAATGGGTGGAAGTTGCCAAACGTGTTACATTTATATTTCCATATATGAACAAATCCGAAAGGCAACCTCCATGGCTAGCAACTTCTTTGTTTCGTACGACCTCATTGCACCTGGCCAGCACTACGACCGCGTCACGGAGGCAATCAAAAGCACTGGTGCGTGGGCAAAAGTCGAACTGTCGTTTTTCTATGTCAAGTCCTCGATGACTGTTGAAGATTTGGCAAAGCATGTATGGGCATTTATGACGCCAAACGACAAGCTCGTAGTGATCGACACGACCAATAACAAGTTCTACGGGTACAACATCAGTCAGGAGGTTTTGACTCATATGCAGAATCACTGGAGTCGATAGAGCCGCCGTTGACACCGATCTGGCCATTCGGGCTTTTCAAATATGTTCGTGACGACCCGAACGGCAAGCCCTCGACCTTGAGCAGCACGCCGAACAGCTTTGCAACCAAGTGGACAGGTAGGACGCGCCACTTCGCGTGAATCTCAGTTTTATTCATGCTGGCTCCTTCAATTGTTCAAAGCACTCATCGAACGTCACGCCTGGCGGCAGCTGGTGCGGTTCGAGCAGCGGGATGCGCACGAAGTCTTCCGCCGGGTGCGGCGGGGAAATGGGGATCAGGCGGATCATGGAATTGTCCTCGCGTCGATGCCGACAGCAGCGCGGTCAGGCACGGTGTCGAGAATGCAGTTCGTGGTCGGCGGCTGGCGGCCGGCGTGGCCTAGCGCCGGAGCGGGATCGGTTGCGCGGCGCGGCGCCGGGGCCGCTGGAGCGTCCCAGGTATCTGGGCGCAACTCATGCAGCGTCAGCTTGGGCTCGGCGGCCACCAACTTCTTGCAAAGCTTGCCGCTGGGGTTGCGATGCCCGCCCCCGATCAAATAGAGGTATGCGACCGAAGTGCCGGCGGTATCTGCCAAGGCCTTACGGTCGCAAGGCGCGGCTTGCTTGAGGTAATTTTTCATATCCATTCCGCGACTTTACCATAAAGATAAACTTTTGCGGTGGATTTGTTTATCTTTTTGGTTGTTTATCTTTTTGTTAAATTAGAAGACCATCACGCGATGACAAGAGAAGAAATCAGACGAGAGAACGCCCGCAGCCTTGCCGACTCTGTAGGCGGCCAGACAGAATTCGGGCGCGCGCTCAACATGGTTCCCTCCCAGGTGAATCAGTTAATTGGCAAGACGCCGGTCAAGAACATTGGAAATTCAATCGCAAAGCGCATTGAACAGGCGTTCAACAAGCCAGATGGATGGCTTGATGCGCCGCACCGCGACGCAGATGACGCTGGCGTGCCGGAGCTTTCGGGCGCGCAGCCTGTAACCGATGATGATGACTTGGCGCCATCCACTGTGGCCATTCGCATGGCCCCTGATCATGTGCGGGCTGGCATTTCCGGTTTCGGCGCGGACCATGTGTTCGAGGATGGAGGGCATTACCACCTAAAGCGCCTTTGGCTCGAAGAGCGCGACTTGGCACCTGGCGCATTGCTGGCAATAAAAATCAGGGGTGACAGCATGAGGCCGATGATGTTCGAGGGGGACGTCGTTGTCGTGAATGTCACTGACAAAAGCCGAGTGAACGGGAGCATTTTTGCGCTGAACTTTAAAGGCGAGTCAGTGGTAAAGCGCCTCAAGTATGATCGCCGCGAGTGGTATTTAACTTCCGAAAATCCAGATTTCCCACAAGAGCCATGCCGGCCTGGTGATTGCGATGTCATAGGCCGCGTGGTGTATTTTGAGGCCCGCAATTTCAAGGATCGGCTGTAATTGCCGCCACGATGACTATGAAGATTTTATTTCTGGCGCTTGTCGCCCTTGCCTTCTCGCCGCAGGTTATTGCCGCGCCATGCAATAAGGCGGCCGCGCAGGATGTGCGAAAGATGATGGCTGAATTTGCGAAGTGGGAACTTGGAAGCGACACCAGCAAAATCAAAGTCACTTGGAACCGCAAGACCGATAGCCAGTCGACGAGCGGAATATTGCGTCTCATGACCGCGTTTGCCGATGCGGACGCCTGCATCATGGGCTATCCACGCGAAATTCGCTTCTATCGGCTAGGCAAGCAGGAGGGCATCGCATCACCCGATTACGGAATCAAGCTGACAAACTAAATTGCCGCCATCACAGCCGCCGGCAACCTCCGCCAAGCCAATCGCAGCGCTTGGTCGCCGGATGGCTACCTGATGCAGCTCGATTCGGTTTGCGGCCATTGCGGCGGGGGCAGACTTGGTGACTCGCGGTGGCGCGCGTCTTACGGCGCAGACGCGGACTTGGGCGGTTTAAATTAACCGTGTCTTAAAAATGCGGCGAAACATGGAACCAAAGCAATGACATTGATTCTTACTTCGGATTCATACCGAGGATATTCTGCTCCCCTCACTGCATATTCAAATGCCGCGCCGGGGGCTCAGCCGGCATTTGTAGGGCGTTTAATATGGCCCGGCTCAGACCATCCAGACGATGTGGTTCTAAAGCTATATAAGTCAGGCACTTGCGGCATTGCAAATGAAGTTATTGGGTATTCGGCAAATATTGCGAGGGGTATAAGTCAACCAAAACGAAGTGCTATAACACTTCTCAGTATGGAAAATTTAGAAGTTCTGGGAATTGACCTTTCGGAATACGTTGATGCTGCGTCTTCACTAATTCCATGTTGGACCACCTCTTTTGAGCAAGGCGCTGTACCATTTAAGTTCATTCGCCGTTCCGCATTATTCTCCGAAAAAAAAGCGATTGCATTTTACAAGAGTCAATTTTGCCAGTCGCTCGCAGCCGTTGACCATATCACTGGAAATAACGATCGACATTCTGGCAATTATCTTTACATTGACGATCTTAATTATTTGGCTATAGATCAAGGATGCGTCGGCGGTGGCTTGGTTTGGCATAAAGGCTGGCCTGATGCCAACCCTCGAAATGAGCTTAGGCTATCGGCAGCACGGGAACTCACTACAATCGACATGGCGGAATGGAGTGCCAAGGCTATCGTTGAGCACCACCGCACCCAAGGCAAGTGGGCAGAGATCCTTCCTGCGCTGCGCTCAAATTTAGATGGGCTACTTGACTTAGATGCGATTGATATCATAGTAGAATACATGGAAGATCGTGCCAGCGGCACCAATTTTGCCACAAGTTGCGGTAGCCTATTCTAATGAACATCAGCGAATTATTAAAATATGCAACCCCCGCGCCCGAGCCGCTAACGTCGGGAGAGTTGGCATTGATTAGCTTCCGGCCTGATCTTGGCAGTCAGCAGGAATTCATTGTTGGCGCGGCTATCTTAGTAGCGGGCGAAGGTCGGCCGCGATTTAAGTGGCTTCCGTCTTTGGGCAAGCTGTCCCTTTTATATGGTGACTCCATTTCCAGTAATGAGATGATGAATTTATTTAAGGACTCTGAACGATTCATTGGCTCAACACATAGAATATCCCTTCGACAGACGGATACAGGAACCCCAAATTTGAAATTAAATTGGTGTGGCCGAATTCCGTTTGATGATGTCGATGCTGAGTTGCTTGCTATCCTCAAGCGACAATCTGGCTCACTGTGGACCGAGAAGGAATCGCGCAAAGATCCAATGAATGATGATTGGGCATATAGTCAAATGATTCAGGCGCTATCTGGAATGGCGCTGCCAAGAGACATCTTCATCCCTGGCAGATCGGTCGTGCTTAATGGTAAATCTATGCTTGTTGGACTCGACAATAGCCTAAGTTTTGGAAATATAGTATCAGCTAGGTACTCCCAATTTCAGACCGTGGAGCGCCATGTATTCCGGGCGATCCAACAAGTCGTCACAGCGCATCGGCTATCAGCTCGCGCTACGCTACCAGCGCTTTTTGTTATTCTCCCAGAAAAAGGGAGTGTCTTAGAGCCATTTCTCACCAAAAAAAGTACTGACCTTCTGGGTGAGATTGAGCAAATGGGTGTGGTGCAGTTTTGTGACCCGCAACCTGAAGCCTTAGCAAGGCAAATCGAAGCGTGGGCAGAGGTCTAACCTTAATCCGCCTCACTTCTCGCAAGCCTGCCGTGCGCAGGCTTTTTTACGCCTGTCACTGCAACTATTGAATAGATTTCCTGTTGCTACTTTTACATATAATTGACTTGCGAAACGGCACGCCCCTATGCCGCACCAGGAATAAAATGAAAACAATATTGGTTGCAGCACTGGCAGTATCCCTCTCAATATCCATTCCAGCCTTCGCACGCGGCGGACATTCGGGCGGCCATGCAGGCCCATCTGGCCACGGCACGAAAGCTGCGACTGGGACTGGCGCTAAAGGCTCCCACGAACACATCGACGGCTATACAAAGAAAGATGGCACGGTAGTCAAAGGACACGACCGCTCGACCAAGGATGACACCAAAGACAATAACTGGTCCACCAAGGGAAACACAAATCCCGAGACTGGCAAGGCCGGTACGAAATGAAATCCTTTTTCCTTTGCTTCGCCTTGGTAGCATCTGTCGCATTGACCGGCTGCGGCGGTGGTAGTGACGATAGCGACACCGTTACCTGCAAAGATGGTTGGGTTTCCCATTCGAAAGATAAGCAAGGTGCATGCTCCTCTCATGGCGGCGTGCGCTAACTCCCCGCCGAATTTGCTCTAAGACAGCCCGCCGTGCGCGGGCTCTTTAATGCGCCCGTATTCCCAATAACTTACAAATTGGCAATATTCAATGCATAATGCATTTATGCAACTATGCGCCGCCATCATCAAGATCAAGCAAATACATTTGGCCGTAGCCCAGGTCGAGCCAGAACACACCTGGCCCGGCACCGGCCCGGCCGCACTGATGCACGCGCAACTGTTCTTCCCCACTCTTCCCATCTTGCTGTTGTCGCCGCGCGTCGGCGGCTTCTCGCGCAGCTACGCCGCCTTCGAT
>Ga0163161_10002831_pt1 | contig 12307 bp, 9 predicted proteins | sample S45metaG_FD_129847 | JGI IMG/M metagenome (GOLD analysis project Ga0163161, IMG submission 129847) | Switchgrass rhizosphere microbial communities from Kellogg Biological Station, Michigan, USA - S4-5 metaG | ecosystem: Host-associated > Plants > Roots > Rhizosphere > Soil | place: USA: Michigan... | reverse complement strand
GGCTCGTCGCCGGACTTCGTGGCGCGCATCCTGGCCGCTCCCATGGCGAGGGCGCTGGGCCAGCCTGTGATCGTCGAGAACCATCCAGGCGCCAGCGGCAATATCGCGGCGGACATCGTCGCGAAGTCCACCGACAGACACACGGTCGGCATTCTGATCAACGGCAATATGACGATCGCCAAGATCCTCAATCCGGCAACGTCCTACGATCCGCAGAAGGACCTGGTGCCGCTGAGCATCATCTGCTCAGCGCCACTGGTGCTCGCTACGACGTCGGAGGTCTCGAAGGCAGATCCCCGCAGCTTCCTTGAGGCGGCGCGCGTCGCGGGGGGCAAGTGGAGCTATGGCACGCCTGGCATCGGCACGATCGGCCACCTCGGCATGGAGCTTTTCAAGGCCCGCACAGGCATTGGCGCCGTGCATGTGCCCTACCAGGGAAATCCGCAGGTCATCACGGGTCTGGTCGGAGGGCAGTTGCAACTGGCGCTCCTTCCGCCGGGCCTCGCCCAGGAGCAGGTCAAGGCCGGAAAGCTGCGCGCAATCGGCGTGACCTCGGCGCGCCGCTCCGAACTTGTGCCGGACTACCCGACCCTGCAGGAAGCGGGCCTCAAGGATTTCGAACTTGAGATCTGGACCGCCGCGGCGGCACCCGCCAGCCTACCGGCTCCCATCGTGCAGCGCTTGACCCAGGTTCTCTCGGACGTCACTCGTCTGCCCGAGGTGCAGCAGAAACTCTTCCAACATGGCTACGAGGCCGCCGGCATCTCGGGCGAGGCGCTGGTGCGCCGGGTGAAGGCCGACACGACCACGCTCACCGAGATCATCTCGAGCCAAGGCATCAAGCTCGAATAAGGAGATATCCATGAATTCAGAACAAGGGCGCCCGAGCGGGCGCCAGGAAACCGCGGCAGCGGTCCATGACACAACCCCAGTTGATGCCGGCAGCCGAGAAGACGCCCAACGGATCCTGGGGTCGCTGCGCGACGAACTCGACGGGTTGGACAGAACGCTGCTCGAGACCGTAAGGCGCAGGCTCGATTGCTGTTGCCGGATCGGACTGCACAAGCGCGACCATGCGATTCCGATGATGCAGCCCCATCGCATCGGCGTGGTTCAGGCGCGTGCAGCCGCCTTTGCCGCCGAGCACGGCCTGAGCCCGGCGTTCCTGCATGCCCTCTACGAACTGATCATCACGGAGACATGTCGGCTTGAGGATGAGATCATCGGTGCGCCCTCGACGTCTGCATGAGTCGCTCGTTTTGCGCTCGAGCAAGCGCGGGTTCCGGCTTTGCCGACGCTCGCGCATGCCGCGAACCCCATCAGATGGCCGTCGAGGCCGACCCACTGTCACCGTCATGCGGCACCGCCAAGGCGAACACATGCTGATCTTTTCAACGCTGGGCCACGAGGGCAGCAACCATCACTTCGTTCTCCAGCAGTACCTTGCTGCGCATGGCATTGCGCAAGCCTGCCGCATCGTGTTGTTCGACGACTTCCACAGCGGTGCACGCGCGCTGATCGCCGGGGAGGCGGATTACCTGCTTCAGTGCGCCGTGCATCCGACCGCGGCCGAGATCACGGGCACCTATCGCACGGCCATGGTGGTGGTCGACGCCTTCATTTCTCCCAGCCAGCCCATGGCGCTGGTGCGGTCCATGGCAAGCGGGCAGGGCGTTGGCAAGGTGGGCGTGCAGACTGCGACGCAGAGCTATGCCGACCTTTCCGCCTGGCCGATCATCGTCCACGAGCCGACGGTGCTTGCGGTCCAGTCCGGTCTGGCAGAAGGACGCTACAGCGCGGGTATCGTCTTCACTTCCTTCGCGATGGCGCATGCAGAGCGCTTCGAGGTGGTCCAGTCCATCGGCACCGTCTGCGATGCATGGATCGTCTACGGACGCAAGGCCGTCGACGATGGCAGGGCCGTCGTCTGGGACGACAGTCCGGTCGCACGGCAGTTCCGGATGCGGATCAAGCGATCGTCGTAGTCAGGCGGAAGTTGAAGCCGTGGTCCCCTGTCGTGGCGGTGCGTAGCTCCGGTGCTGTGAGGCGCTGTTCATCAGTGCGGATGCTGATGCCGATGTGGGGCGAAGGATTCGAATCGAGGATTTGTGTCTGCGTGGCGGCGGCGTCCCCTCTATTCATCCGGATGTCGCAGCCACCTGCGGTGAGCCGTCGATCGACAGCAGGCCGTCGAGGTGCGCGATGGTCCTTCGCAGTCCTTCGGCGAGGCTCACGTGGGGCTGCCAGTCGAACATCTGCTCGGCCATGCTGACCTCGGGCCGCCGCTGCACCGGGTCGTCGCGCGGCAGCGGCGCGAAGGCGAGCTTCGACGAAGAGCCCGTGAGCTCGATGACCAGTTGGGCGAGATCGCGCACGGTGAATTCTTGCGGATTGCCGATGTTCACCGGCCCGGTGCCGCCCGGGGCGGCCTCCATGAATCGGTGCAGGCCGGCGACCATGTCGTCAACGAAGCAGAAGCTGCGCGTCTGCAGGCCTTTGCCGTAGATGGTGAGCGGCTCTCCGCGCAAGGCCTGCACGATGAAGTTCGACACCACGCGCCCGTCCTGCGGATGCATGCGCGGACCGTAGGTGTTGAAAATGCGCGCGACGCGGATGTCCACGCGATGCTGGCGGTGATAGTCGAAGAACAGCGACTCGGCGCAACGCTTCCCCTCGTCGTAGCAACTGCGCATGCCAACCGGGTTGACGTTGCCCCAGTAGCTCTCGGGCTGCGGATGCAAGCCGGGGTCGCCGTAGACCTCGCTGGTCGAGGCCTGCAGGATGCGCGCGCGTTCGCGTTGCGCAAGATCCAGCATGTGAAGCGCCCCCAGCACGCAGGTCTTCGTGGTCTGCACGGGGTCGCGCTGGTATTGCACGGGCGAGGCCGGACAGGCGAGGTTGTAGATCCGGTCGACCTCCACGTGCAGCGGCGCGGTCACATCGTGGCTCATCAGCTCGAAGCGCGGGTGGCCGAGCAGGTGTTCCACGTTGCGCCGGGCACCGGTGGAGAAATTGTCCACGCACAGGACGTCGTGGCCCTCGGCGAGCAGCAGCTCGCACAGATGGCTGCCGAGGAAGCCGGCTCCCCCGGTCACAAGAGTACGCCGCTGGGCGCTGTCGACACGCATGGGAGGGCCTTTCGGGTTCTTCACCGGCCTACGGCCCGGTAGTCGAACCCCCGGTCGCGGATCGCGGGGTCGTAGAGGTTGCGGCCGTCGAAGATCAGCGGCTGCCTGAGCGTCGTCTTCAGCGCGTCGAAGTCCGGGTGCTTGAATGTCTTCCAGTCGGTGAGGATCACCAGCGCATCGGCGTTGTCCGCAGCCTGCAGGGCATGGCCTGCAAAGCGCAGCCGGACCGCTTGGTTCGGCTGGCCGTCGAGGTCGCTCGCAAGCGCCTTGCGGGCCTCGGCGATGGCTACCGGATCGTGCGCGACCACCTCCGCACCGCGCCTGAGCAGCGCCTGGATGACGATGCGGCTCGGCGCCTCGCGCATGTCGTCGGTGCCGGGCTTGAAAGCCAGGCCCCAGATGGCGAAGCGGCGCCCGCGCAGGTCTTCGCCGAAGTGCCGCACGATCTTGCCGACCAGCACGAGCTTCTGCGCATCGTTGACCGCGTGCACGGCCTCCAGCACCTGCAGGCGCTGGCCGTGCGTGGCGGCCGTATGCACCAGCGCCTGTACGTCCTTCGGAAAACAGCTGCCGCCATAGCCGACGCCCGCCTGCAGGAAGCTGTCACCGATGCGCGGGTCGGCACCCACGCCGCGGCGCACCTGCTCGATATCCACGCCCACCTTCTCCGCCAGGTTCGCGAGCTCGTTCATGAAGCTGATGCGCGTGGCGAGCATCGCGTTGGCTGCGTACTTGGTGAACTCGGCCGACTCCACGTCCATGTGGATCGTGCGGTCGCGCTCACGGTTGAAGGGTGCATACAGGTGGCGCATGAGCTCGCGCGCGTATTGCCCCACTTCCCCTGGCTCGCTTCCGAGCACGATGCGATCGGGTTGCATGAAGTCGGCGATGCCCGTGCCCTGCTTGAGGAACTCGGGGTTCGAGACGATCGAGAGGTGAGGGCGCTGCGCCAGGTCGTCAGCAGCAGCGTCGCCGCCCGTGCGCCGGGTTGCGAGCTCTTCCTCGATGACGGCGCGCAGCCTGAGGCCCGTGCCGACCGGCACGGTGGACTTCGTCACAACCACCTTGGCTCCATGCATGTGGCGGCCGATGTTGCGGGCCGCGGCCAGCACCTGCTGGAGGTCGGCACGCCCATCTTCGCCGGCAGGCGTGCCGACAGCGATGAAGATCAACTCGCCGTGGTGCACGGCGCGCGCGATATCGGTCGTGAAGGCAAGGCGCGCGGCGCGCACGTTGCGCTCGATGAGTTGCGGCAGCCCTTCCTCATGGATCGGTACGTCGCCCGAGCGCAGCATCGCCACCTTGCGTTCGTCGACATCGAAGCAGACGACGTCGTTGCCGGTCTCTGCGAGGCAAGTGCCAGTGACAAGGCCGACATAGCCGGTACCGAGGACGGAGATTTTCATGGAATGGCGACAGCGATCAGGCCTTCGATTTCGCCGGCTGGGAGCAGATGCGAAACCACAGCAGGTACCACAGCGCCTTGAGTCCATCGCGCCAGTTGATCTTCTTGCCCTCTTCGAAACTGCGGCCGCGATAGCTCACGGGCACCTCGGCGATCTTCCAGCTGCCGGATCGCACGATCTGTGCGCTCATCTGGATCTCGCAGCCGAAGTCGGCGCAGGTCACATGCAGCGTGTCGTTCACCTCTTTCGTAAACATCTTGTAGCAGACCTCGATGTCGGAGAACCTCTTGCGATAGAGAACGCCGAAAAGGCTCGAGATCAGCCAGTTGGCCGATACCTGCGACAGGGAAATGAACTTCGCACTCCCGGTTCGCCGTCCTTCGAAGCGCGATCCGTACACCACATCGGCGACTTGGCGGTGCACGATCAGGTCGTACATGGCTACCCAATCGGCGGGGTCGTATTCGAGGTCCGCATCCTGGATGACGATGACGTCGCCGGTGACCGCGGCCAGGCCGGTTGCCACGCCTGCGCCCTTGCCCTGGTTGTGCGCGTGATAAAGCGCACGCACCGTGAGCCGCGAAGCCGCAGGCTCAAGGTTCCATGCCAGATTCCCGTCGCCGCCGATCGCCAGGTGCGAAGCCGTGCGCAGCCCCTGGGGCACATGGGTTTGGATCCATTCCCGGGTTCCATCGGTGGATCCGTCGTCCACCAGAAGGATCTCCTTGTCCACCTCGGGAAGCACGTTGGACACAGCAACGAGCACGCGAGGCAGCGTGTGGACTTCGTTGAGGACGGGAATGACGATGGAAAGCATGAGGCGTTGGATGAGGGGGGTGCGGGGTCTGGCGCCGGACGATGCGGTTACCAAGGCACAACGGTGGCCAGCATGGCCAGGCCGATGACCACGTGGATGTTCCTGTAGACGGTCTGCAGCCGGCGAACGCTCGCGTAGGTCAGGCCGTCGCGCAGAGCCTGCCACGCCGCGCCCAGGTGCAGGGCGTACAGCACGATGGCCAGCGACAGCACAAGGGGGACGAGCCCGCGCAACGCCATCACGGTCAGGGTGATGTAGGCCATGCTGAAGAGAAACAGGCCGGTGAGGAACGATGTTTTCTTGCCGAACGCGACGGCGTTCGTGCGGATGCCGTTTCGCAGGTCGCTGTCGTGGTCACGGGTCTCGTGGACCAGATGCCCTGCGGCAAAGACGAGCCCGAAGTAGCAACCGATGACCACGCCCTGCGGCGACAGGGGCGACAGCGCGAGGTACCCCAGCAGGAAGTGCAGCGTGCCGCCGACGACGTGCAGCAGGGAGTTCAGCATCGGCACGCCCTTGCCGTTGAGGCCCGGCAACGAATAGATCGCGCTCAGGAGCGCGATGAGCAGTGCGATGACGAACGGCGCTTGGCCGATCAGGGCGAAGACCAGCAACGCGAGCGCGAGCAGCGTCCATGCCAGGCGGCCCATCCTCGCGGCGTTTTCGCCCTTGGCCAGGTAGGTCCCGTCGGCGCGCATCGGATCCCGCTGGTCGCCATGCGTCCCCGCCCAGTCGTTGAGCACGAACACATGCGCCACGAGCAGGAGATTGCCGGCGATCAGCGCGGCAATCGTGAACAAGGTCGCGGCACGGAGGTCGGTCATCGCGAAGCACGCACCGATCACTGGCGCCCCCTGCAGCACGCAGACCTCGTCGAAGCGGATGCACGACAGCAGGCGCCACAGCGAGGCGGGGCGCCGATGGGCGAGGCCGCTCCTGGCCTCCGGCCGCGTCATGGAACGTTCCCTTGCTGGGCGCCGCCGGACGGCTCGGGCGGCAACTCCAGCCCCCTCGTGGAGTAGTAGAGCCGCAACCAGAGCGTATAGCCCACTTCCTGCGACCAGTAGAAGCGCCGCACGGAGGCGCTCATGTCGTTGTGATATAGCAATGGCGGATTGCCAGCCAGCGCGGCGAATTCATGGGATGCCAGGACCTGCAGCAGTCGCGTCGCTTCGGTTTTCTGCCCGGCGGTGGGCGCCGCGCTCTGCAGGTGCGTCACGAGCGTGGCGACCTGCGCCCATATTGCCTGCGCGGGAACTGCGGGTTGCAGGCGCGATGGCGGCACCTCCAGTGCACAGCCGGCACTGCGTAAATCCGCCAGCCTCAGGCTCATGACCGGCGGCGCACCGGCGTAGTAGACCCAAAGGCGGCCGTCGTCGGCGCGACGCATGACCGATGCGCACAGCGAGCGCGCTGCGGGCGGATCCTCCTGGGCGAGCAGCAGGTACAGGTGCATCTGGATGCCGATGTCCGCCGGATTCGAATCCGTTCCCGGATCGAGACATTGGTAGTCCGCGCGTGCTGCGAGCCAGGTGCGGTACAGGCCATCGTCGGTGCGAAAGCGCCGCATGATCTGCATCGCGGTCGCCAGCTTCGCGCGGTCGTCGCCCGGTGCCACGCGCCACACCAGCGCGGTGTCGTCCGAGTCCGGCGTGATCGCGCATCCGAGCACGCCGATGGTCGATGCATCGGGCCTGCCGTGATAGCGCACGAGGCCGTTGTCCTCGATCTGCCGCGCAAGGAAGCCGCGCGCGCGGGCCAGCATCTCCTCCATGTGCGCGACGTGCGCAATGGGCGCGGCGATGTCGAGCATGATCGCGTTGAGATAGGTGTTGAGTTCGGTCTGCGGCTGCTCGAAGCGCGTGCCGCTGGTGAACGCGGTGAGCCAGTAGCCCGGCGCCTGCTGGCCGGCGGCGATGCGCTCTACGGCCTGGCGCGATGCCCTGTCGAGGAACCGCGCCACGGCGTCGCCCATGCCCTTCGGCGCCAGATCGAAGGCCCGCTCCCGCAGCAGTCGCGCCTCGCCGCCGGGGTTGGCGCGTACGAGGACAGTCAGCGTGTGGCGTCCGGGCTTCAGTTCGCCCGCCGGCACGCGTAGGCGCCACCCGGCCGGACTCTTTTCGGCCAGCGTCCGGGCCACGTCAGGGCGCTCGAAGAAGTGGCTCGTGCCGCCCACCTCGCGCCCGTCGATCAGCACCGCGATGTCCCGGGGCGAGTTGAAATCGACGAGCGCCCATCCGGCCACATCGAGTTGCCGCTCCAGGCGATCGCCCGTTGTCGCGTCATGCACGACCACGTCGAGCGTCTCGATCAGATCTACATTGCCGCGCAGATCCATGAAGAGATCGGCCGGCACGCGCGGGTGCGACAACTCCGCCACGAAGGCCGCGTTGCGCACGTCCCACATGGGTCGCATCCTGTCGTCGGTCTTCATCGTCAATACCGCCGTGTCGACGGCGCCGGTGTACCAGAAGGCCCCGATCACCTGGATGGCGATGGACACGACGCACGCCGCGGCGAACAACACGCGCGCGTTGCGCGACAAGCGCGCCACGATGGGCGGCAGCATCCACACGAGCAGCGGCACGATGTCCGTGAGCCAGCGCGGGCCCCAGGCGATGCCTTGCCGCCAGTCGACCATCGCATAGCCGATGACCTGCACGACGATGGCCACGCACAACGCCAGCGTCAGGCCGCGTGCGTCGCGATCACGGAGCGCAAGAATCAGCAGGCAGGGTACAAAAAGCAGAAAGGGCGAAAAGACGAACAGCCCGCGCGTCGGGCTGAACAGCAGGCCGGCGATGCCCTCGAGGGTGTTGTCGTTGAAATCACTGGGGTGCACGGTCAGGGCATAGGCACCGGCCACGTGGCCGACCGTCCCAAGGTTGTAGGCCAGCGTGAGGAGGACCGGCGCGACGCCAGCCGCGATCAACCAGCCCCATCGCTTTCCCGCCCACCGCAGTCCGCACAGGCCGAGCGCAGCGGCCAGGATCGCGTCGGGCGGTCGATTCGCCGCAATTAGCGCGCACAGGAAACCGGCCATCGCCACGCGCGCCGGCGTCGCCTGCCCGGTGATCAGCCACATCGTCGCGAGGATGAGCAACTGCGCCAGGCCGTGCATCCACAACGCCTGGCTGCTGATCACCCATGCGGTGGTGCCGAACGCGAAGACAAGACTGAGCACGGATGCAGTGCGCGCATCGCAGCGCCGGCGCAGCAACAAGTACATCAAAGCGACCGATGCCGCCGCGATCAGAGAGGCACATATCTTCTCCATGATGCGGGCCACCTTGTCGACGACGTGCGGGTCCCAGTTGATCGTGTCGAGGTAGTGCACCGCCGGCAGGTACAGCGGCGCGACGACCAGCGGTACGACGACGGGATATTTGGAGACAAGATGCCCGTTGCGCCCGCGCTGGATCCAGAACGCCGTGCCGTCGTCGCCTGCTGAGGGGGCGGAGCGCCCCAGCGCGACGGCGCCAACGATCGGGTCGAGCAATACGGTGTGATGACGCAGAATCGAGAACGGCAGGTAGCGCGCCGCGAAGGTGTCGGCGGCGGAGATCAGGCGGCCGTTGGCGTTGTAGATCAGAAACGCGGCGATCGCGAGCACCAGAGCGATCGCCACGTCATGAAGAGGAAACCTCGCCCGCGGTCGTTGTTCTGTGCTGCTGCTTGGCCGTCCGGGTTCGTTTCCGCTCATCGCCATGCTTTCTGGATGCCAACTCCGCACGCCGTTGGCGGTTCTGCTGCCGGGCGGGATTATGCCTTTGCAAACTATAGTAACAAGGTCTCGCCGCCTCGCGGCCGGAGTTTTCAATGCTGCGCCGCCATTCTCTCGATCGGTATCCCACGTCCACCGATCTCGCCGTCTTCACCATCTGCGCAAGCAACTATCTCGCCCACGCCTGCGTGCTGGGCGCCTCGTTGCGCAAGCACCAACCAGGGACCACGCTGGTCGTTTTCCTGCTCGACGAGCCGCCCGAAGGCACAGAGCTGCCGGAACACGTGACCCTTCTCGCGGCCGAAGTGGCTTTCGAGCGCAGGGAATGGAACCATCGACGCAGCCACTACAGCCTGCTGGAGTTCGCCACTAGCGTGAAGCCGGCCTGCTTCCGCTATCTGCTCGACCAGGGCATGCAGCGTGTGGTCTATCTCGACCCGGACATTCAGGTGTTCCAGCGGATCGATCAGCTCTGGCAGGGCGATGGGAACGATGCCGAGCTCGTGCTCACGCCGCATGCCTTGTCGCCGCTGCCGGACGACGGATGCCTGCCAGACGATCTCGTCATCCTGCGTGCCGGCCTGTACAACCTCGGTTTTGCGGCGCTGCGAGACACACCGCGTGTGCGCTTCCTGCTGCAGTGGTGGGACCACAAGCTACGCACACTGTGCCTCGAGGACGTGCATACGGGCGTGTTCACGGACCAGAAATGGATGGACTACGCACCGCTGCTGGTGCCGGGTACGACCGTGCTGCGGCACATGGGCTTCAACGCCGCCTATTGGAATCTTCACGAGCGCGCCCCGTACTGGCTGGACGGCCGCTGGCGAATGCAAGGCCAGGCGGGCGATGTCCAGGATCTGGTCTTCTTTCATTTCAGCGGCTTCAACCCCGATTTGAAGCAACTCTCGCGCTACGAGAGCCGCTTCGGCTGGGACCTGCCCGGCGACGCGCGACGCCTGTTCGGCGAGTATGCGCAGTCGCTGCTGGACGCCGGCATTCACGAATTCCGCGCGCTCGGCCTTCCGCAGGTCACCTTTGCCGATGGCACCGGCTGGGACCGGGTATGCCGTGCGGTGTACCGTCAGTCGCTCGCGGAAGGTGTGGGCCTGGGTGACCCGCTGGAAGACCCAGCGTTCTTTCATTGGGCGGCAGGCGAGGCGCCGGGCGATCACCTGACGCGGTACCTGCGGGCGGTGCTGTGCATGCGCGGCGATCTCGTGAGCACCTTCGCCGATGGCCGAGACGCAGTGGGCCTGATGGCCTGGATGCGAACCTCGGGCGTGCGCGAGCTGGGCCTAGATCGCAAGCTCGTGGAACGCCTGGGCATGACCGGCAAGGCCCATCGCACAAGCGTGAACTATGTCGGCTACCTCTGCGCACATCTGGGCGTCGGGGAGGCCGCGCGCAACAGCGTCGCGGGTCTGGATGCGGCAGGCGTCGCGGTCCATTGCCACGACATCTCGTTCGACGCGTCGGCTCCAACGGGCAGGTACACCCTTCCGGCCCCGCGCTGGGCCGCTGGCGCGCCCACAGCGACCATCCTGGGCTGCAATGCGGACATGCTGCCCGACGTGCTGTCGAAACTCCCGCCGGAGCTTCTCACCCCCTATCGCATCGGCTGCTGGTATTGGGAAACGCCCGACTTCCCCGACGAATGGGCGGATCGTTTCGACCTGGTCGACGAGATCTGGGTCGGCACGCAATTCATTGCCGATGCCATCCGGCGCAAAACGAACCTACCCGTCAACGTGATGCCACCGATGGTGATGCCTCCACCTGTCCTGCGAGACCGCGCATGGCTTGCGACCGTGCTGCCGGAGGCCACGCACGACGAGTTCGTGTTCCTGTTCCAGTTCGATGTGGCCTCCGTCCCGTTCCGCAAGAATCCCGAGGGGGTGGTGGCTGCGTTCATCAACGCGTTCCAGTCGTCCGACGCCGTGCGCTTGATCGTCAAGGCGCTCAATGCGCAGGCGGCGCCGGCGCTGATGCAGTCGCTGCGCGATGCGGGCGCGGGCCACCGCGTGTCGTTCCTTACCGATGCGATGGAAAGCGACGATCGCTTTCGCCTGCTGGCGTCCGCAGACAGTTTCGTCTCGCTGCACCGCGCCGAGGGCTTTGGCCTCTCGATTGCAGAGGCGATGGCCTATGGCCTGCCTGTCGTGGCGACAGGCTGGAGCGGCAACGTCGACTTCACGCATGCCGGCAACGCCGCGCTGGTGCCCTTCGACCTCGTTCGCAGCAATGTCGCAAACGGGCCCTATCCGGCCGGCACGCTCTGGGCAGAGCCAAGGCTTGACGCCGCTGCCAGACTGATGCGGCGTGTGTGGTTGGACCTGGCATGGCGCGCACAGATCGCGCAGGCCGGCCAGGAGACCGTGGTCTCGACTCTTTCTGCCGGCGTCGTCGGCCCTGCCATGCGAGAGCGCCTCGATCAGGTCGCCGGTCTGCGCCGAGGCCAGGCCGCTCCTCGGCAACAACCGGCGACCGAGCGCGCCGCGCGAGCACCAGCCCCGCGCGGCACGCCGCTCTTCGTCAGGGTGCTGCGCGACATGCTGCGCTATCCCGGCTATTACTTTGTGCGGCTGCCGCGCGTGCCCTTGCTGCTGTGGCGCCATGGCATTTCCGGCGTGATGGCGAGGGCCGAACTGGTCGCCAGCACGGCCGTGGACGTCAAGGGCCAGTACTTCGTCACACGCATGTTCACGCGGCTGCGCAAGCGAATCCTGCGCTGGCGATACGGCGGTTGACGCGCGCTAGCTGTTACGGCACTGTAGGTGGGCGAGCTGAAACACCTCTCAACTCGGTCGGTATCCCCCATTGATGATCAAACACTGGTGCTGAATGCCGCCTCCCCGAACCGCCTCATCGTTGGCGCGAAAGTAGGCTTGCGAACAATTGCGCAGACCCACCGCTCGCACGGTATTGCTCGATGAACGCGGCTGCTGGGGCGCCACTTGACACCATGATGATTGCCTGCGGCGAATCATCATGGTGGCGCAAGCGCGCTTGATTTGCCGGGCTGACATGCAACATCGCCCGAAAGCTCGGCAGTCACTTGCGAAGGCTTGCCACAGGTTCTTTCCAGTCATGCGGGTCTCAGCACCACAGCAATCAGTGACAGATGCGCAGGGTAGTAGGCGTAGAAGACCCATCGACAGCGGCGCAACGGAATGTCGACATGCCGGGCGCCCAAGATCAAGGGCAGGGCGGCCAGCGCGGAAAAGTTGCC
>Ga0163161_10002830_pt1 | contig 12308 bp, 8 predicted proteins | sample S45metaG_FD_129847 | JGI IMG/M metagenome (GOLD analysis project Ga0163161, IMG submission 129847) | Switchgrass rhizosphere microbial communities from Kellogg Biological Station, Michigan, USA - S4-5 metaG | ecosystem: Host-associated > Plants > Roots > Rhizosphere > Soil | place: USA: Michigan... | reverse complement strand
GTTGGGAACTGAAGCAGGAAATTCCATTGCAGATGTTCTTTTCGGAACCGTAAATCCGGGTGGAAAATTACCAATGAGTTTCCCAAGAACGGTCGGTCAGGTTCCGGTTTATTACAATCATTATAACACCGGACGACCTGCGAAAAATAATACTGACAGAAACTACGTTTCAGCTTACATTGATCTGGATAATGACCCGAAATTCCCTTTTGGTTTTGGTTTAAGTTATACTCAGTTTAAATATTCTGAAATGAATTTAAGTTCAACAAATCTTAAAGGAAATCAAACATTAGATGTAAATGTAAATGTTTCCAACACCGGAAATTATGATGGGGAAGAAGTGGTGCAATTGTACATCCGAGATATGGTAGGGAAAGTCGTAAGACCAGTAAAAGAGCTGAAAGGTTTTCAGAAAATAATGATCAAAAAAGGAGAAAGTAAGACGGTAAATTTCAAACTGACTCCGCAGGATTTAAAATTTTATGACGATCAGTTAAATTTTGATTGGGAAGCAGGAGAATTCGAAATCATGGTCGGAACCGATTCTCAAAATGTTCAGACAAAAAGAATTAATTGGTCAAAATAAATATTAGTTTACTTACTAAGAGCGGGATAAAACCTGCTTTTGGTGGTAAAGACTGAACGTTTTTTTAAAAAAAACTATATAAACTTCGTGTTTGTCATTCTGAAAGAATCTAAATAATTTTTGTAGAGATGCTTTTAATATAAAAAAAATGAAATTAGATAAAGATTTTTTAAACGCAAAGATTTAATACTGAAACTGCAGATTTAAGGAGCAAAGAATTGCGACAAAGCCGCTGATTAAGCAAGCTTCATCAAATCAATTTATTGATTAAACCTTTGCTCCTTAAATAAAATATTTTACAATTAAAACTTTGCGCTAAAAAAACAGCTGCATTAAAAAATATACTTAGACATTGAATATAAAATTCCAACATATTATCAATATTTTGATCGGAGGAACTTTAGTTTTTTCATCATTAAATTGTGTTTCAAGCAAACCCGATCCAAATAGAAAAATGATCTGGAGTGATGAGTTTAACGGAACAGGTTTACCAGATTCTACAAAATGGAATTACGATGTCGGAGGTGATGGTTACGGAAATAATGAAGCTCAGTTTTATACCAAAAACCGTTTGGAAAATGCAAGAGTTGAAAACGGAAATCTTGTGATTGAAGCTAAAAAAGAAAACTGGGAAAAGAATAAATATACATCTGCAAGACTTTTAACGAAAGGAAAATTTTCTTTTCAATACGGAACGGTTGAAGTTCGTGCAAAACTTCCGAAAGGTCGCGGAACTTGGCCTGCAATCTGGATGATGAGCGAAAATATGAAAGAATGGCCGGAAGATGGTGAATTGGATATCATGGAACATGTTGGTTATAATCAGGGTTATATTCACGCATCAGTTCATACGAAAAAATACAATCACATGATCGGAACTCAGAAAACTGATACGCTAATTGTGAAAGATGCAAGTGAAAAATTCCATTTGTATAAAGCACACTGGACACCTGAAAAAATTGATGTTTATATCGATGATCAGAAGTTTTTCACTTATGAAAATAAAGAAAAAACGTATGAATCATGGCCTTTTGATCAACCGTATTTTATCATTTTAAATCTTGCGGTCGGAGGATTTTGGGGTGGAAAAGAAGGAATTGATGATACCATTTTTCCTCAAAAATATTACGTCGATTATGTAAGGGTTTATGAAAATAAATAATAACCACAACTAACATTCCCCTCCTTTGGAGGGGTGGATAAATTTTCGAGGAAAATTTAGACGGGGTGGTTTAAATATAAATAGAAAAAAGAAGAAGAATAAATGAAAAAGTTAGTTGTAAGTTGTTTTGTAATCGGAATTGCATTCAATGCAAACGCACAGAATTACTGGAAAAAAAACGCGGGAAAAACAGCAAAAGTAATTTTAACCAACTCTAAAACCAATGAAAAAATGGTCGATAAAGGAATGGTGAAATTTGAAAAAATGGCTCAGCCAAAAGAAACTGATGCCTGTATTTTTGTAGATCCTGATTTTAAATATCAAAAACTAATAGGAATCGGTGGCGCAATTACAGATGCTTCTGCGGAGACTTTTTATAAACTTCCAAAAAATAAGCAACAAGAAATCATTGAAGCTTATTATGGCAAAAACGGTTTGGGATACACAGTTGTTCGTACCAATATGAACTCATGTGATTTCTCCAGCGATTCTTACACCTATGTAAATGAAAATGATCAATCATTAAAATCTTTCAACGTCGCTCACGATGAAAAGTATAAAATTCCGTTAATTAAAGAGGCTCAGAAGGCGATCGGAAATAATTTTACTTTTTATTTTTCTCCCTGGAGTCCGCCTGCTTGGATGAAATCGAATAAAAATCTGTTGAAAGGCGGAAGACTGGAAAATCAATATTATCAAACCTGGGCTGATTATTATGTGAAATTCATCAAAGAATATGAGAAAAGAGGAATCAATATTTGGGGATTGACCATTCAGAACGAACCGATGGCGACTCAGACTTGGGAATCTTGCATCTATACTGCTGAAGAAGAAGGGGAGTTTCTTAAAAAGAATTTAGGTCCAACTCTTTGGAAAAATGGTTTTAAAGATAAAAAAGTAATGATTTGGGATCACAACCGTGATTTGATTTATCAAAGAGCCACAACAACCTTAAGCGATCCGGAAACTTCAAAATATGCCTCAGGAATCGGCTATCACTGGTACGAAACATGGAATAACAAAACGCAGCTTTTTGATAATTTATTGGAAACTCAAAGAGCTTTTCCGGATAAATTTTTAGCGTTTACAGAAGGTTGTAAAGAACAATTTGATCTTACTAAAATTTATGATGTAAGTTTAGGCGAATTATATGGAAGAAATATGATCAATGATTTCAATAAAGGAACTGCTTTATGGACAGACTGGAACGTTCTTCTTGATGAAACTGGCGGACCAAACCACGTTGGAAATTTCTGTTTTGCACCGATTATTGCTGATACAAAAACAGGGGAAGTTCATTATACTTATGAATTTTATTATGTAGGTCACGTTTCAAAATACATTAAGCCAAATGCTCAGAGAATCGGAACCTCATCCAACAGAGCAGCTTTGACCTCAACCACTTTCATGAACGAAAACGGACAATTGGTAACGGTAATCATGAACGATTCTGACAATGACATGGATACCAATCTTTGGATCGAAGGAATGTCTGCAAAATTATCTTCACCTGCACATTCTATACAGACCGTAATTTTATAACACTTCATATTAACATTATTTTTAAGAATCGGCGGCACCTCTGGTGTGGCCGATTTGATTTTTATGTATAAAATAGATTTTTAGTAAAAATATTACATACAAAAAAGCCAAAGTAAAAATACTTTGGCTTTCATTATTTTGATTGGAGAGTTTATCTCTTAAAGATCATATTTTTCAATTACTTTCTGAGTAACTCCGGTGTTGCTGAATCCTCCGTCATGGAATAAATTCTGCATCGTTACCTTCTTCGTAAGATCAGAGAATAATGTTACACAGTAATCTGCACATTCAAGAGCTGATGCATTACCCAGCGGAGACATATCTTCAGCGTAACCTAAGAAACCTCCGAAACCTTTTACTCCGCTTCCTGCAGTCGTAACAGTAGGAGATTGAGAAACAGTGTTTACACGTACTTTTCTGTCACCCCAGTAATATCCGAAAGTTCTTGCAATACTTTCCAAATATGCTTTATTGTCAGACATATCGTTGTAATCCGGGAATGTTCTTTGTGCTGCAATGTATGTTAAAGCCAAGATGCTTCCCCATTCATTCATACAGTCTTTTGCCCAAGCTGTTTTCATTACTTTATGGAAAGAAACTGCTGAGATATCCCATCCTTTTTCCGTCCAGTCGTAATTCATATCAGTATAATGTTTTCCTTTTCTTACATTAACGGACATGCCTATTGAGTGAAGAATAAAATCTATTTTCCCGAATTTTGCGATCGCAGCATCAAAAAGTTTATCAAGATCTTCAGTAGAAGTAGCATCTGCACCAATTACTTCTGAACCTGTTTTTTCTGCTAAACCGTTCAGTTCTCCCATTCTCAAAGCGATAGGAGCATTTGACAATATAAATTCAGCGCCTTCTTCATGGCATCTCTCAGCAACTTTCCATGCGATAGATTGTTCATTAAGGGCCCCAAAAATAATTCCTTTCTTCCCTTTAAGTAAACCGTATGACATATTTTTTAATGTTTTATATCTACAAATGTAGCAATAATTTGTGTTTGGCACATAATAAAAAACGGAGCCTTTGTAAAAAGACTCCATTTTCTTTGAATATATTTAAAAGACTGAATTTTCTAATTCGTTTTCTTGTTCCATTCTGCCTTTACATCTTCAGCAGCATCTTTTGTTTTTTCCCATGCATCGCTAGCACCGTCTTTAATATCTTCCCACGTGTCCGAAGCGTTGGCTTTCACTCTGTCTAGCCAATCCTCTTGGGTAGCTTCCTGGTCGTTATCACGTTTCTCCTTAATATAATCTCTCGCTTTGTCTGCCAAATCACTTACTTTCCATTTAGCATCACTTGCTGTGTTTCTTAAAGATTCTTCAGTGTTGTCAACTGCTCTTTCTGCTTTGTTATAATCTTGATTGTCCATAATAATATAGTATTTAAGTGTTATATAATTTAAATTTAACAAGAACTATTCCTAACAAAAAAAATGTCTGTTAAAGTTTTCATAATATTTAAAATGTGTTAGTAAGCATCTCAAGAAATATATCTGAAATTTCATAAATTATATACTGATAAATTACAGATATGTGAAAAAAGTACATCATTTAAACTAGAATTATCACACATGTATTGATTTTATGTATATATTTGCTTTGAAACATATATAACTTTGAGATGAATAATAGTTTATTACTTCTAACCTTTCTTTCTGTCATTTATTTTAATAAATCAAAAGCTCAAGTAGGGATAGGAACTTCAATGCCTGATAACTCCGCAATTCTTCATTTGAACAGTTCGAAAAAAGGACTTTTACTTACCAGTATCGCATTAACATCTGCATCAGATAACACTACAATTCCATCACCCGCAACTGGACTTCTCATCTGGAACAACGGAACAGGCGGTCTAAATCCCGCTGGACTATATTATTGGAATAATAGCCAATGGAATTTATTATCTTCTGGAAGTTCATCGACAGCAGGAACAAGCTGGAATATTACTGGCGGTAATGCAGGAGCTAGTTCAGGAGCTGCTACAACAATGTCATTAGGAACTTCATCCTTCGACGATTTAATTTTTAAAGTTAACAATGTCAGTGCCGGTCGTCTGGGAGTAAATAATTCTGTACTTTTCGGCACTGGTACTTCAGCCGCTCAGAATGCCGTTGCTATAGGTACAAACGCAAAAGCTGACAGTAATGAGAGTACCGCTGTAGGTTACAATTCCGCAGCAGCCGGTTATCAATCGCTGGCGATGGGTAATAATGCAAAAACAGTATCCAATTATGAGACGGCTTTGGGTTTTAATGCACAGACAAGCAGTCAAAACTCTACAGCATTGGGGTCAGGAAGTAAGGGTTCGGGACAAAATTCTACTTCTTTGGGTTATAATTCTCAGGCAAACGCTTTTAATTCTACCGCCATAGGATCTGGAAGTCTTGCGACAGGGCAAAACTCTACTGTATTAGGATCTGGTGCCACTACCAATCAGGCAAACGCAATTATTTTAGGCGATTCGGGTGCTAATGTAGGGATCGGAACAAGCACTCCAAATACATCTGCGAAGATTGATGTCAGCGGGCAATTCAAGCTTGGTGATAAAGGTACTTTGCAAAAGAATCAGATAAGTTTTGAAGTTTTTCCAAGCGTATCAATTAATAATCTACAGTCAGGACGTACAGCAACTATTAATATTGCAATACCGCCTGCACTGCAAATAAGCTCTACCCGTGCTACCATTGTTGTAACACCCGCAAATGATTTTGCAGGAAATCTGGAGTTTGGGATTACCAATCCAAGAATGACTTCAGCCTCGAATATTACTATAAATGTAACGAATATTTCTAACGGGACTGCCAGTTTTTTCTCGGGACATTTTTATATAACAATAAGTGAATTTTAATGAAAAAAGGATTTCAAATTCTGAAATCCTTTTTGCTTTTATTTAATCACTCTTTCCAAAACCCACTCAATCAGTCTCTTTTCTGAGTTGTGATGATCTGCTGAGAATTCGCCGCGTCTTCTGTTGGCAATCACGTTGTTTACAGTTATTGCTTTATGACCTAGAAGTTTAGAAAATGCATAGATCGCTGAAGTTTCCATTTCAAAATTGGTGATTCCGAGATCATTCAATCTTTCAAGAAATTTGTCGTCAAGCGCTTTTAAGCGAAGCTCTCTGCCTTGTGGTGCATAAAATCCTGGAAAAGTCGCTGTATTACCGTGATATTTTGCATCTTTAAAAACTTCGCCCAATTCTTCAGACCACTCAGAGAAGTAAAGCATTGGTTTAATTTTTTCGTAGGGAAATTTATTAAGGAAATTCTTAGAAAATTCATTTTCAAAATGGTGATCTTGATAAAAATGCATTAATCCGTCAAAACCGACAACATTTTGAGTCACCAACATATTATCAACCTGCACATCCGGATTTACGCTTCCGCAAGTTCCCATTCTGAAAAGCTCCAGTGATTTGTGTTCGGTTTTAAATTCCTTTTTCTGAAGATCGATATTTGCCAAAGCATCAAGTTCGTTCATCACAATATCGATGTTCTCCGTTCCGATTCCCGTTGACATTACCGAGATTCTCTCACCTCGTAACATTCCGGTATGGGTGTAAAATTCTCTTTTATTTTTTTTGATTTCTATGGTATCAAAATATTGTGAAACTTTAGGAACACGATCGGGATCTCCCACAAGAATTATTTTATCGGCAATATCTTCCGGCAAAAGATTGAGATGGTACACGCTTCCGTCTTCATTCAGTACCAATTCTGAAGCAGCAAGTTTATTTAGCATAATTATTTTTATATAGTTTGATTGATAATCTGTTATTATTTTTTTTGAGGGATTTAAAATTACTGAATTTAAATGAAGCAAAATATAAACATTATTTAATTTTTCGTTAAAACTGTGGTAACCTTAGAATGATAGTTTTGCGAATGAAAAATTTTACGAGATCTTATCCTTTACTTATTATTATTGCATTCATCGGGATTTCGGCGATGTCATTCAATCCGGTTGACAAAGGTTCAGAGACCGAGAAAACCTTTGTAAGCATCGGTTTATTAAACTTTAAAAATCATCTTGAAAATTTAAAATCAGATGTTTACCTGTTTAAAGAAAATAAGATATCAATAGAGAAATTACAGCTTTCGTTAAGAAACACAAGAAATTCGTACAAAGAGATCGAATTTTACATTGCCTATCATTATCCTGAATTTTCCAAAACACATCTCAATGCCGCTCCGTTATTCAGAATTGAAGCTGCAGGAACTACTGCTTATACCTTACCACCGGAAGGGTTACAGGTACTTGATGAATTGATTTTCTCCGATGAAGCAAGTGAGCAAAAAGATAAGATCATCGACATCACAGCTTTTCTGTACAATAATTATAACAATTTTTATTTAAGCACCACAAAAAACGGCTTAAGTAAAGGAAACAACAAAACTTTAGCTTTAAGAATCGAATTAATAAGAATTTATACTTTAGGACTCACAGGATTTGATACACCGGGCTCACTGAATATTTCAGAAGAAACTGCATTTGCTTTTCGGGGAATGCAAAAGTATATTACATCTGAACCTTACTTTAAAAATTTCAATACTTCACAAGCAGAAAAACTCTTGGCCGAAAGCACAGTATATCTTTCAAAAAATACAGATTTTGAAACTTTTGACCGCATTGAGTTTTATAAAAATTATCTACAGCCTTTATATGAAGAACTCGGAAAATGGGACGGGAATTCTGATGATCTTAAAGAATTTTCGGGCTGGAATGTGAGTAATAAAAACTTTTTCAGCAGTGATTTTCTTGATCCTTATTTTTTTACCATTTTAAAAGAGTCGGAAGACAGTGAAGAATTGAGAAATTTAGGAAAAGAAATATTTTTTGACCAAAACCTCAGTGATAACGGAAAAATGAGCTGTGCAACCTGTCATCTTTCGGAAAAAGGTTTTACAGACGGTCAAACAAAATCTTTAAGTAACGTCGAAGGAAAAACGGTGTTAAGAAATTCTCCTTCTTTGTATAATGCAGTTTTTGCTAAAAGATTCTTCTACGATATGCGAGCTTTTTATCTGGAACAACAGGCTGAACACGTCATTTACAACAATGAAGAATTTAATACAAGCTATGAAAGCATCATCAAAAAACTGAAAACAAAACCTGAATATAAAAAAGAATTCCGAAAAGCATTTAAAAATGGAAATATTGATAAACAGAATTTTTCTAAAGCTTTGAGCTCTTATGTTGCATCTCTGTATTCTTTCGATAGTGATTTTGACCGTTTTATGAGAAACGAAAAAGGAATTTCTGAGGATGCCAAAAAAGGATTCAATCTTTTTATGGGAAAGGCTAATTGTGCAACGTGTCATTTTGCACCCCATTTTTCAGGATTGGTTCCGCCGTTTTTTAATGAAAATGAATCTGAAGTTTTGGGTGTTACGAAAAATCCGATTAAAATATCTCCGTTAGAAATAGATTCAGATAAAGGAAGAATAAAAAGTAATGTCAAAAAAGAAGACTCATGGATCTACGAAAATTCTTTCAAAACCATGACCGTAAGAAATATTGCTTTAACGAAGCCTTACTTTCACAATGGAGCTTTCAATACATTGGAAGAAGTTTTAGATTTTTATAACGAAGGTGGAGCAGAAGGTTTAGGTTTAAAAATTAACAACCAAACTTTACCTGCCGACAAACTAAATCTTACAGAACCTGAAATCAAACAGATGATCGCTTTTCTGAATTCTCTGACGGATGTAAGCAGAGCGAAGGGAAAATAATATTTGAAACTTACATATACAAAAGCCATCAGTTAAGATGGCTTTTTTCATTTTGTAAGCATTTGTTTTATTCTCTCCATAAGATAATTGTTTAAGATAAAACTGAACTTACTTTAGAGTGATTTAACAATAAATTAATTCACGTAACATTAGGTTTGAGATTAATTAATATTTGGGAAGATTTAATTAAAACCCTATTAACGGAGGGCTCGCTGCAATAAGATAGTTTTGCATCGAAATAATACAGGTATTCATAAAATGAAAAGAAAACTACTTACAGTTGCAGCACTTATCTTGATGACAAGTACAGCATTTCAGGCTCAAACCACGATTTTTCCTCTCGGATCATCTTGGAAATTTAATGACAATGACGTAGCTCTTGTCAGCACTTGGAAAAATGCCAATTACGACACTTCGGCATGGGCTTCAGGAAACGGACCTTTAGGTTACGGTGATCCTGTTACTACAAATTTTGTTTCAGGAATAGATACTGCTTATCTTACTAAAGATTTTACCGTAAACTTGGCAGATCTTACCAACACTATGGAATTTGGTATCAGAAGAGATGACGGTATTATTGTTTATCTGAATGGTGAAGAAGTAATCAGAGATAATATGCCAACTGGTATTGTGGCACATAGTACATTTGCGCTAAACAATATCACTGGTGCACCAGAAACTGAAATCAATATTTTCTCAATTCCTAAAAACAAATTTGTACAGGGAGTTAACAGAATTTCGATAGAATTGCACAATAGAAGTGCTGATAGTTCAGATTTATCGATTGATGCTTATCTGAAGAATATAGGTACAGTAATACCTCCTGCAAACACTTGTACAGGAACTCACATCAGTTGCTTTACTTCAATCGTTCCTACTTCACAGACTTCAAAATTGATTATTCCTGCTGAGCACAGATATCAGATGATCTTGAAAGAAGGTGATGCTTATACAGAAGGAGGCGGACTTGTTGGCGGACAAAACGATTTCACAGGGTATGTAGCCAAAAACGCAAGCAGTACAAATGGTTATCTGTCTGTAAATCACGAAACCAATCCGGGTGGAGTGACAATGGCTGAAATTAATTATAATCCAACAAGTAAACTTTGGCAGTTAACTAAATCAAGAGGAGTTAGTTTTTCTGCAACGAGCTTGGTTCAGACGATCAGAAACTGTTCTGGTGGAGTCACTCCATGGGGAACCATCGTTACAGCTGAAGAATCTGTAACAGGAAATGATACCAATGCAGACGGTTACAAAGATTACGGTTGGCTGGTAGAAATTGATCCTGCAACCGCTCAGGTAATGTCACACAATACCAACGGAACAAAAGACAAACTTTGGCAGATGGGAATCATGAATCACGAAAATGTCGTGGTAAATAATGCCGGAACTACTGCTTACTATGGTGAAGATGGTGGAACAAATTTAGTGTACAAATACGTGATGGATACTCCAAATAATCTTACATCCGGAAATTTATATGTATTGCATCTAGATCAACCATTATCCGCCGGAAATCCTACTGGTACAACTGCTACATGGATACAGGTTCCTAATAAATTACAGGCAGATCAAAATAATACACAAGCTCTTGCATTATCTTTAGGTGGTACTGCATTCAATGGTGTCGAAGACGTAGAAATCAGTCCATTAGACGGTAAAGTATATTTTACAGCTAAAGGTTTAAACAAAATCTACCGTTTGCAGGATAACGGAATGACAGCTTCGCAGGTAGAAGTTTTCGCTGGTGGATTAACAACTCAATATTCATTTAATACTGCCCAAGGTGTAAAAACAGAATCTTGGGGCGATGGTAATGATAACCTCACGTTTGACGAATTAGGAAATCTTTGGGTTCTTCAGGATGGTGGTAAAAACTACATCTGGGTAATCGCTCCGGATCATACTGCAGCAAATCCTAAAGTGAGATTGTTCGCTTCAATGCCTGCAGGTTCTGAGCCGACTGGTTTGACCTTTACACCGGATCATAAATTCGGATTCTTCTCAGTGCAGCATCCGGATGCTACGATCACTACAGATATTGACGCAACCGGAAACGTGATTGACTACAAAGGAAAATCTGCAACAATGGTCATTGCTTTACAACAGTTTTTAGGTACAACTGCCGTATTAGGAACTACAGAAACGATCAAAGAAACGGAAGTTACAGTTTCTCCGAATCCTACATCAGGATTGGTGAAAATCACATCTCCGAAAGCTTTGAAAAATCTTGAAGTCACTGCTTACAGTATGGATGGTAAAATTGTTTATCAGAAGAAATTTACAGGAAACAATTCATATCTAGATTTAGATTTCACATCTCAACTTCAGGCTACAAGAGTTTTGATGCTGAATATAGAAGCTGAAGGTTTCCAGAAAACCGTGAAAATTCTCAGAAAATAATTACTAATTTTCTTTCTCAGCTGCCGGCATTTTCTTTGCCGGCGGCTTTTTTTATTATGAAAAAATTACTTCTCATCATCACTTTGCTTTCGCTTTCACAGATAAAAGCGCAGATTGATCCCCTTAAATATCCAACGTATACTGAAATTGATGACGCTTTGAAAAGCGGCAAAACGGTTTACAGTATGAGCTTTAGAGATAAGGGGCTTTTCAATATTCCAAAGGAATTGTCTAAAATGAATTCTCTTTTTTTTCTGAATCTGATGGCAAATAATTTAGAAAAAATAGATCAGCAAATTTTTGCTTTAAAGGAACTGGAAATTTTAAATATCAATTCAAACAGTATTAAATTTATTCCTGATGAAATTGGTGAGCTGAAAAAACTGCATACTTTTTCAATGAATCTCAACAGTCTCACAAAAATAAACCCCAATCTTGCAAAACTTCAACATCTGAAAACAGTACATTTTGATGCAAATAATCTAAATGTTTTTCCTGAAGCTTTATTGGAAATTCCGGCGTTGGAAGAAATTAATCTTAGCAGCAATCAGATCAGTTTTGTTTCGCCGGATTTAGATAAAATTAAAAACTTAAAATATTTAAATCTCTCTGCCAATCAGATCAATGATTTGACCGATGTAAAATTCCCTTCAAAAATAAAATATCTTGAACTTCAGCAAAATTCTATCGTAAAACTTCCCGATTATTTATTTAAATCAGAAAATCTGGAATTTTTGAATGTTAGTAATAATAATCTGAAAGAAATTTCGCCAAAAGTAAAAGGTTTAAAGGGAGTTGTCAGCATAAATCTGGCACAGAATCAACTGAAAGATCTTCCAAAAGAATTTCAGCAGCTTAAAAATCTG
>Ga0163161_10002823_pt1 | contig 12323 bp, 9 predicted proteins | sample S45metaG_FD_129847 | JGI IMG/M metagenome (GOLD analysis project Ga0163161, IMG submission 129847) | Switchgrass rhizosphere microbial communities from Kellogg Biological Station, Michigan, USA - S4-5 metaG | ecosystem: Host-associated > Plants > Roots > Rhizosphere > Soil | place: USA: Michigan... | reverse complement strand
GATGAGCTGGCCTTCGCTGCCGGATTCAATTCGCTGTCGGCGTTCTACAGCTGTTTCCGCCAGCACACCGGCCAGTCACCCAAGGCCTACGTCAAACAAATTTCTTTGCGTGCACGCGCGCAAGACAGCCCCTGAGCCCACGCACTAGGATCGCCGTCATCGAAGTTTGAGTGGCGGAGTCTTGCATGCCGGCGTGGCGCACTATCAGTTTGTGGATGGACCAGCTCGACGAGCCGCTATTGGCGCGTCCGGCGCTGGAGCGGGATCTGGATGTGGACGTGGCAATCATCGGCGCGGGCTACACCGGCCTCTGGACTGCGTACTACCTCAAGCGGCAGAAACCTGAACTGAACATTGCCATCGTCGAAGCGCAAACCGCCGGTTTCGGCGCGTCGGGGCGCAATGGCGGCTGGCTGATGGGCAATTTGCTGGGTGAAGATCGCCTGCTGGCCGATCTTGCGGTCGAAGAGCGCCGCGCTTCCTACGATTTGCTGCACAGCATTCCGGATGAAGTGGAGATTGTCCTCAAACGCGAGGGCATCGACTGCGATTACCGTAAAGGCGGGGTGCTGTATTGCGCGGCGCGCTATCCGGAGCAGGAGGCTAGCCTTCGCCGCTACCTGGACGATCTTCACCGCCAGGGCCTCGACGACAGCCACTATCGCTGGCTGAGCCCGGAACAACTGGTGCAACAGATCCGCGTCGCCAAACCCTATGGCGGTATCTACGCACCGCACGTTGCGACCATCCACCCAGCCAGGCTGGTTCGCGGGTTGGCCCGGGCCGTTGAGCGGCTGGGGGTCAACATTTACGAAAACAGCCCGGTCACCCATTGGCAGTCCGGTAGCCTGCGCACGGCGAAAGCCTCGGTGCGCAGCCGCTGGATAGTGCCGGCGGTAGAAGGCTACTCCGTCACCTTGCCGCCATTGGGGCGTTATCAGATGCCGGTGCAGAGCCTGATTGTCGCGACCGAGCCGTTGTCTGCGGCCACCTGGGACGAAATCGGCCTGAGCCGCGGCCAGGCGTTCAGCGAGGCCAGTCGCCAGGTCACCTATGGCCAGCGTACCGCTGACAACCGTTTGATCTTTGGCGCCCGGGGCGGCTATCAGTTCGCCGGCAAGCTTCGCCACGACTTCGACCTGACCACGGATGAAAAAGAGCTGCGGCGCTATCTGTTCGGCGAGTTGTTCCCGCAGTTGAAGAACGTGCAGATCACCCATTCCTGGGGCGGCAACCTGGGCATGTCCCGGCACTTCAAGCCGCACATGCTCTGCGACCGGGTCAACGGCATCGCCTTGTCGGGCGGCTATGGCGGGGAGGGCGTCGGCGCCAGCAACCTGGGAGGACGGACGCTGGCCGACCTGATCCTGGGGCGCGACACCGATCTGGTACGCCAACCGTGGGTCATCCCGCAGCGAGGCCTGGACGCGCTCAGGGCCTGGGAGCCGGAACCCATCCGCTGGCTCGGCTACAACGCAATCATCCGCAGCTTTGTCCATGAGGACCAGACCCTGGCCAACCCGGCCACTGCACCTTGGCGGCGCAAGCTGGCCAGCGGGGTTGCCGGTTTCATGGAAGGTTTCATGCACTGAGCGGCGCGCTCTTCATCTACAGGCTACATCGACAGGTATTCCCATGAGCATCACACAATTCAAGAACACCGCAACCCTGAAACTGCAAGAGTCCAACCCGGTCGCCGTGCCCCTGGGGACTCCAGTGGCCGTGGCTTCGACCACCAGCGTCGAACGCGACGATGGCGTCGAGACCGGTGTCTGGGAATGCACGCCCGGGCGCTGGCGGCGGCAGATCGTCGCCCAGGAATTTTGTCACTTCATCCAGGGCCGCTGCACCTTCACACCCGACGGCGGCGAACCGATGCACATCGAGGCCGGCGACGCGCTGATGCTGCCAGCCAATAGCCTCGGTATCTGGGACATCCAGGAAACCGTGCGCAAGACCTACGTTTTGATTTTTTGAATGCTTTTGAAATTTGAAAGCTGATCTTTTGATTGCCTGCCAATAACAACAACCTCTACAGGAATCGACTCATGATCCGAAAGACCCTGACTCTGGCTCCGCTGATGCTGGTTGCATCCATCAGCCAGGCCGCCGAAACCGTCAAAATCTACAACTGGTCGGATTACATCGCGCCAGACACCACGAAAAATTTCCAGAAAGAAACCGGCATCGGCTTCACCTACGACGTCTACGACAGCAACGAAACCCTCGATGGCAAGCTGATGACCGGTAAATCCGGGTACGACGTGGTGTTTCCGTCCAACCACTTCATGGCGCGGCAGATTGAAGGCGGCGCACTGAAGAAGCTCGACAAGAGTCAGTTGCCGAACTGGAAGAACCTCAACCCGGTATTGCTCAAGGCATTGCAGACCAACGACCCGGGCAACGAGCACGGCTTCCCGTATCTGTGGGGCAGCACCGGCATCGGCTACAACATTGCCAAGGTCAAAGCGGTGCTGGGCGACAACGCCCCGGTGGATTCCTGGGACCTGATCTTCAAGCCCGAGAACATGCAGAAGTTGCAGAAGTGCGGCGTGGCCATCCTCGACAACGGCCCCGAACTGCTGCCGGCCGCGTTGAACTACCTCGGTTTGCCGCATCACAGCAAGAACCCGGAAGACTACAAAAAGGCCGAAGCGCTGCTGATGAAAGTGCGGCCATATGTCAGCTATTTCCACTCGTCCAAGTACACCAGTGACCTGGCCAATGGCGACATCTGCGTCGCGGTCGGTTTCTCCGGCGACATCCTGCAAGCGGAAAACCGCGCCAGGGAAGCCAACAATGGAATCGACATCGGCTACTCGATTCCCAAGGAAGGCGCAGCGATCTGGTTCGATATGGTCGCGATGCCGGCCGACGCCCCGGACGACAAGGCTGGCTACGCCTTCATGGACTACCTGCTGCGCCCGGACGTCATGGCCAGCGTCAGCAACTACGTGCATTACGCCAATGGCAACGAGAAAGCCGACAGCCTGATCGACCCTGCGATCAAGAACGACACCAAGGTTTACCCAAGTCCTGAAATGATGGGCAAGCTGTTTGCGCTGGAAGCGATGCCACTGAACATCGACCGGGTGCGTACCCGGGTCTGGAACAAGATCCGTACCGGCAGCTGAAGCGTTGAGCGGACATCGGGACCGGACGTCCCGATGCCATCGTCATCAACTGACCGGCTCGGCTGCACAACTCATCTGGCCTGAGCCGGGAATCTGCAAAAACACGTCATTGTCGATTTGCCAGAAGCTGTAGTTGCCTTTGTAATCCTTGCCCGTGTACTGGGTTCCGGAATGGCTCGGCACCTGGTTCAGGGTGATGGAGGTGTTCGCCCATTTCAGGAACACAACGCCCGGTTCGACCGTAAAGAAGGTCGCAGCAACCAATGCGTTAAACCCTGCGCAACGATAAGCCACCGGGCCTTCCGTGAGCCTGCTTGGGTCCTTGGTTCTCGCAATGGCCGAGCCCTGGCGCAGCTGGAACGCACGCTCGGCATAACTTCGGATGACGCACGCCTTGGCTTGAGTCCCGCCACCACACTGGTTACGGGACTCCATCCAGAACCGCTGATCAATCTCGACTTTATCCGGGCGCGGCACTGAATGGTCATCGGTGAGCGCCAGGAGATAAAGACGATCGAGTTCCAGGTCCATGCGCGCCAGTTGCGCGTCGTGACAGACAAGTTTTTCGGCGGATGCCTGGGGGTTGGCGCAATCGAAACTGGTTTTGTACGTTGGCAAGGGCTTTGGCTTGGCCTTTGTCTTTGTGGCGGCGTCACACAGGCTCGCCGTCACGCACGCGCTGACGGCGAGCACAGAGACCAGAAGTGGCGTGACCATTTTCATGTCGGCTTCACCCGGATCATTTCGTGAGGCCCGTGGTGTAAGGCAATCCATCGAACCCTTGCACCGTCATTCGTTCATGGGCTGTATCGCAGTTTAAGGCAGTGTGCAAAACCTGCCACACCGGGGAGGGTTCCAGTGGGGCGACAACGCCGGTTGTGCAGCCTTTGCGGAGCTGAAATGGTTATTGCCTGATGGTCATTCGTTGCCTGCTCGCGAAGAACGATAACCCGGTATTCAGAGGTGATCACCTCATTGGAATGTTTAACGGATTAAACATAAATAGTCGGACGATTCGAGTGCCCGGAAACTTACCTATATTTAATAATTAAATTGTCGATTGTCCGACAATAACTCCCGTCTAATATTTTTCAACTCGATACTTTCTCAGTAAACCCACTGTTTACGGGCACATTCCTGAATGCACAAATTTGACGTCAAAAAAGTAGTGGACGTTTGATTTCTAATTGTGTCAGTTTTCCTACGCCTTCAATGGGCGAGTGATAGGACGATCTCGCCAGGGATCGTCGCTATCTGACAAAAAACTGTTCCATAGCTAAACAAGGAAGTGTGTTTATGTCGAAAGTAAAAGATCACGCTATTGATTCCGCCGAACAGGTGCTGTTGCCACTGTCAGCATTGGCGGCAAGCAGTTCTGCATTTAATCAGATCAATAGTTTCAGCCATCAGTATGATCGGGGCGGCAACCTCACGGTCAATGGCAAACCGTCGTTCTCCGTCGATCAGGCAGCCAACCAATTGCTGCGCGACGGCGCTGCTTACCAGGACAAGGATGGTAGCGGCAAAATAGAGCTGACCTATACCTTCCTGACTTCGGCATCGTCCAGCACGATGTACAAACACGGGATTACCGGGTTCAGTCAGTTCAGCGCGCAGCAGAAAGCCCAGGCCGTGCTTGCCATGCAATCCTGGGCCGACGTGGCCAATGTTACCTTCACAGATAAGGCCAGCGGCGGCGATGGCCACATGACCTTCGGCAACTACAGCGGCGGTCAGGACGGCGCGGCTGCGTTTGCCTACCTGCCTGGTACCGGGGCCGGTTACGACGGGACTTCCTGGTACCTGATCAACAACAGTTACACGCCCAACAAGACCCCGGACCTGAACAACTATGGCCGGCAAACCCTGACCCACGAAATCGGCCACTCCCTGGGCCTGGCCCACCCCGGCGACTACAACGCCGGCGAGGGTGCACCGACCTACAATGACGCGTCCTACGGGCAAGACACCCGCGGCTACAGCGTCATGAGCTACTGGAGTGAAAGCAACACCAGTCAGAACTTCAGCAAGGGCGGCGTCGAAGCCTACGCGTCCGGCCCGCTGATTGACGATATCGCTGCCATCCAGCAGCTCTACGGTGCCAACACCACCACTCGCACCGGCGACACTACCTACGGTTTCAACTCCAACGCCGGTCGCGACTTCCTTGGCGCGTCTTCGTCGGCGGACAAGGTGGTGTTTTCGGTCTGGGATGCAGGCGGCAAGGACACCCTGGACTTTTCCGGGTTTACCCAGAACCAGAAGATCAACCTCAATGAAACGTCGTTCTCGGACGTCGGCGGCCTGGTGGGTAACGTCTCCATCGCCAAGGGTGTCACCGTCGAGAACGCCATTGGCGGTTCGGGCAACGACTTGCTGATCGGTAACAACGTGTCCAACGAGCTCAAAGGCGGTGCCGGCAACGACATCCTTTACGGCGCTGGCGGTGCGGACAAACTGTGGGGCGGCGCAGGTTCGGACACCTTCGTGTTTGCGGCCAGCAGTGACTCCAGGCCTGGTACGGTCGACCAGATCCTCGACTTTGTCAGCGGTCTGGACAAGATCGACCTGACCGGCATCACCAGCGGCGCGGGCCTGCACTTTGTCAGCGCCTTCACCGGGGCGGTGGGCGATGCGGTGCTCAGCACCTCGGGCGGCAACAGTTTGTTGTCGGTCGACTTCTCCGGGCATGGCGTGGCTCATTTCCTGGTCAGTACCGTGGGCCAGGCGGCGTACTCGGACATCGTGGCTTGATGTGAGGTGAACAAGGAGGGCGGCGCTCGATGCGCCGCTCTCTTACCGTAAGCAGGGTTGCGGCCCGGAGTACAAAAACCTATGACGCACAGCGTCTTTTCCCGCAAGGCAAGCGCGTGGCTTCTGGCAGCGCTGATGATTTCTACTGGAGATGCAACCATGGCAAGCAGTCTGAAACTGGCGGATCCGTCGGAGTTGGCTGGCAATTGGCTGGCCACGTTGAATGCCGCACAAGACACGGACAAATCACCGTTCGTTGCGTCGAATGATTGCTTGATCGAGCTTCAGCCAAACCAGACCCTGGGCGCCGGCGCGGACTGCTTTACCGCCTGGCTTGGGGAGCAGGCAATCGGCTGGTTTCCTGAACCGGACGGCATTGCAATCACCGGCAGGGAAGGCTCAAAAATCCTGTTCTTCAGCCGCCAGTTCGAAGGGCTTTATCAAGGCACTTTGCAGTCAGGGCAGACCATTACCCTCAAGCGGTCGACGCGATAGCCGCAAAAGCAGTCAGCGCAATCCCCCGGCACTTTATCGATCACAAAACATTGTTCGTTATTTGTAAACGATAACGGGCAAACAATGTCTCGACCGTGTGTGGACAGTTAACTGGAACCTCGCCCACGCGTGGCGATAAATATCAGCTCAGGAATAACCAATGAAGATGGCGAAGGCCCCAGCCACCGCACCATTAATCAAGGCACTGGGGGACTATAAGAGCATCTTGATCAGCGTCGGTTGTTTTACCGCCCTGATCAATATTCTGATGTTGGCGCCCTCTATCTACATGCTGCAAGTCTATGACCGGGTACTGTCTTCGCAGAATGAAACAACACTGGTCATGTTGTCGCTGATGATTGTCGGGTTCTTTGCCTTTATCGGTTTGCTGGAAGTTGTCCGCAGTTTCATCGTTATCCGTATCGGCAGTCAGTTGGAGCGACGGTTCAATCTGCGGGTCTATCGGGCGGCGTTCGAGCGCAACCTGTTCAAAGGCGAAGGCAATGCGGGACAGGCGCTGGGGGATCTGACACATATTCGCCAGTTCGTCACCGGCCCTGCGTTGTTCGCGTTTTTCGATGCGCCGTGGTTCCCGGTGTACCTGTTGGTGATTTATCTGTTCAACATCTGGCTCGGCGTTTTTGCCACGGCGGGGGCTTTGTTACTGATTGCGCTGGCCTGGCTTAATGAGTCCATGACCAAAAAACCGCTGGGTGAAGCCGCCGCGTGTTCCCAGCGATCCAGCCAATTGGCCACCAGCCATTTGCATAACGCCGAAACCATTCAGGCCATGGGTATGCTGGGGGCGTTGCGCAATCGCTGGTTCCAGGTGCATTCACGGTTCCTCGGCCTGCAAAACCAGGCCAGCGACACGGGCGCCGTCATCAGTTCCTTGAGCAAAACCCTGCGCCTGTGCCTGCAATCGTTGGTGCTGGGCCTTGGCGCGTTGCTGGTGATCAAGGGTGACATGACCGCCGGAATGATGATTGCCGGTTCGATCCTGATGGGCCGTGTGTTGAGTCCTATCGATCAGTTGATCGCCGTATGGAAGCAGTGGAGCGGCGCCAAGCTGGCTTACCGCCGTCTCGACGCCTTGCTGCAAGCCTTCCCGTCGGGCGACGAGGCCATGGCGCTGCCGGCGCCGAAGGGCCAGATCACTTTTGAGCAGGTCAGCGCGGCGCCTCCGGGGCAACGGGCGGCGACCCTGCACCTGGTCAGTTTCAGCCTCGCTGCGGGTGAGGTAATGGGCGTGCTCGGTGCTTCCGGTTCCGGTAAATCGACACTGGCACGGGTACTGGTGGGTGTCTGGCCGACGCTCGGCGGTACTGTGCGGCTCGACGGTGCGGACATCCATCGCTGGAACCGCGACGACCTCGGGCCTTACATCGGTTACCTGCCGCAGGACATCGAGTTGTTCAGCGGCAGCATCGCGCAAAACATCGCGCGTTTCCGCGAGGCCGATCCACATAGCGTCGTGGCCGCCGCACAGCAGGCCGGGGTGCATGAACTGATCCTGCGCCTGCCGCAGGGGTACGACACCACGCTCGGCGAAGACGGCAGCGGCCTTTCCGGCGGGCAGAAACAACGGGTGGCCCTGGCCCGTGCGCTGTACGGCCAGCCGCGCCTGGTGGTGCTGGATGAGCCGAACTCCAACCTCGACACCGTGGGTGAAGCGGCGTTGGCCAGCGCGATTGCGCAAATGAAGGCCCAGGGCACCAGTGTGATCCTGGTGACCCATCGTTCTTGCGCGTTGGCCCAGGCCGACAAGTTGCTGGTGCTCAACGACGGGCGCTTGCAGGCGTTTGGTTCGAGCCAGGACGTGCTCAAGGCACTCTCGGGGGCTCAGCAAGCACAACATGAAAAAACCGCGCAAGCGCCGGGCGGGCTCAGCATGAGCTGGCAGTCTCAGCCCGCGACAAGGAGTTCGGGCGTATGAGCCGTAGCCAGGTAAACCCTCAAAACGAAGCGACGATGGAGCACGACCACCTGGCTGGACAGCCTGAACGCGACGCGCGTTACTTCGCTCGCCTGGGCTGGATACTGGCGATTGTCGGCGCTGGCAGTTTCTTCACCTGGGCCAGCCTGGCCCCCCTCGACCAGGGCATACCGGTACAGGGCACAGTGGTGGTCTCGGGCAAGCGCAAGGCCGTGCAGTCGATGAGCAACGGCGTGGTCAGCCAGATACTGGTGAGCGAAGGCCAGCGGGTAAAACAGGGCCAGCCGCTGTTCCGGCTCGACCAGACTCAGGTCGCCGCGGACGTGCAATCGCTGCAAGCGCAGTACCGCATGGCCTGGGCCAGCCTTGCCCGTTGGCAAAGCGAGCGGGACAACCTCAAGCAGGTGAGTTTCCCCGCCGAGCTAAGCAATGATCCCGACCCGCGTCTGGCGTTGGTGCTCGAAGGCCAGCGCCAGTTGTTCAGCAGTCGTCGCGATGCCTTCGCCCGCGAGCAGGCCGCGTTGGGCGCCAGCATCGAAGGCGCCGGCGCGCAACTGGCCGGCATGCGCCGTGCCCGTACCGACTTGAGTGCTCAGGCCGATTCCCTGCAACAACAGCTAAGCAATCTGACGCCACTGGCGGAAAACGGCTACATCCCGCGCAATCGGTTGATGGAGTACCAGCGGCAACTGTCGCAAGTGCAACAACAGTTGGCAGAAAATCTCGGCGAAAGCGGCCGGGTGGAGCAGGGTATTGTCGAGTCTCGCTTGAAGCTGCAACAGCATATCGAGGAGTACCAGAAAGAAGTACGCACCCAACTGGCCGAAGCGCAGCTCAAAAGCGTGACGCTGGAAGAACAGTTGAACTCCGCCGGGTTCGATCTGCAGCACAGCGAGATCATTGCCACGGCTGACGGCATTGCGGTCAATCTGGGGGTGCACACGGTAGGCGCAGTGGTGCGTCAGGGCGACAACCTGCTGGAGATCGTACCTCAGGACACGCGCCTGGAAGTGGAAGGGCACCTGCCGGTCAACCTGATCGACAAGGTCGGTCCGCACCTGCCGGTGGATATCCTGTTCACCGCCTTCAACCAGAGCCGCACCCCGCGTGTACCGGGCGAAGTCAGCCTGGTCTCCGCCGACCAGTTGCTCGATGAGAAAAGCGGCGCACCGTACTACGTGCTGCGCAGCAGCGTCAGTGACCAGGCCATGGAGAAACTCAATGGCTTGGTGATCAAGCCCGGCATGCCAGCGGAGATGTTCGTGCGTACCGGTGAACGTTCGCTCCTCAATTATTTGTTCAAACCGCTGCTCGACCGGGCAGGCTCCGCGTTGACCGAGGAATAAGGATGTTCGGCAGTATGAATAAGCTTTCGATGCTCGGGGCGGCGTGGATGTTGTTCGCGGGCAACCAGGCCGTGGCGGCCATGGGACCGTTCGAGGTCTATGAACAGGCATTGCGCAATGATCCGGTATTCCTCGGCGCCATCAAGGAACGTGATGCAGGCCTTGAGAACCGTGCCATCGGCCGCGCCGGGCTGTTGCCAAGACTGGGTTACAACTACAACAAGGGCCGCAATAGCTCCAAGGTCACCTACCTCGACGAGCGCAGGCAAAACCAGAGCGATGACCGCAACTACAGCAGTTACGGTTCCAGCCTGACCTTGCAACAACCGTTGCTCGACTACGAGGCCTACGCGGCTTATCGCAAGGGCGTCGCGCAATCGCTGTTTGCCGACGAAAATTTTCGTGGCAAGAGCCAGCAATTGCTGGTGCGGGTGCTGGAAAACTACACCAAGGCGTTGTTCGCCCAGGACCAGATCGATATCGCCCTGGCCAAGAAGAAAGCTTTCGAGCAGCAGTTCCAGCAGAACGAGCAGATGTTTCGCCAGGGCGAAGGTACTCGCACCGACATTCTCGAAGCCGAATCGCGCTACGAACTGGCTATCGCCGAAGAAATCGAAGCGCGTAATGAACAGGATGCATCTCTGCGCGAACTTGGCGCGCTGATCGGTGTGCCGGCGATCGACATTGCCGACCTTGCACCACTGGATCAAAACTTCCAGACCTTCACCCTGCAGCCGGCCAATTACGACACCTGGCATGAGATGGCCGTGGCCAATAACCCCAACCTGGCTTCCCAGCGCCAGGCGCTTGAAGTGGCGCGCTACGAGGTCGAGCGCAACCGGGCCGGGCACCTGCCCAAGGTCAGCGCCTACGCCTCGGTGCGTCAGAATGAATCGGAAAGCGGCAACACCTACAACCAGCGCTACGACACCAACACCATCGGCATCGAAATCAATGTGCCGCTGTACGCCGGCGGTGGTGTTTCTGCATCGACCCGCCAGGCAAGCCGTGCGATGGAGCAGGCCGAGTACGAACTGGATGGCAAGACCCGGGAAACCCTGATCGAGTTGCGACGGCAGTTCAGCGCCTGCCTGACAGGGGTGAGCAAGCTGCGTGCCTATCAGAAAGCCCTGACCTCCGCCGAAGCGCTGGTGGTCTCGACCAGGCAAAGCATTCTGGGCGGTGAGCGGGTCAACCTCGATGCGCTCAATGCCGAGCAACAATTGTTTACCACCCGCCGGGATCTGGCCCAGGCGCGCTACGACTATCTGATGGCCTGGACCAAGTTGCATTACTACGCCGGGACCTTGAATGAACAGGATCTGGCCAGGGTCGACGAGGCGTTCGGACAAGGCCTTCAAACCCGATGATTGCCCCCGTAGGAGCTGCCGCAGGCTGCGATCTTCTGATCTTCAGCGTTTTCGTTGACGCAAAAAGATCGCAGCCTTCGGCAGCTCCTGCAAAAAGCGAAATACAGCCGGAAATAAATGGAAAGGTAACGACATGGGACTGTTTGATTACAAAAACGCCGGAAGCGAAGCCGGCAAGGCGTTGTACAGCGATGCCATCGCCTTGACGCTTTATGCGTACACGCCCACCGGCCAGCCACTACCAGCCGGCGGTTGGGCGCCGATAAGCGCCACGACGCTGGGCTATCAGGGCAAGGTTGGCGCCCAAGGTACCTTCTATGGCGAGAAGGACGGCTTCACCAGCGCCGAAGCCGAAATCCTCGGTAAATACGACGGCGCCGGGAACCTGATTGGCCTGGGCATCGCCTTCCGTGGCACCGGTGGCCTGGGGTACGGCGACACCTTTGGCGACATGAAAAACAACCTGTTGGCCGCGGTCGGCCCGGTGGATTATGCGAGCAACTACGCGAAAAACGCTTTCGACAGCCTGCTCAAGAGCGTCGCTGCATTCGCTATCGCCCACGGCCTGAGTGCCAGGGACGTTGTGGTCAGCGGGCATAGCCTTGGCGGGTTGGGGGTCAACAGCCTGGCGGAGTTGAGTGGTAATAACTGGGGCGGTTTCTTCAAGGACGCCAACTACATCGCCTTCGCTTCGCCAACCCAAAGCACCACCGGCAACAACGTGCTCAACATCGGTTACGAGAACGACCCGGTGTTTCGGGTGCTCGACGGCACTACCTTCAGCAGTGGCTCACTGGGCAAGCACGATGGTCATCAGGATTCAGCGACCAACAACGTCGTCAACTTCAATGACCAGTACGCCTCCACCGCGCAGAACCTGGTGCCCTTCAGCATTCTCAACCCGCTGAACTGGTCGGCCCATGGATCGCTGGGTTACGCCGACGGACTGAACCGGGTGATCGACTCTGCCTTCTATGACCTGACCGGGAAGGATTCGACCCTGATCGTCTCCAACCTGTCGGTGTCGACTCGCGGCGCCACCTGGGTCGAGGACCTCGGGCGCAGTGGCGAGCCGCACACAGGCAGCACGTTTATCATCGGCACCGACAGCGCCGATTGGCTCAAGGGCGGCGCCGGCAATGACTTCATCGAAGGCCGGGACGGCAACGACCGTTTCCGCGACGACGGCGGCTTCAACATACTTTTGGGCGGCAAGGGCAGCAACACCTTCGAATTGCAGAAGCCGTTGCAGAACTTCAGCGTTGCCAATGACGGCGACGGCACGCTG
>Ga0163161_10002815_pt1 | contig 12340 bp, 14 predicted proteins | sample S45metaG_FD_129847 | JGI IMG/M metagenome (GOLD analysis project Ga0163161, IMG submission 129847) | Switchgrass rhizosphere microbial communities from Kellogg Biological Station, Michigan, USA - S4-5 metaG | ecosystem: Host-associated > Plants > Roots > Rhizosphere > Soil | place: USA... | reverse complement strand
TTGATACTCGCTACTTGATACTAATAAAATGAAAAAATTCACAAAATTAACATCGGCAGTAGTGCCATTAAACATAGAGAACATCGATACCGACCAGATTATTCCTGCGAGGTTTTTGAAAGCGACTACTCGTGAGGGTTTTGGCGAAAACTTATTCCGCGATTGGCGTTACGAAAACGATAATCAACCTAAAGCAGATTTCGTGATGAATAATCCAACTTACAGCGGTCAGGTTTTGGTAGCTGGCAAAAACTTTGGTTGTGGTAGTAGTCGTGAACACGCAGCTTGGGCAATTCAAGATGCAGGTTTTGATACGGTAATCAGTAGTTTCTTTGCCGATATTTTTAAAGGTAATGCATTAAACAATGGTTTGTTACCAATCCAAGTGAGTGAGGATTTTCTGGCTCAAATTTTTAAAGCGGTGGATAACAATGCTAAATCTCCTTTAGAAGTTGATTTAGAAAACCAAACGGTAACTATTGTTGAAACGGGCGCACAAGAATCTTTTGAGATTAACGCATACAAAAAATCATGCTTAATTAATGGTTATGATGATATCGATTTCATCCTGGCCCAGAAGGATTTGATTGAGGAATTTGAGAAGAGTTAGAAAGCGTAGAGCTGAAAGACCAAAGCGAAAACAGTAAAGCTAACGGCTTAAGCGAAAAACTAACACACCCGTCATTGCGAGGCACCAAGCAATCTTAAAGCGATAGGTTAAAAACCAAAGCTATAGTTGTAGGATTGCTCAGTACCTCACAATTACGACCGCCAATAAAAATCAATGAAATCAACTTAATCGGTGTAATCATCCCGACGGAAAACAATAAAAACATGAAAGAAAGTTTCGTCAGTATCAAAGATTTAAACCTAAAATACCAGAATAAATCGGTGTTAATGGATTTGAACTGGACAATAAATACTGGTGAGCAATATGTTTTATTTGGCGACAGCGGAAGTGGTAAAACATCCTTGGCTAAAATAATAGCAGTATTAGAAAGTGCAATTGGTGAAGTAAAAATCAACTTTAATAATGAAAGCGATTTACCAGCTGAAGTTTTATTTGTAGAAAGCTGGTATCAATTTAAAAATTTAGAAGGCGTTGCAAATTTCTATTATCAACAACGTTATACCAGTCAACAAGCGAAAGATACACTCACTGTTCATGCAGAATTAGTTAGTTATGGCAAAGAAAAAAATCTTCATTTAGATAAAGTTGAATACATTTTAGAAGCCTTAAATTTTTCTTCGTTTGCCAGTTCGCAATTGATTGAATTATCAAGCGGAGAACACAAAAAACTGCAATTGGTTAAGGCTTTATGGCTAAGACCACAGCTATTAATCATCGACCAACCTTACACGGGTTTAGATGCAGCATCACGCAAAAATTTAAATATTTTGTTTGATGAGGTTTCTGAAGCAGGCGTTCAGTTGATTTTAATTTCTAATGACACAGAGTTGCCAACTTCTATAAATCGCTTTGCGGAAATAAAAGATGGTAAAATCAGCGTTTCAGATTCAAGAGTTATAAAATCAGTTTCTGCTGAAAAACATCTAAAGGAAATTCCAGATTTTTTAAGGGAATCGCCAGTTTATTCATCGAAAGAAATCGTAAAAATGATTGATGTGAGTATCAGTTATGGCGAAAAACAGGTTTTGAAAAATATCAATTGGGAAGTTAAGGCAGGCGAAAAATGGTTATTGCAAGGGCATAATGGTTCTGGAAAGTCAACTTTATTAAGTCTGGTTAATGGCGACCATCCGCAATCTTACGCGAACAAACTTTACTTATTTGGTAACAGACGAGGAAGTGGCGAAAGCATTTGGGACATTAAGCAGCATATTGGTTTAATCTCACCTGAATTTCACTGGTATTTTGATGCTTCGGCAACTGTTTGGCAAAGCATTGCTTCTGGTTTTTATGATACCGTTGGGTTATTTCAGCAATTGCCATACAGCAAAAGCCAACAGGTTGATGAATTGGTAGCATATTTTGGTTTAAATGAAAATAAAAATGAGTTGTTAACAGCACTTCCATTGGGGAAACAACGATTGGTTTTACTGGCCCGAACAATCATTAAAAATCCTGAATTATTAATTCTGGATGAACCTTGTCAGGGTTTAGACCAACAGCAAACACAGCATTTTAATCAATTGGTTGATGAATTGTGTAGCAATGGAATGACTTTAATTTATGTTGGCCATTTTGAATCGCAGCTGCCAACCTGCATCGAAAAAAGAATATTATTAGAAAAAGGCGAGGTAAAAGCCGTCGAAAGTTTAAATACCCAAACTCTTCATTGCGAGGCATGAAGCAATCTCGTTTAAGAAGTACAGCAAAGGAGATTGCTTGTTAGCTCGCAATGACGACAATATTAATACGATGAAGAAGAACATTTTAGTAATACCTGGAGACGGTATTGGACCAGAAGTAACCACTTGGGGAAAAGCAGCATTAGAGAAAATTGCAGAAATTTTCGGTCACGAATTTGTGTTTGATGAGGCTTTAATGGGCCATGCGGCTATTGAAGTTACAGGCGAACCTTTGCCAGATGAAACTTTAGAGAAAGCAAGAAAAAGTGATGCCATCCTCTTTGGCGCCATCGGTCATGCCAAATATGACAACGACCCAAGTTTAAAAGTTAGGCCTGAGCAAGGTTTATTAAAAATCCGTAAGGAACTTGGTTTATTTGCAAACCTGCGTCCGATATTACTATTTGATGAGCTTCTTCAGGCATCGAGCATTAAACCAGAAATTTTAAGGGGAACAGATATTTTATTCTTCCGTGAATTAACAGGCGATGTTTACTTCGGCGAAAAAACACGTTCGGAAGACAGAAATACAGCTTCTGATTTGATGATTTACCACCGTTACGAAGTGGAGCGTATTGCGCATAAAGCTTATCAAGCCGCACAACAACGTAGCAAAAGATTATGTTCTGTGGATAAAGCTAATGTTTTAGAAAGTTCTCGTTTATGGCGTGAAACCGTTCAGGAAATTGCGAAACAATATCCTGATGTAGAAACCGAACATATGTTTATCGATAACGCGGCCATGCAGTTGATCAAAAACCCGAAGAAATTTGATGTGGTTTTAACGGCAAATTTATTTGGCGATATTTTAACTGATGAAGCTTCGCAAATTGCAGGTTCGATGGGTATGTTGGCTTCTGCATCTGTCGGAGAAAGTACAGGTTTCTTCGAACCAATCCATGGTTCGGCGCACGATATCACCGGAAAAGATTTGGCTAATCCACTCGCTTCTATCCTATCCGCAGCCTTAATGCTCGAGATTGGTTTCGGACTGAAAGACGAAGCTAAATTACTGGTTGATACTGTTGATGCGGTTTTGAAAGAGGGTTTCAGAACACATGACATTGCCGACCAAACCACCAACCGATTCAAAGTTTTAGGCACAGCCGAAATGGGCAAATTGGTATTGAAATTTTTATCACAAAAAACATCCACAACACAAGCATCATGATACACGACCCAAATAAAGTATATATTTTCGACACCACATTACGCGATGGCGAACAGGTTCCTGGTTGCCAGTTAGATACCAACCAAAAAATTGAGATTGCCAAAGCACTTGAATTACTTGGCGTTGATGTGATTGAAGCTGGTTTCCCAATTTCTAGTCCTGGCGATTTTCAAAGTGTCGTAGAGTTATCAAAAGCAATTAAAAACCCAACCATTTGTGCTTTAACAAGAGCTATTAAAGGCGATATTGATGTTGCAGCAGAATCGTTGAAATACGCCAAATATCCGCGTATTCATACTGGAATTGGCGCTTCGGATATGCACATTCAATACAAATTCAACAGTACACGCGAGAAGATTTTAGAAAGAGCTGTTGAGGCAGTAAAATATGCTAAAACATTTGTGGAAGATGTTGAGTTTTATGCGGAAGATGCTGGTAGAGCTGACAACGCATTTTTAGCACAGATGATTGAAGCTGTAATTGCAGCTGGTGCAACTGTGGTTAATATCCCCGATACAAATGGTTATTGTTTACCAGAGCAATATGGTTCGAAAATTCTTTACTTAAAAGAAAATGTTAAAAATATAGATCAGGCTATTATATCTGTTCATTGCCATAACGATTTAGGCGTTGCAACAGCTAATAGCATTGCTGGTGTTTCAAATGGTGCCCGCCAGATTGAGTGTACCATAAACGGAATTGGCGAAAGAGCCGGAAATACTGCTTTGGAAGAAGTTTCGATGATTTTAAAAACCCATGCTTTAGGTTTACATACTGGAATTAACAGCAAGCACTTTACAGAAATCAGCGGAATGGTTAGTCGCATGATGCACATGCCAGTTCAGCCAAACAAGGCTATCGTTGGTAAAAATGCTTTTGCCCATAGCTCTGGTATTCACCAGGATGGATTTTTGAAACACCGCGAAAATTATGAAATCATCAATCCTGAAGATGTTGGTTTAAACAGTGCGGATATTATTTTAACTGCCCGTAGCGGTCGCCATGCGTTGAAACACCATTTAGAGCGTTTGGACTATGATATTGAGAAAATTAATATCGATGATGTTTATGAGCGTTTCTTGGTTTTAGCTGATGAGAAAAAAGACATTACAGATGATGATTTACTTTACTTAATGAGCGATGGCGAAACTGAATCTTACAAAAATGGTTACAAATTAAACTTGCTTCAGGTAGTTTGTGGCGACCAGGCTAAGCCTACCGCCAACATCAAATTGCAATATGAAGGTGTAGAGAAAGAAGCTAAAGCTGAAGGTAATGGCCCAGTTGATGCAACAATAAATGCTATTGTGAGCATCATCGACAAAGATATTACACTTAAAGAATTTGCCATTCAAGCCATGCATGGCGGAAGTGATGATGTGAGTAAAGTAAACATGAAGGTGGATTACCAAGGTAAATCTTTCGTAGGTTTTGGTTTTAGCACTGATATTGTAAAAGCATCTGCTAACGCATATTTAGACGCGATTAATAAGTTTTTGTAAGAGAGCTGAAAGGTTAAAGCTGAAAGTTCAAAGTAGTGAACCAAAAGCTTATAGCAACATCTTCATTGCGAGGTATGAAGCAATGACGGATAGAAGGCAGATTTTTAACAAAGCTTCTTTAGGTTTGGAGGGGTGTTCCTCTAACATCTTGTTCAGACCAAAGTTTTATAAACCTGACAGTAGTGGAAATACTTTTTGTTTGCAGGCCTTCAACAAGCTCAGAATAACAATGGCAAAAAGATTGTAACGGATGGCAGGGCTACAATAGCCGATCAGCAAAAAACTGCTTTTCAAAACAATATAAGTGCGATTCAAATCTTGATACTTGATTCTCACTACTTGATACTAGAAAAAATGAACAATACAATAAAAAATACTTTCGATTTTGAAAAGGCTTTTAAAACCTTGGCAGGAGTAGTAAAACGCACTCCGCTTGAGTTTAATGAAGGATTATCGCAAAAATATAATGCCAACATTTATTTAAAAAGAGAGGATTTACAAATTGTTCGTTCATACAAATTGCGAGGTGCTTACAATAAAATAAGCGGTTTAAATGCGGATGCATTACAAAATGGAATTGTTTGTGCAAGTGCAGGAAATCATGCGCAAGGTGTTGCTTATTCTTGCAAAAAACTAAATATTAAAGGTGTAATTTTTATGCCGGAAATTACGCCAAAGCAAAAAATTAAGCAGGTAAACATGTTTGGTGGTGATAATATCGAAATTGTTTTGGTTGGCGATACTTTCGACGATTGTTTAAAGGAAGCTTTAATTTATTGCGAAGAAAAATCTTCGACATTTATTCCGCCGTTTGATGATGAAAAAGTGATTGAGGGCCAGGCCACGGTTGCGATGGAAATTTTCGAAGATTTACCAGATTTAGATATGATTGTTGTGCCTGTTGGCGGTGGAGGCTTAGCTTCGGGTGTGAGTGCATATCTGCAAACGGTTAAACCTGACGTTAAAATTTTTGGGGTTGAGCCAATGGGTGCGCCATCTTTAAGCGAGGCGCTTAAAAACGGTGGGCCAATAACTGTTGAAAATATTGAGCGTTTTGTTGATGGCGCAGCGGTTAAAAGAATGGGCTGGATTACTTATCAATATTGTAAGGAATTGCTCAGCTCGACATATTTAATTCCAGAAGGACAAATTTGTACCACCATTTTAAAACTTTATAATGAGGACGCGATTGTTGTAGAACCTGCAGGTGCGCTATCTGTTGCTGCGTTAGAACAGGTAAAAGACGAGATTGTAGGCAGAAATGTGGTATGCGTAATTAGCGGTGGCAATAACGACATTGAGCGCATGCAGGAGATAAAGGAGAAATCTCTGCTTTTTGAGGGTTTGAAACATTATTTCATTGTTCGTTTTCCGCAACGTCCGGGAGCTTTAAAGTTATTTGTTAATGAGGTTTTAGGTCCGCTTGATGATATTACCCGTTTCGAATTTATTAAAAAAACGAATAAAGAAAATGGGCCAGCTTTGGTTGGTATTGAGCTGACCAATAAAGAGGATTATGCGAGTTTACTGCAACGTATGGAAGATTTTAAATTCGAAATTATAGAGTTGAACCAAGACCAGACTCTGTTTGAATATTTGGTTTAAAGTTTTAACCGCAAAGAAAACTAAGTTTTTCGCAAAGAAAGCAAAGACAATTTTAATGCATTTCGTCCTGCTGAATTTATTTCAGCATCTTAGTAACAATAAAGACTCTGAAATAAATTCAGGGTGACGTCAAAAGGAAAAAAAATGAATTTCAAAGATTTAACCAACAAAACATTAATAGCCGATAACGAGTTAGATTGGGAGGAATTAGGCGAAGGCGTTAAACGTAAAGTAATGCCTTTTGACAATAACTTAATGCTGGTTAAAGTTGCCTTTGAAAAAGATGCAATTGGAACAATTCATAATCATCCTCACTTGCAATTAAGTTATGTAGCTAAGGGAAGTTTTGAAGTAACTATGGGCGATGATAAAAAAATCCTTAACGAAGGTGATGTTTTCTTCGCACCATCGAATATATTTCACGGTGTGGTTTGTTTAGAAGAAGGATTGTTAATCGATATTTTTAATCCCCACCGTGAAGATTTTCTAAAGTAAATTTTTAACACAAAGACATGAAAAAATTATTCTTTGTGCCATTTGTGTCTTTGTGTTTGTCTCTAATCAAAAGTCAACCGAACATTTTTATAACCTAAACCTTCAATTATTGGCTTAAGTACACTTGAAGCATTGGTTTTAGTTTGGGCTAGTATGTCCGACTTCTTAACCTCAGAAGATATCTTTTGCTCTGCCGCCTTGTAAGCTTCGTCTACCAGTTTTGCCTCTCTGAAATAAGCCATTTTGGTATCATAAACCCGTGAGCTTTCGTGATCGATTTTTACATAACAAATTTCTGGCTGTGGTAAATTTACTACAGCGGTATCTGCAACAATTTCGATATTATCTTTAGTTATTTTTGTGAGATCGATACAGCCAACTGCTTCTGCTTTTACTATGAGTAAAACACTCGCTTCAGGCAGGAAATCCGTTTTGTTTTTATGCTCAATTACATCACTGATTTGATAACGAACCAACTCCAGTTTACCAATAGCCTCTATTTTGTCAACTAAAAGCTGATGTTTGCTTTCGACAGAGGTATTAATTGTGAATTTTTTCGAAATAAAAAAGTATCCTGCAATCAGCAAAATTAGCCAGGGTAGAACTCTGAAAAGTACTCTCATCTTAAGCTTTATTTAATTCAATTTTCAATGTTGTGTTACAATCTATAAACAATTATTAATCCACATTGTGTTTTACTGATTTTTTGGCAGTTGTTTTGTATTACGTTTAGAACACACAGATTAAACAAAATCAATATGAAAAAGCTTACTATTTTAATGCTTTGCATTGCCACACTAGGTTTGGCATCTTGCAAAAAGGACACGATTGTTCAGAACACTCCAAACATCACTTTGTATAAAACGATCCAACCAAATCAATGGCTTTCTGGTAGCGATGCAAATGGACTTTACTATTATGTAGATATCATGGATAACAGAATTGAGCAATACGAAGACGATGGAATTATTTTATCTTTTGCCAGATTTAATGATGATGGCTATGATGCTTTGCCTTTTACCTATGGAACTGATTCTTACAGTTACAGCTCATTTCCTGGTAGAATAAGAGTTTATCTTCAATACAATAATAACAGAAATACACTACCGGTTAGACCTACAGCTAGCATTGGTGCAAGAATTGTTTTAATCGCATCTTCTGCCGACTAAAAATTGTTATTAAAACTCCAAGAAACGACTAATGTTCAACTGAACGTGGTCGTTTTTTTTATGCTCTCCCCTATTTAATTGTAATGCCCTAACTGTTACACCATTTCTTTCCAGTAAAAGTTCATCATAAAAACCTTTATAATAAACATCTTTAATTTCAAATCTTCTGCTACTCCAACCATTATTTATTTCTGCCCATTCGGGGTAAAAAACAACTGAGGCCGCAAAAGTTTTCAAACCCAGTTTTTCTGCATCGCCACGAGATAAAACAACTGCATTGCCTAAGATTTGCGCAGTATAGATATGCTTTGGTTTTTGATAAATTTCTGTTGGTTTACCAGTTTGTAAAAGTTCGCCATTCCTCAAAATCAATAACTGATCAGCTAAAAATAATCCATCAGCTGGGTCGTGAGAAACCAAAATAACCGTTACACCTGTTTCAGCAGCTACACGTTTAATATCGGCTCTTAATTGGTTTTTAAGTAAAGCATCAACCTGACTAAATGGCTCATCCAACAATAAAACTTTAGTATCGGCAACCATCGCTTTGGCAATCGCTACACGTTGTTGTTCGCCACCGCTTAGCTCTATAATTTTTTTATTTTGTAGTGGAAGAATCCGAAGATGTTCCATGATGGCCAACGTTTTTTCGGCCTTGGTTTTTAAATCTGTGTTTGATAATTGTGAAGCAATATTATCATAAACCTTTGCATAAATATTTAATGAAAAATCCTGAGTCACCATTTTCATCTGCTTATGTCCGGGAATTAACTGTTCATCCGGACCTAAAACACGCTCATCTTCGAAGAAAATTTCACCCTCATCAGTTTTTAATAAACCATAAATAGATTTTAACAAAGTTGATTTCCCACTACCGCTTTCGCCAATAATAGCCACAACATCACCTCTATTTATGTCAAAACTAATGTTTTTTATTCCTCCGGCTTGTTCAGCCTGGTATTGTTTCGTTAGGTTTTTTACTCTGATTATAGTATCGCTCACGGAGTAAATATAAAGCTTAAAGCAGAAAGACTAAAGTTAAAACGAAAGATTATTACACGTGTGATTTTATAAATATTTGCACGTGTAAAAATATTACATAAATTTAGATATGAAAACGAAATTGACTTTAACAGTTGATAAATCGACTATAGAAAAGGCAAAAATATATGCCGAAGAACAAGGCAGAAGTTTATCAGCTCTGATAGAAAATTATTTGAAGGCTTTACACCCAAAAAATAATGTAATTGCTTTTAAATTTGATTTATCGAAAGCTGAACCTTCGAGTACACTAAAACGCCTTATCGGTTCTGTTAAATTACCTTATAACTTCGATTACAAAGAAGAAAGATTGCAACGTTTAAATGAAAAATATCTGTCGGATAATGAATAACTTTTTCTTAGATGCAGATATCGTAATTGATGTACTTATGGCAAAAAAGCCATTTGTCGAGATAAGTTCAGAAATATTTCGGCTTGCCGAAAACAATAAGGTTAACCTATTTATTTCGGCACTTTCTTATTGGAATATTTATTACATTATTAAAAAGTCAAATTCTCATGAAAACGCGATAGAGATATTAAAGGAGTTAAGCAATTATATTACCGCCATTAATGTAGGTCAAGAAATAATTACTTTATCTATAAATTCTTCATTTAACGATTTTGAAGACTCAATTCAATACCATTCGGCTATTGCTCGTGGAAAATAACTGCTATTGTTACCAGAAACAGCAAAGATTTTAAGCTGAGCGAACTACCAGTATTAAATCCTGAACAAGCGCTTGCCTTAATTTCATAAAAAAATCCTGTTCCGCCTAACCGAAACAGGATTTATCATGATTTGTGTGTTGTTATATTTTAGTTTAAACCGAAGGTTACACCGAAACTCATGTTCTTTAATCCGGCTTGTTGTGAAGTTGTAAACATATCGTTGAAGTAGTATTTGGTAAACAAACCTAAGCCACCGTAACCAAATCTAACTGTACCTCCATAACGTACGGCTTGAAAATGGTAACTATCGTATTGTTTTTCTTTGCCACGTTCCTCGCTCACTTGTTTAATTTTTCCATTAAGTAAAAAGCTAACTTCTGGGCCAAGAACGAAGTAAAATCTCTTGCCTTTGCCGTTTTCTTTAGTACGAAATTCGAAATTTAAAGGAATGTGTACATAACTGCTAGAAAATCTATTTTTTGAGAAATTAACGGGTTGTTCTGTGTAAACAAATTCATTAGAATTCTTAGCTATTGTTATATTTTTCCTCAGTCGAATTAATGTCCAGTCGAAACCACCCGCAACATAAACTTTAAAGTTAGAGTTAAAACGGTATCCAAACTGCAAGATATCAAAAGAGAAAGTACTTGTTTTTCCTCCTTTATAATCTAAAAACTCATTATTTGGCGATAAGTTAAAATCTCCGTTATCAATTAATCTGGAGAAACCTAAATCAACTCTTGTAAAGGTAATTCCACCTACAAAGCGACCCGATTTTGCAGCAGTAGCAGAGCTATCTTTCCCATCTCTGGTAAACTTAACCATACCTAAATTTATATCTTTTCTATTCTTTCTTATCGAATCTTGCTGCGCATAAGTACTTTGAGCCATAACACCGATAAGCCCGCCTATCAAAAGTGTTTTAAGTATTAACTGTTTCATATTTTGTGTGTGTTTATTTTTTGAATTTTGAATGATTGATTTTTGAATGAGTGAATGTTATACGGCCCAATCCCGAAAATCCTTAATCTTGATAAATTCTGCTCTATTTTTTCTTTTTACCAAACTTGAAAGGGCCAATGTTTATCGAAGAAAGCGAAGAATCATCATCGTCGGTACGAAACTGGATGAATTTATCTTTTCTCTTATCAACTTTGTTAACAATTAAGTTTACAACATCGCCAACATTTCTTATCCCTTTATTTTCAGCTTGATTATTTTCATTATCAACATCATCTGTTTTAACAGCTGCTGGTGTAGAAGCAATTACAGTTTCTTGTTTAGGTTGTAAAATTGCTTCCTCAATTTTAATTTTAATGTCCTTTTGAGGATTCTCAACTTTAACAATTACCTGTTCTTGCTTTTGCATTTCGGTTGCGGTAACACCTTTCTGTATTTCTACAGGCTTAACAACGTCTTTTATCCTAGTTTTAGCTAAAGTCGTAACTGGTTTATCACTTACACCTAGCACTTGATTAACCTTTTCAACTGGTGTTGCAATCGAAACCGATGAATCTTGAGCTGGTCGTTCCGTTACAACAGGAGCTTCAACTTTTGGTGTAACATTGTTGGCATATTGTTTAGGCTCAGTATCTTGCTGTTGGTAAACCAAAATGCTAAGTGTTGCAATTAATAAAACCGCTGCTGCCGATAACCAATAAATTGGAATAATCCTCTTTTTCTTCGGTTCAATTTCGCTTTCAATGCTGCCCCATAAATCTCTTGATGGCGTAATTTCAGCATCTTCGAAAGCATTTTTAAATAGCTTATCAAAATCCTTATCCTGTATAGGTTGCATAACCGAATCCCTCCATTTTTATAATTTCTTCTTTTAAAATTGCTCGTGCTCTCGATAATTGAGATTTACTCGCACCCTCTGAGATACCAAGCGTTTCGCCTATTTCTTTGTGCGAATAACCTTCAATGGCATACATATTGAAAACCATCCTATAACCATCTGCCAGTTTCTGTATTACCTTCATTAAATCCTGCATACCTAATGTGCCAAAATCAAAGCCTGTCGATGGTTGCTCATAAGCCTCATCAATTTCTACCACATTCAAGCTGCGTAAATTTTTGCGGTAACTTTCAATCGCTGTATTTACCATTACCCTTCTAATCCAGCCCTCAAAAGAACCATCTCCACGGTACTCCTTAATCTTTTGGAAAATCTTGATGTATCCCGTTTGCAATACATCTTCGGCCTCCATTCTATCTTTTGCGTAGCGCATACAAACGGCCAACATTTTCGGTGCAGTTTGCTTATAAAGCAGCTCCTGCATCTTCCGGTCGCCAGCTTTGCAGCCCTCCATCAAATCGTTTATCGTATAGCTTCGCGTCAATTTCATTGTGTGTTTGTATATAGAAGATGG
>Ga0163161_10002814_pt1 | contig 12343 bp, 9 predicted proteins | sample S45metaG_FD_129847 | JGI IMG/M metagenome (GOLD analysis project Ga0163161, IMG submission 129847) | Switchgrass rhizosphere microbial communities from Kellogg Biological Station, Michigan, USA - S4-5 metaG | ecosystem: Host-associated > Plants > Roots > Rhizosphere > Soil | place: USA: Michigan... | reverse complement strand
CGCACGCCCAGCGCGGCGGGAATGGTCCAGCCCAGCGGGCCGGCCTGGCCGCAGTTGATCCAGTGGCGCGGGTTGTACACGTGGAGGAACTGCGCAGCCGCGATCTGCGAGAGCCCGATGGTGCTCACGTAGCAGGTGTCGTTGCTGAAGTTGTTGTTCATGCACTGGTACACGCGCTGCGGCTTCATCGGCACGCTGTCGAAGTTGGTCTTGCGCAGCATGGTCTTCTTGCGCTCGATGCACGACTTGGCCCACTCGCGGCGGTCGGTGAGCTTGCCGGCGGCCTTCATTTCCTCGGCGACGGCGACGAACTGCTCCAGCGCGGCCTTGGCGTCCGAGACGATGCCGAAGTCGGGCGTGAACACGCGGCCGATCTGCGTGGGCTCGATGTCCACGTGCACGAACTTGCGGCCCTTGGTGTAGACGTCGACCGAGCCCGTGTGGCGGTTGGCCCAGCGGTTGCCGATGCCCAGCACGAAGTCGCTCGCGAGCATCGTCGCGTTGCCGTAGCGGTGGCTGGTCTGCAGGCCGCACATGCCGGCCATCAGCGGATGGTCGTCGGGGATCGCGCCCCAGCCCATCAGCGTCGGGATCACCGGCACGCCAGTGGCTTCGGCAAAGCGCACGAGCAGATCGGACGCATCGGCGTTGATGACGCCGCCGCCGGCCACGATCAGCGGGCGCTCGGCGGCTTGCAGCATGCCGATGGCCTTCTCGATCTGGGCGCGCGTGGCGGCCGGCTTGTAGGGGACGAGCGGCTCGTAGCTGTCGATGTCGAACTCGATCTCTGCCATCTGCACGTCGAAGGGCAGGTCGACGAGCACGGGGCCGGGGCGGCCCGAGCGCATGAGGTGGAAGGCCTGCTGAAAGACCTGCGGCACTTGGCCGGGCTCGCGCACGGTGACCGACCACTTGGTGACTGGCTTGGAGATCGATTCGATGTCGACTGCCTGGAAGTCTTCCTTGTAGAGCCGTGCACGTGGCGCCTGGCCTGTGATGCAGAGGATCGGAATCGAATCGGCCCAGGCCGAGTAGAGGCCCGTGATCATGTCCGTGCCCGCGGGGCCCGAGGTGCCGATGCACACGCCGATGTTGCCGGCCACCGCACGCGTGTAGCCTTCGGCCATGTGCGAGGCGCCCTCGACGTGGCGCGCGAGGATGTGCGAGATGCTGCCGCGTTGGCGCAGCGCCGAATACATCGGGTTGATGGCGGCACCGGGCACACCGAAGGCCTGCGTCACGCCTTCCTTTTCCATCACAAGCACCGCGGCTTGGACTGCTTTCATTTTTGCCATGGGACTGTCTCCAGAAATTAAGTAAACCCCCAGGCTTCGCGCACTTCGTGTCGCTTCGCCAACCCCCTTGCTGGGGGCAACACCAGAGGCCCGGCAGAGCCGGTTCCTCGGTGTTCGTGGATCGGTGAGCCGACTCTAGGAACACGGTGGGATTTCAAGAAGACGGCTGCGGACCATAAAACCTATTCCGCGTTGGAATAAGTGACTACCATCCGCGAATGGACAGACTCTTGGCAATGGAAATGTTCGTGCGGGTCGTGGAGACCGGCAGCTTCTCGAAAGCGGCGCGCGAATTCAACACCACGCAACCCACCGTGACCAAGCAGATCGCGGCCACCGAAACGCGGCTGAAGGTGCGGCTGCTCAACCGCAACACGCGCGGCGTGAGTCTCACCGAACCGGGCGCGCTGTATTACGAGAAGTGCAAGACCATCGTGCGCGATGCCGAGGAGGCCGACAGCATCGTGCAGCTGCGGCAGAACCAGGCGCAGGGGCTGTTGCGCGTGGGCACCTCGGTGGCGTTCGGGCGGCGCGTGGTGGTGCCGCTCGCGCTCGAGTACATGCGCCGGCATCCGCAGGTGCAACTCGACCTGAGCTTCGAGGACCGTTATGTTGACCTCATCGCGCAGGGCATCGACGTGGCGATCCGCATGGGCAAGCTGGCCGACTCATCGCTGGGCGCGCGCTACCTCGGCGCGAATCCGTGGGTCATGGTGGCGGCGCCGGGCTACCTGAAGAAGCATGGCACGCCGAAGCGCGCGCAGGACCTGAGCGCCCACGTGGCGCTCATCTACAGCAGCGTGGTGGGCGACGAGTTCTGGCGCATGCACACGCCCAAGGGCGAGCCGGTGACGGTGCCGGTCTCGGGGCGCTTTCGCTCGAACAATCTCTCGGCCGTGCTGGCCGCCGCGCGCGACGGGCTGGGCATTGCGCTCATGCCGCGCTACGTGGCGAGCGAGTCGATGGCGGCGGGCAAGGTGGTCGCGGTGCTGGGCGACCATGCGCTGCCCGAGCAGGAGATCCACGCCGTGTTCCCGTCGCCCAAGCTGGTGCCGGGCAAGGTGTCGGGGTTCGTGGCGTTCCTGCAGGGGCGGTTCGACGAAGGCTGGTGGAGCGCCTGAGCGGGCGCGCCCCACCAGCCTGCCAATCCGCCAACTTCTTCAGGCTGGAACGAACGCTCCGTGCAGGCCCAACGGAAGCGCGTACGGAAGTACGGCCTGCGCCACCGGACCTGCTGCCAAGTGGTCGGCCGCAAAGCACGACAGCACCGTCTTCTGCCGGCCGAAGTCGAGGACCGTGCCCAGCACCCAACCCGGCTTCGAGCCATCCGGCACGAAGACATGCTCTTCCACGATGGACCGCGGCCCATAGCTGAAGCGCTGGCTGCGGCCGGTCTCGACATCCGTGCGCGCGACCGCACCGAAGCCCGGCAGGTCGGGCCGCAGCTGTGTCGCGTGCACCACCTGGCGATGGCGCAGGCCGACACGCCGCGGATCGATGCGCGGAAACTCCGCCTCCAGCGGCAGTGCCTTCTGCGTAGCCTCCCCAGTGGCCAGATTCAGCGTGGCGACGTTCAGGTGCGGGCGGGTGCTTCTTGCGACGCGCGCCCGCATCAGTTCGCGGTTGGTCGTGAACACCGAGTCGGCGTTGTCCGAACGCACGTAGTCGATGTGAATCTGCGTGCCGCGCGGCGTATCTTCTTCCCAGGCATTGCCCACGTGGAACAGGAAACCGGCCGGCAGCGTGAGCATCTGGCGCCTGTCCCAGTTCTGCTTGTCGACCACCAGCGCGCGCATGCCGAGTTCGGGCCGCCAGACATGGGCATCCAGAAAGCTTGCGCCGGCTTCCTTGCGCTTGCCGTCGTAGACCAGCGGCGGCATCAGGAACACCAGGTGCCGCTCGGTGACGGCGAAGTCGTGGACCATCCCGATGTCGGGCACGGGCAGTGCGGTCGCGCGGCGGAGGGCCCCGTCGGCGCCGATCTCGTACAGCGCCAGCATGCTTTGGCTGCTGCTGACGCCGAAGTTCCAGACCGTGCCGTCCGGGTCCACCTTGGGATGGGCCGAGAAGGGCATGCCCGCGAGGTCGGGGCGCCAGGTCTTCACACCCAGCGTATCGAGCGTGCGCGCGTCAACGCGCGTGGCCGAGCCGCCCTCCCACAGCGCCAGCACCTCGCCCTGCAACGGCAGCACGCTGGTGTTCGCGACGTTGATGCTGTCGGCCGAGGTCGGCGGCTCGACGCCCGGCGGCATGGTGCCGAAGGCCTCGAACAGCCGGCGTCCGGCCCGCACCTCGGCCACGCGCTTGGGCGTGGCGACATAGCGGCCCTGATGGCGCACGTCGGCGCCGTCGATCACGAAGCGGTGCACCATGCCGTCGCCATCGAACCAGTGGTGGTAGCGCTCGCCGCCCATGTCGTGGCCCGCCGGGCCGATGCGAAACAGCGTGCCGGCGACGGCGTCGGGGAAGCGCCCACGCACCGCGGCGCGGGTCAGCGGCAGGTCGCCGGGTGGCGTGGCGAAGCCGGTCTTCCAGGGCACGTCGGCGGCCTCGAAATCGGCCTGCCAGTTGTCCGTACCGGTAGCGCGCGCCAGAGGTGCAAGTGATGCAAGAAGGGGGAGTGCACCGGCCGAAGCCAGCAGCCGCATGAGTTCGCGTCTTTGCATGGCAGCCTCAGCGCAGGTGAATGACGGTCTGCAGGTCGGCATCGACGCCGATCGCGGCGGCATCGAACTCGGGCGGGCCGAGGTTGCCCTTGGCGTCGTTCGAGAAGCCATAGCGTTCGGTTGGCATGCCGAAGAGGTTGGTGTCGAGCTTGCCGTTGCCGTTCTCGTCGGCGAACACGCGCACCGCATAGCGGCCCGGCGCGAGGCCCGGAAACACGAGCTGCGCCGCACCGGCGCGCATCGGCACCATCTGCGAAGCCAGTGCGGTGCCCGTGAAGCCGGCGGCGCTGCCGTAGAGCGCGACGTACAGCGTGGCGTCGGCAGCGGGCCCATCGGCCACGCTCAGGCTCAGGTCAGCGGCAAGCGCGCCCAGCGGCGCGAGGAGGAGGGCGGCGCACATCGCGCGCACGGCCGGGCGGGAAGGGAGAGCGAAAGAACGCATGGCAGGCCTCGTTGCAGTGAAGAGGCCCCGACGATCCCGCAGGCGCCGGGCGGTGCCCAGCGGCATGCGACGAAATGCAGGAATGCGCGCGCCAAATGCAGCGAATGCGCGTGACCGGCGCGAGAAGCGCAGGCCGTGGCTGGCTCAGCCCTTCTTGCGGTGCTCGGGCAGGGCGGCCGGGTCGGCGGCTTCGGGCGTCTGCGGCGGCTCGATCGTCTGGTGGCCGTTGCCCACGTGCCCCGAGTCCGCGAACAGGCTCCACGCCGCCATGAACAGCGCCGCGATCACCGGTCCGATCACGAAGCCGTTGATGCCGAAGATCGCCATGCCGCCGATGGTGGACATCAGCACGATGTAGTCGGGCATCTGCGTGTCCTTGCCCACCAGCACCGGGCGCAGGATGTTGTCGACCAGGCCGATCACGAACACGCCCACGAAGATCAGCACGCCGCCCTGCCAGAAGTGTCCCGTGGCCAGGAAGTAGATGGCCACCGGCCCCCAGATGAGCGCCGCGCCCACCGCGGGCAAGAGCGACAGGAAGGCCATGAGCACCGCCCACAGCAGCGCGCCCTGCACGCCGAGGAACCAGAACGCCAGCCCGCCGATGGTGCCCTGCGCGATGGCCACGGCCACGTTGCCCTTCACGGTGGCGCGGATCACGGTGGTGAATTTGTTGAGCAGATAGTGCGTGTGCGGCTTGGCGAGCGGCACGGCGTCGCGCATGGTCTTGGAGAGCGTCGAGCCGTCGCGCACCAGGAAGTAGAGGAGATACAGCATCACGAAGAAGCTGACGATGAAGTCGAAGGTGTTCTGGCCGATGGCCAGCGCCTGGCTCGCGATGATCTGGCTGGCCTGCCCGGCGGCTGTGGAAATGCGGGCCTGCCAGGCCGCCATGTCGCCGAGGTTGAAGCGCTCCACCAGGCTCAGCAGCCACTGCGGCGAGGCATCGAGGATCTGCTGGAAGTAGGCCGCGAAGTTGATCTGCCCCGAACGGATGTTCTGAGTGACCAGCGCGATTTCCTGCACCAGCGACACGCCCACCATCGCCAGCGGCAGGATCACGATGAAGAGACAGATGGCCAGCGTCGCGAGCGCGGCGGCATTGGGCTTGCCGCGCATCTTCTTGAGCAGCCACTTGTAGAGCGGCGTGAACAGGATCGCCAGCGCCACGCCCCACAGCACTGCACCGAAGAACGGCAACAGCACCCAGACGAAGGCGGCGGTGACGACGGCGAGCAGGGCGAGGAACACGCCGCGCTGGAGTTGGGGTGAATTCATAAGTGTCTCGGACTGTAGCCGAGCGGGGCGGCGCGATCCTGTCAGCGGGCACGCCCTTGTGCGCCGCAGCGCCGGGAGCGGGCGAATTCGCCCGCAGCTGTTGCTGGTCTGTCGTCCCGTGCTATCTGATCGATAGCGTGCCGCGGCACTAATGCACGGACGGCTTCAGCGTTTGGCGCGCGGCAACGCGATAGGCGCCAGCGTTGCTCGTAACCGGCTCGGCGCATCGGGCTCGGCGGTGGCTTCCACCTCGAGCGCGCGCTCGACATTGCCGATGTGCTCCAGCATCAGGCGGCGCGCCTTGTCCGTGTCGCCTTCTTCGAGCGCCGCGACGATGGCGCCGTGCTCCGCGCACGACTGTCCCGCCTCGTGCTTGGACTGGTAGAGCGTGGCCGCCAGCGTGGTCCGCGCCGTGAGGTCGCGCAGCACGTCGACCAGCAACTGGTGCCCCATCTGCTCGGCGAGGCAGACATGGAAATCCGCCAGCAGGAACGCACGCGTGGCCGCATCGGCGCCTTCGATGGCACGCTTCTCGTCGGCGATGTGGTCGCGCAGCTTGCGGATCACCTTGCCCAGCGGCCGGCCCTCACTCGCGGCCAGGATGCCGGCCTCGACGATGCGGCGCGCCGAGAAGGCATCGCGCGCCTCTTCGGCCGAAGGCTCCACCACGTACCAGCCGCGGCGCGACTGCACCTCGACGAAGCCGCGCGCCTGCAATTGCATGAGCGCCTCGCGCACCATCGTGCGGCTCACCGCGAAGTTCTCGGCCAGGGCCTGCTCGCCCAGCCGCTCGCCCGGCGCGAGCTTCTGCGCGAGGATCGCCTCGACGACGCGCTCGGCGATGGCGGTGGGGCTGACGTCGGTGGCCATTGTTTTCAGTGGGTGGTGGAAGCTGCGGTGCCGGTGTTTACCACCGGTGTTTCGGCCAGCGGTTCATCGTCGGGCGAGTACGTGCCGTCGAGCACCGCATGGGCGCGCTCGCGGTCGATGTCGCCTTCCCATGCGGCGATCGCCACCGTGGCCACGCAGTTGCCGATCAGGTTGCCCAGCGCGCGGGCGATGCCCATGAACCAGTCCACCGACAGCACCAGCACCAGGCCAATGGCGGGGATCGCCGGAATCGCATGCAGCGTGGCGGCCAGCACCACGATGGCCGAGCCCGGCACGCCATGCGCGCCCTTGGAGGTGACCAGCGCAATCGCCAGGATCGTGAGCAGGTCCGCCATCGAAATCGGCGTGTTGGTTGCCTGCGCGATGAACACCGCCGCGAGCGTGATGTAGATCGAGAAGGCGTCGAGGTTGAACGAGTAGCCTGTCGGGATCACCAGCCCCACCGTCGAATCGCGGATGCCCATGCGGCGCAGCTTGGCCATGATCTGCGGCAGCACGCTGTCCGACGATGTGGTCGCGAACACGATGGTGAGCTCTTCGCGCAGGTACCGCAGCAGCTTCCACAGGCTGAAGCCCGAGAAGCGCATCACCAGCCCCAGCACCACGAACACGAAGATCAGCACCGCGCCGTAGAAGAGCGCGACCAGCAGGCCCAGTTGCTTGAGCGAGCCGATGCCGTACTGCCCCACCGTGAACGCGATGGCGCCCAGCACGCCGAGCGGCGCCAGCTTGATGATGATCCCCATGATCTTGAAGAGCACCAGCGAGAGCGCGTCCACCACCACCGCCACCGGCTTGCCGCGCTCGCCCAGGAGCGACAGCGCGCAGCCGAACAGCACCGCGAAAAGCAGCACCTGCAGCACGTCGCCCGTGGCGAAGGCGTTGACCACCGTGGTGGGAATCAGCTTCATCAGGAACTCGACCGTGCCGCCGCTCGTGAGCTTGTCGGCGTTCGATGCGTAGGCGCTCATGGCGGCCGGGTCGAGCTTGGCCGGGTCCACGTTCATGCCCACGCCCGGCTGGAACACGAAGGCCAGCACCAGCCCCATGGCCAGCGCGACGGTGGTGAGCACCTCGAAATAGATCAGCGCCTTGACGCCCACGCGCCCCACGCGCTTCAGGTCCCCCGCGCCCGCGATGCCGTGCACGACGACGCAGAACACCAGCACCGGGATGATCATCTTGATCAGCTTGATGAAGCCGTCACCCAGCGGCTTGAGCTTGACGGCGAACTCGGGCCAGAAGAGGCCGGCGAGCACGCCGAGCACCAGCGCGATGACCACCTGACCGAAGAGCGATTTGGCGAAGCGAGGCATGGGAGTCTCCTGTCTTTATGACTTGTCGAGGTTTGCATGCAAGGGTCGCTTTTTCTTGCATACAAGAAATGTAGGCAAGAAGGCTTCGGGGGCGGCAGAGGGTATTCCCGGGCGTTGGGTGCCTACGGGGAATTAAGTCGTGGACCGGGGAATAAAGCTCTGGACTGGGAAATAAACCGGTGGACTGCAGAGGGGAGGCTGTTGGATTCCGTCGATCCCTGACCTAAACCGCAAAGTGACAATCCAATATTCACAGGGTGTTCCACTGACCTGCTGAGAATTTCAGCAGGGATTCAAGGTGATCACACCATGGACATGATTGGCAAGGTCAGGCGCATGAGGCTGCGCGACCAACTCTTTCTCAGCGAGATCGCAAAGCGCACAGGCCTGTCGCGCAACACTGTCAAAAAGTTGCTCAGGGCACCCAGCGATGTTGCGTCGAAGTACGAGCGGGTGAAGCTTGCGATGGCAAGCTCACCGCGTCCGAGCCGGCCCTGCATCAAGCGCTCACAACCGACAGTCATCGCCCCAAGCAGGGACGGCCAGCGGCCGTGCCCTGTTGCCCAGATACAGGCGCAGGGCTACTGCGGCGGCTACAGCGCCGTCACAGACTACATCCGGCGCTGGCGGGTGGAGTCGGCAGTTAGTCCGGCCAAGGCGTTCGTTCCGAACTCAATGCGCGATGACAGGCGCATCTATCCGAGCGACGCATCTTGTCATTTTTTTCACGGCCGCGCGGCAACGATCTGCGTGGTTCGATTTTTGCTGAGTTTGAACAATTACACACAATAAGCCAAAAATGTCACAATTTTCAAGAAATATGAGTGAGGTGACTATTGACAGATCGTCTCCAATTCCAACGACGTTGCCCTCCAACTGGAGCCGTGCGCGGCTCATCGCGATCGGCCTGCTGAGCACATGGGTCGCGGCTTGTGGCGGTGAGTCGTCGGGCACTTCGACAGCAGCGCTCATTGCAGGCACACCCGCAACCGCGGTCGCACCTTCGACCGGACCTGCACCTGCAACCGCTCCCCCACCTGCGCCTGCGTTTGAACCCGCATCCGCCCAGGCCACCACCTGGAAGAGCGTGAAGTGGGGCGGTGGTGGCTACGTCAGCGGTCTCGTCTTCCACCCGACGACAGCCAATCTGCTGTACGCACGCACCGACGTCGGTGGCGCCTACCGTTGGAACCAGGGCGCTTCGTCCTGGACGCCCATCACCGATGGTCTGGGGTTCGGCGGAGGCGAGGAAGGGTTCCACGGCATCGAAAGCATCGCCGTCGATCCGAACAACGACCAGCTCGTCTACATGGCCGCCGGCATGTACACGTCCGGGGGCAACGGCCGTCTGTACATCTCCAGCAATCGCGGTGACCAGTGGACCTACGTCGCCCTGCCTTTCCCCCTGGGTGGCAACAACCCCGGCCGGGCCATCGGCGAACGCCTGATGGTCGACCCCAACAAGCCGTCGACGCTGTTCTACGGCACGCGCACGGCCGGCCTGTGGAAGAGCATCGACTCGGGCCTCACCTGGGCGCAGGTCACGTCGCTGTCGTCCGCCAAGTTGACCCAGGACCAGGTCAATGCCTTGGGCATGAACAGCGCGATGGGCGTCGAGACGGTCGTCTACGACACCGGCACCAAGGGCAGCGGCTCGGCCACGCAGACGATCTACGTGCCCATCGCCCCGGACTACGTCCAGACAGCGGGCCTTGCCTCGAACCTGTACAAGTCCAGTAACGGCGGCGCCTCGTGGACGCCGGTCCCGGTCCCGATCTCCGGCTATCACATCCCGCACATGGTGCGCGCCGCGGACGGCATGTTCTATGTGGTCTTCACCAAGGACACAGGTCCCGGCGCCGTCGGTCCCGCCCGTCTGTACAAGTTCGACGGCAGCAACTGGACCTTGCTCAGGAGCGACGACTCGGTCGGCTACGGCGGCGTGTCCGTCTCCGGCACCGGCGCGACGACGCGCATTGCGCTGGGGGTGACCAACACCTGGGGCAACTACCCCGGCCAGCAAATCCTCCAACTGTCCGACGATGCCGGCCGCAACTGGCACGAGATCGAAGCGATGACGCCGGGCGAGGTCTCCTCCGGCTGGATCGACGATGTCGAGATCGATCCCTTCGACCGCGATCACATCCTGCACGTCTCCGGGGGCGTCATGGAGACACGCAATGCCTCCTCGGCCACGCCAACCTGGGCCATGACGGTCAACGGCCTCGAGGAGACAGCCGTGCTGGGCCTGGCCACGCCGCCGGCCGGCGCCACCTACTCGGTCATCAACAGTTCGGGCGACGTCGGCACCTGGGTGCACACCAACCTCGCGACCAAGCCGACGCTGACGCCGGCCACCGACTGGAGCAACGGCTTTGCCGCCGACATGGCGTGGTCGGACCCGCAGTACATGGCCACCATCGGCGTCCTCCTGGGCAACAGCACCGGCTACGGCATGTGGTCCGGCGACGGCGGCAAGACCTGGGCGAAGTTCGCCACCTACCCGCAGGGCGTAGCGGACAACAAGGGTGGGGAGGCGAGCATCGCCGTCACCGCGCGCAACAAGGCGATCTGGGCGCCCGGCAACTCGGTGCCGTCCTACACCATGGACAACGGCGCCACCTGGATGCCGACCAATCTGCCCGCGATCAACAGCATCTTCCCCCGCGCCTACCACCTGGTCGCAGATCGCAAGAAGCCGAACAAGGTCTATGCCTACGATTCCGGCGGCCACTGGTGGGGCACGCCGGGCAAGGTCTATGTCTCGACGGATGGCGGCCGCACGTTCACGCTGAGCCAGGGCTCGTTGGACGCGGAGTTGGCCCCCGGCTACTTCACGAACACCTCGCTGGCGGTCAACCCCAACGTCGAAGGCGAGCTCTGGCTGGCCGACGGCAACGCCGTGTACCACTCGGTGGATTCAGGAGCTACCTGGACGAAGCTGAGCCGCTTTGCGTCGATCATGGGCAGCAACCCGTGGCCCGACGTCCAGGGCGCCACCTTGGTGGCCTTGGGCAAGGCAGCGCCTGGGGCGGCGTACCCGGCCGCGGTCTACGTGGTTGGCGTGGTGAGCGGCGTGTGGGGCGTGTACCGGTCCGATGACGCCGGCGTCACCTGGACTCGCATCAACGATGACGCCCACCAGTTCGGCGGCATCGGTGTGATGGCGGCCGACCAGAACATCTACGGACGCATCTACGTGAGCGGCACCGGCCGGGGCGTGTTCTACAGCAACTGAACCCCGTCCGCTTCATCTCCAAGTCGCTCATGCGCAAGACAACGGCGATGGGCACCTTGCCCGATGAGGCGGCTACACAGGCGGCTCACAGTCCAATGCATATCCATATCCGGGCATCCCCGACTCCGAATTGATCGGATCGGGAGGTGCACGAAACAAGACACGACTAGTGTCCTGTCCCGCTGATACGTGAGCAAAGTCGATGCAGCTTTTCGAGGATCGAGTCGGCGGTGGCGGTCCACTTGAAGAGCCGGCAGTCGGCGTTGTAGGCGGTGACGAAGCGGTCGATGCGCTGCACGAGTTGCTTGACGCTGGAGAACGAGCCGCGGCGGATGGTCTTGTCGGTGATGAGGGCGAAGAAGCGTTCGACCTGATTGAGCCAGGAACTGTAGGTCGGAATGAAGTGCATGTGCCAGCGCGGCCGAGTCGCCAGCCACGCCTTGATCTTCGGATGGCTGTGAGTGGCGTAGTTGTCGACGATGCAGTGGATGTCCAACTCAGGCGGCACGGCCTTGTCGATCTCGCGCAGGAACGACAGGAACTCCTGATGCCGGTGGCGCGGCTTGCACGCCGCAAGCACCGCGCCGTTGAGCACGTTCAGCGCCGCAAACAGCGTGGTCGTGCCATGGCGCTTGTAGTTGTGGGTGAAGCCCTCGACATAGCCAAACCCCATAGGCAGCATTGGCTGCGTGCGCTCCAGCGCTTGGCACTGACTCTTCTCGTCCACGCAGATGACCAGCGCGTTGTCCGGTGGGCTCAGGTACAGGCCGACCACATCGCGCAGCTTCTCGATGAAGAACGGGTCATTGGACAGCTTGAAGCTCTGGGTACGGTGCGGCTGCAGGCCAAAGAGTTGGAAGTAGCGCTGCACACTGGTCTTGGAGATGCCTGTCTCGGCGGCCACCGTGCGTACGCTCCAGTGCGTCGAGCCGTTGGCTGGCTTGGTGTGCAGAGTCGCTTGGTCATCAGTTGGTCCATTGGGGAGCATCCAAATGCTGAGCTGGTCAACACCATGCTGGATGCGGCCATCGAGACCGTGGCCGACGGCAACCCCCGGCCCATCGTTCACTCTGATCGCGGTGCCCACTATCGCCGGCCTGGTTGGCTATCGAGGATCGGTGACGCGAAGCTGGTTCGCTCGATGTCTCGCAAGGGGTGCTCGCCTGATAACGCCGCGTGCGAAGGCTTCTTCGGCCGGCTGAAAACGGAACTGTTCT
>Ga0163161_10002813_pt1 | contig 12345 bp, 7 predicted proteins | sample S45metaG_FD_129847 | JGI IMG/M metagenome (GOLD analysis project Ga0163161, IMG submission 129847) | Switchgrass rhizosphere microbial communities from Kellogg Biological Station, Michigan, USA - S4-5 metaG | ecosystem: Host-associated > Plants > Roots > Rhizosphere > Soil | place: USA: Michigan... | reverse complement strand
AGCAGGATCGAGGCAGTCGGATCGGCGAGCGCCGCAAAGATCCCTGCCGGGGCACAGGTGTTGGATCTCACGGGCTCCACGGTCATTCCCGGGCTCGTTGGCCTGCACGAGCACACGTGGTTCGGCGGCATGCAAGTGAGCACGCCGATGAGCGTCACCGCACCGCTCCTGTACTTGGGGCTTGGCGTGACCACCGCGATGACCGCGGGCACCATGTTCGCCTACCAGGAGCTGAACCTGCAACGCGCCGTCGATGCGGGCGTCGTACCCGGGCCGCGCTTCCTGATCGCGGGACCGTACCTCTCCGCCGGCCCGCCCTCCGCCGCGAGTGGAGACCGATTGCTGACCACGCCAGAGGAAACGCGCCGAGTCATCGCGTATTGGGCGAGCGAGGGCGCGACGTGGTTCAAGTTCCTCGGCGGCGAAACGCGCGCCGAGCTGGCCGCGGGCATCAAGGAAGCGCATGCGCGCGGGCTCAAGGTCACGGGACACCTGTGCTCCATCACCTTCACAGAAGCATCGGAGCTCGGGATCGATCTCCTGCAGCATGGCTTCATCACGAACAGCGACTACGTGCCTGGCAAGAAGCCCGACGTGTGCCCGCCGGAGAACATGAAGGTGCAGGCGGACGTCGACGTGAATTCCCCGGAGGTGCAGGCAAGCATTCGCGCGATCGTGTCTCACGGCACCGCGGTGGCGTCGACGCTCGGCGTCTACGAGACGTTCGTGCCGGAGCGTGCGCACCTCGATTCGGCGGCGATGGAGATGCTGTCGCCCGCCGCCCGAGCAGAAGTCCAGGCAAACAACGCGGGTCTCGCGCAGAGCGGCTTCACGGTGCCCGTCAGGCTCCTCAAGAAGATGATGGAATGGGAGCGCGCCTTCGTTCGCGCCGGCGGACTGCTGGGTGCCGGTTGCGACCCATGGGGCACCGGCTATCTGCCCGGCTTCGGCGATCTTCGAAATTACGAGATGCTGATCGAAGCGGGGTTCACCGCCGCGGAGACGGTTCGGATCATGACGTTGAATGGCGCACGCATCGTGGGCAAGGACAAGGAGACCGGCTCGATCGTACCCGGCAAGATGGCGGACCTGGTCGTCATCCGCGGCAATCCGGTGCAGACGCCACACGACATCTACAACGTCGTGACAGTCTTTAAGAGCGGCGTAGGATACGACTCCATGAAGCTTCGAGAAGGCGCCAAAGGACGCGTTGGCGTCATGTAAAGGCGCACGCGCCCTTCCTCACGGGAGCCCGTAGACTACGATCTGACTCGCCGCCGACGCGCCCGGCCAGATTGGGGATTTCATCCCCGCCGCCACACCGATCCGCTGCCTTCCGCCCGCGAGATAGCTCACGATCCCGCCTCCCATCGACTGCTCCGTCGTTAGGCGCCAGAGCACATCACCCTTCTCGGCATCGAACGCATAGAGCGTCCCGCCGAGGTCCGCCGCGAAGACGAGCCCTCCCGCTGTCGGCGTGACGCCCGCGAGCACCGGGCGCGGCGCCGCAAACTTCCATCGGACCGCGCCGTTGTCCGCATCGAACGCCGTGAGCCATCCCCTCGCGCTGTCTGCGGGATCCAATTGCAGCGACGCCGCACCGAACCAGCCCGCGCCCTGCGGTGGCACCGGCGCGGATTCGTCTACGAGCTGCACGGTCGCGCACCAGTCGACGGCGCCGACGTAGAGCGCGTTGAGCGACGCGTGGAACGCCGCGCCATTCCACTCCGATCCACCGAGGTACCCGGGACAGAATCGCGTTTTCGTGTCCCGCGAGAGCGGCGTCTCGACGTTGGCACGCGTCGTCGTCGGCATTTGATAGACCAGCGGCATGGCGCCGGCTCGAACACGCGAACGATCGACGACCGAGAGCAGTCCATCCTTGTTCGCCGACGCCGCGATCTCGCGACCCGCGCGCGTCCTGACGAGCGGTGATGGACTGTCGACGTCCCAATCGTGGAAGTCGTGTTTGACGAGCTGGTTGTACGCGAGGAGCTTGCCGCTCGACGCCTCGAGCGCGATGAGTGAGTTCGAGTACAGGTTCTCGCCATCACGCACGGCGATGTCGAAGTCCGGCGCCGGGTTGCCGGACGAGACGTAGAGCACGCCGTCCTTCTCATCGAGTGTGAACGCCGTCCAGAACGCGCCACCGGAGATCGGATAGCGATCGGCCGTCGGCCACGTGCGCGGAATCGGGCCGGTGGACGGCACCACATCGAAGCGCCAGACGACACGACCATCCTTCGCATCCAGCGCGTACACGTGGCCAATGACGCCGGAGAGGTCGCCGCCGGCGTTGCCGACGAACACCAGCCCATTCCATGCGGTCGGCGCCATCGGCACGGTAACGCCGCGTCCTGCAGCGTCGAGGGTGACGTCCCACAGCTCGTGGCCATCGGCAGCGTCGAGCGCGATCACGTGGGCATCCGAGGTCCCCCGAAAGAGCCGGCCATTCAGGTAAGCCGCGCCGCGGTTCACCGCCAGGCGACTCGGTGTCGGGCTGTGCCTAACGCTGTGCCAGCGCTCGGCGCAGGTTGCCGCGTCGATGGCGTAGGAGATCGTGTCGGTGGTGAAGTACATGACGCCGCCGATGACGATCGGGCCCGTCTGGAGTGCCGTGACCTCGGGGAGCTGATAGCGACAGACGACCGCGAGTCGCGCAACGTTCGACCGGTCGATCTCGGTGAGCGGTGAAAATCGGTCGCCGGCGAGCGTGCGATTGAACGTCGGCCAGTCACCCGGCGCGACGCTCGGCGGCGACGCGACCGCGGCTGAGGGCGCGGGCGAAGTGTGCGCGCACGCGCCGATTGCGGCACCGCACGCGAGCAACGCTACGACGACGACAGTCCACACCGTCCGTCCCTGTTCTCGGCTCATCGTTCCTCCGGTTGACCGATGGGATCATAGCAATCATCAAGCTCCTTGCGTAGTTCGGGCGCTGGGCAGTTAGATCTGTGCTCTAGCTACTGCTGGTTGGGGATTCCATACTCAGTCATCACCGGGAGCGGACCCATGGCCAACATTCCCTTCACCAGCAACTACACCGACCTCTCGAACCAGCGCGGCTACCAGTTCCAGTTCTTCTGCCGGAAGTGCGGGAACGGGTACATGTCGACGTTCCAGGCCAACGCCCTGAGCGGCGTCGCCAACGTCGCGAACGTCGCTGCGACGATCTTCGGCGGGATCTTCGGCCGCGCGGCCCAGTCAGCCGCCGCCATCCAGAGCCAGGTCGCCGGCCCGCAGCACGATTCGGCCCTCGACGCGGCGGTGCGCGAGATCAGCCCGATCTTCAAGCAGTGTTCGCGATGCGGAAGCTGGGTCTGCGAGCCAATCTGCTGGAACAAGAAGGCCGGCCTCTGCGAGACGTGCGCGCCGGACATGGACGAGGAGATCGCCGCCGCGCAGGCGCAGGCCGCTCGCGACCAGGCGATGACCAAGGCGCGAACCGTCGACTACCTCGGCCAACGGAACCTCGAGCAGGTCGTCTCCACGCTGTGCCCGACCTGCGGGGCGAAGACACAAGGTGGCAAGTTCTGCCCCGAGTGCGGCACGAGCCTCGCCCAGAAGCGAACGTGCGGCAACTGCGGGGCGGAGGCCGACGGCTCGCCGAAGTTCTGCCCGGAGTGCGGGAAACCGTTCGGGAGCTGACGTGGTCGCGGAGCCGAGGCGCGCCGCGGCCGCCTTCCAGCTGGTCGACGCGACGGGAAGCGTTAGGCAGGCAGGCGACGGCGAGGCTGTGATCGGGGATGATGCGCTCTCGGTGGGCCCGGCCACCATCTCGTGGCTGGACGCCGATCGACTGACCGCGGCGGACTACCGGATCGAGCTGCACCTCTGGCCGGAGGGTCGACTGGTGCTCCGCCAGCTGGGCCGACGGTTCGACACCTTCGCGCACGAGTTGCGACGAGTCCGCAACCAGGCACGAGTCGCGGGCATGCTGGCGCACGGCGTCACCATGCCCGACGTCTACGACGGTGCCGTCCTCGCTCCGGACGCTCGACCGGCGGAGCTCCAGGTGTACGACACCCACGTCACGGTCGTCCCCGAGGACGACGACCCGTGGCAGGTTCCGCTTGGCGCGGTCACGAGTGTTCGAGAGGAGCGAGAGCCACCGGGCATCACACTGGTGACACCGGCGGGCCTAACGACACTCCGTCGGCTGGGTCGGCAGCGCGACGCGTGCCTGGCGGCGATCACGGAGCGCCGCGAGGCACAGCGGCAGATGCTTGCCGAGCTGACTGGTGAGGCGGGATTCTCCGATGGCCGCGGCCTTGGTCCGGCCGAGGTTCGCGACTTTACCAGGCTGGTCGAAGGGTTCACCGCGCCGGAACGGGTGCCGTGCGCCCGCACACTGCTCTCCGCAGCAGCGGCCGACCCACGCATCGGCTTCGTGCAGCTGCTCGATCCGGACCGTGAGAGGCTCCAGCCGGCCGAGCCGTTGCCGAGTAACTGGGCCGTGTTCCTGCTCGTGCCCGTTGGTGTGAGCACGGTGCTCGAGATGCTCGCGGGGCCGTCGGCTGCCACCTATGTGTTCCGTGAAGAGATCGAGGCGGTGAACCGGGATCTCCAGCTCCTGCATTTTCGTCGCGCACCACTCGCGCTCAGCGAGGAGCAGGCAGCGATCACCACCGACAATCCTCATCGACTGGCGCTGCGGAAGCTCGAGCCCTTGAGACGACTGCGGTCTGCGATGGTCGCGCGAATCGTTCACAATGAGCGCTGGTCCAGCGCGACAGAGGATACGCTGAAGCTGGCGTCCGTTCGCGTGCTGGCGTAGCGTTGTCCGCATGACCTGGGATGACCTGCCCGGCGGCGCCCTTGTTCGGGAGGGGCTCGATGATCTGCAGAATGGCCGCGAGACGGCGCCCGCGCTGCTCGTCGCCATCGGCGCGCCGCGCCTGAGGCGCCTCGGCATCCCCGTGCCGGAGACTGCCCAGGACCCTGAGCATCGGCTCTACGCGCTGCTCGCCCGCACCGAGGGCGACGCCGCACACTCCCGGTTCAACGCGCTCATCCGGCTCCTCGTGAGCTTCGAGCGGACCGCCGAATCCGCCGCCTAACGGGTGCGAGCGCCGGTCGACGCGGGTCGCATCCGCCAGCTCATGGAGGCGCTCGCCCGCGCCGCGGATCACGAGCTGCGCGTGTATCTCGTTGGTGGGACGACGGCCGTGTTGATGGGGTGGCGGTCGTCGACCATCGACGTCGACCTCGTGATGAGCCCCGAGGATGACGCGCTGCTGCGCGCGATCCCGGCGATCAAGGAACGCCTGCGGGTCAATGTCGAGTTGGCGTCCCCTCTCGACTTCATCCCCGTTCCACCGGGATGGGAGGACAGAAGCCCACTAATTGCCCGGATCGGACGGGTCAGCTTTCATCACTTTGACCTGTACGCGCAGGCCTTGGCGAAGCTGGAACGTGGGCATCGCCAGGATGTCGTCGATGTCCGCGAGATGATTGGCCGCGGTCTCGTCACCGGATCGCGGCTGCTCTCGTATTTCGAGCAAGTAGAGCCTGAACTCTATCGCTATCCGGCGCTCGATCCGCCGAGCTTCCGGCGGGCCGTGGAGGTGGCAGCGAGGGGAACGGGGTAGGCTTGCCCGGCTGGCGAACTCGGTGGCCAACATCGAGCTTGGAGCGTGTCACGAGCCTAGACTCGAGCCTATCACGCCAATAGCCATGCGACACGCGATTGCCCTCGCCGCTCTAGCGCTTGCCGCCGTCTCCGGTTGCAGCCCATCGCAGAGCGCATCCGGTGATACTACCGGCGCGACCCCGCCGACTCCATCGCGACGGGCGTTGCGCCCCGCGAGGGTAGCAACGGCCGATTCGGCCATGGTCGTATCGGCATCAGCGCTGGCGACCAACGCCGGACTCGACGTGCTGCGACATGGCGGCAATGCCGTGGACGCCGCCGTCACCGTCGCGCTCACGCTCGCCGTGACGTACCCCGCCGCCGGGAACATCGGCGGTGGAGGTTTCATGGTGGCGCGCATCAACGGCAAGAACGTCGCGCTGGACTTCCGCGAAGTGGCACCGCGCGCGGCCACGCGCGACATGTACCTCGACTCCGCCAAGAACATGACCGACCGCAGCGTGACAGGTGCGCTGGCGGCCGGTGTTCCGGGGGCGGTGGCCGGTCTCTTCGAGGCCCACCGGAAGTACGGGACGAAGCCATGGAGTGAGCTGGTGCGCCCAGCCATGGATCTCGCCGAGCGAGGCTTCGTCATCGACACCTCGTTCACGGATGATGATGAGAATGGCGCCGATCGCCTCGCGAAGGACTCGGCGAGCGCCGCTCTGTTCCTGCGCAACGGAAAGTTCGTTCCCGTCGGCGATACGTGGCGCGCGCCGGAGTTGGCAGCCGTGCTGCGGCGCATCGCGGAGCGTGGTCGAGACGGATTCTACAAGGGCGAGACGGCGGACCTGATCGTCGGCGCCATGAAGCGGAGCGGCGGCATCATCTCGCGCGAGGACCTCGCCGGATACCAGGCGATCTGGCGTACGCCGATCGAGTTCACGTATCGCGGCCATCCGGTCGTGTCGATGCCTCCGGTCTCGTCAGGCGGGCTCACCCTGGCGTTGATCCTCGGGATACTCGAACGCAGCAACATCGATTCGCTGGCATGGCGAAGTCCCGCGTCGATCCACCTGCTGGCGGAAGCGGAGCGGCGGGCGTTCGCGCGACGGAATACGCTGTTGGGAGATCCTGCGTTCGTGAAGATTCCTGCTGCCAGCTTCACGTCCGCGGACACCGCGGCGGCATTGCTCGCAGAGATCGGCACGACGTCGTCCGGAGGCGGCGGCGGTTCGGCGACCAAGGAGCCGCGCCACACCACGCACTTCTCGATCGTCGACGCACACGGAAACGCCGTGGCCATCACGACGACCCTCAACGAGAGCTACGGCGCCGCGTTCACCGTGCCGGGCGGACAGTTCCTCCTCAACGACGAGATGGACGACTTCACGGGCAAGGTCGGAGCCGTGAACGCGATGGGGCTCGTGCAGGGAGAGGCGAACGCGATTGCGCCGGGCAAGCGCATGCTGTCGAGTATGACGCCGACGATCGTGCTGGACTCGTCAGGCGCGCCGCTCCTCGTGACCGGCGCAGCGGGAGGGGCGTACATCATCACGGCGGTGGCGCACCAGATCGTGTCGCTTTTCGACTATCACCGGTCGCTGGGCGAGGCGATGGCCGTGCCGCAATTCCATCACCAGGACGTGCCTGATTCCCTCCTCGTGGAGCAGGTGCCATGGGCTGACAGTGCCGCGACGTTCATGAAACCGCTTGGCCACGCGGTGAAACTGTCGCCGTGGGGATCCCTCGCCAACGTGCAGAGCATCCACCGCGAAGATGGGAAGTGGCACGGCGTGACGGAACCGCGAGGATACGGGTTGGCGAAGGGCTACTGACGGCAACGTGACCTAGTCAACAACTCGCAAAATGCCAGTTTCTATTCCCGCAGTCGTGAGGCGCGCCCTTGCGGCGACTATCCTCGTGTTGGCGGCTCGCGACGCTGGGGCGCAGTCTCAGCGGGAAGCGCGAACCGCGTGGGAGCGCCTCTGCACCATCCGACGTGAGAAGTTCGACCGCATCCTGCCCGAGGCAATGCGCGAGAACCAGATCGACATGTGGATCGTGGCGATGAAGGAAGGCCACTACGATCCGCTCTGGGAACTGCTCGGGCGCGGCTACGTTGGGACCATCGGGTACTACATCTTCACCGATCGTGGTGGCGATCGGATCGAGCGCGCCGTCATTGGGATCACCGATCACAACCGCGACGCGTGCGGCGCGTACGACATCGATTCGAGCACCGCGTTAGGAGCGTTTGTGGCCGAGCGGAAGCCGCGCCGCATTGGGCTCAACATGTCAGAGGAGATGGGCCTTGCCGACGGGCTCTCGCACACGCTCTACAACCACATTGTGAAGGAGGTTGGGCCGCAATACGCTACGCGGCTCGTGTCAGCTGAGAAGTTGATTTCTGACTTCAGCTCGCGGCGTGTGGCCTCTGAGCTGGTCGCGTTCGGTGAGGCAACGGAGATCGGCCGCCAGATCGCGGAGCGGGCGCTGTCGAAAGACGTCATCACGCCGGGCCTAACGACTCTGCGAGACGTTGCCTGGTGGATTCAGGACGAGCAACTGCGCAGAGGCCTCGGGTCGTCGTTCGAGGTGCCGTCAATCTACATCACCGGACCTAACGGGATCGAGGCGACGTCGAACGACAGGATCATCCAGCGCGGCGATCTCCTGATGATCGACTTCGGCGTCGGCTACCTGAATATGTGGACCGACCAGAAGCGGATCGCCTACGTGGCCAAACCGGGCGAGACGGCGCTGCCGGCGAGCTATCAGCGCGCGTTCGACAACGCCGTTCGTGTGCGCGAGGTAATCCGTCGCACCGCGAAGGCCGGGAAGCTGGCGCAGACGATGATGAATGAAGTGAACGCGGCAGTCGCGGCAGCGGGCTTCACGGCCATGCGCGGATTCAACGAGGTGCGCGCTGACAGCTCGATCGAGTTCATCATCGGGTGCCACTCGGTAGGCGACTGGGGCCATGGAATCGGCCCATCGATGGCGTTCTTCAATCCCGGCCGCCTAACGTACGAGATGCGTCCGACGAACCTGTTCTCGATCGAGCTGTTCGCGTATACGCCAATCCCCGAGTGGCAGGGGAGGAAGCTGCGGATTCCTCTGGAGGACGATGCTGTAGTCACGGCGCGCGGCGTGGAATGGCTGTCGCCGCCGATTCAGCGGATCGGACTCATCCCGTAGCCCTCGCGCCGTCTGGCACGCCCACCCATCGCGTAACGCACTTCGGCCCCGTACCTGTCGTGCCAATGGCCGTGCGCTGCCGACCAGATCTTGCCAGAGTTCCAAGAGGCGGGGTTTGCGAGAGTGCTCACGATTGTCGGGCTCCCGGAATTAACGGATGATCTAGCGCGCAGGACGCGCTGGTAAGGTTGTACGCTTCGGGGCCACTACGGGAATCGGCCTAGTCCCCGTTGCATTCGCCGATTTGCGGTCACTATGCAGGCGAACCCGAGGTCCGAGACGTCCTGGCTCGACTTCGCGTACCCCCACGCCTTGCCGGCGGGGCTCCTGAAGATGTACACCTAGGCGGTCGCCTCTCGCGAGAAAAACATGCTCGTGCGCATCGGGACTCTCGTACTCGCAGCCGCCGCATTGCTCTGGGCGCCGAACCACGACGCCCTCGCGCAGCAGCAGAGCCAGCGACCCCGCGTCCTCGTCTTCTCCAAGACCGCCGGCTTCCGACACAGCTCCATCGAGCCCGGCATCGCCGCGATCAAGAAGCTCGGCCAGGACAACGGGTTCATCGTCGATGCGACGGAAGACGCGACCGCCTTCACCGACGCGAACCTCAAGCGCTATCGCGCGGCAGTCTGGCTCAGCACGACGGGCGACGTGCTCAACCCGACACAGGAGGCAGCGTTCGAGCGCTACATCCAGGCGGGTGGCGGCTACGTCGGAATCCACTCGGCCACCGACACGGAGTACGAGTGGCCGTGGTACGGCAAGCTCGCCGGCGCCTACTTCAATGGGCACCCGAACAACCCGAACGTGCGGAAGGGGACGTTCCGCGTCGTCGACAAGTCGGACCCGTCGACGCAGGGACTTCCGGAGCGGTGGGAGCGCACCGACGAGTTCTACAACTTCCGGAACATCCAACCGGACCTGCACGTCCTCGTCGATATCGACGAAAAGAGCTACGAGGGTGGAACGAACGGTGACCGCCACCCCATGAGCTGGTACCACGATTTCTCCGGCGGGCGCGCGTGGTACACGAACATGGGACACACGGACGAGACGTTCTCGGACCCGCTCTTCCTTCGCCACCTAACGGCTGGCATCCGCTACGCGATGGGGAAGGCGGCATTCGACTACAAACGCTCGCGCCCCGAGGAGAACCGTTTCACGAAGGTCGTCTTCGCCGAAAAGCTTGAAGAACCGGTTGAGCTGGCAGTGCTGCCTGACGAGCGTGTGCTGTTCATCGAACGCCGGGGGGCGATCAAGCTGTACACGCCGGCGTCCAAGGCGGTGAACCGGATCGGCTTCATCCCCGTGAGCCTCAAGTACAACGACGGCGACCAGGCCGAGGACGGTCTGCTCGGTCTCGCGCTCGATCCGGGCTTCGCGACGAACGGCTTCGTCTACATGTACTACTCGCCAGCGGGTACGGAGCCGAAGAACGTGCTCGCACGGTACGTGATGCGCGGCGACTCTATCGACATGTCATCAGCCAAGGTCATGCTTGAGGTGGCGACGCAGCGCGATAAGTGCTGTCACACGGGAGGCTCGATCGCCTTCGACGGACGCGGGAACCTCTATCTCTCCACTGGCGACAACTCGAACCCGTTCGCCAACGGCTACGCGCCGATCGACGAACGGCCCGGACGCTCGCCGTGGGACGCACAGAAGTCCTCCGCCAACACGAACGACCTGCGCGGCAAAGTCATCCGCATTCACCCCGAACCAGACGGCTCGTACACGATTCCGGAGGGCAACCTCTTTCCGCCAGGAACGCCGAAGACGCGGCCCGAGATCTACACGATGGGCCATCGTAACCCGTACCGGATCTCGGTAGACAAACACACGGGCGTTCTGTACTGGGGCGACGTCGGCCCGGACGCCCAGGTGGATTCGGCGGACCGTGGCCCCGCGGGGCAGGACGAGGTCAATCGCGCGCCCCGCGCGGGGAACTATGGCTGGCCGTACTTCGTCGGCGACAACAAGGCGTACATCAATCTCGATTACACCACGATGACGCCCGGTCCGAAGTTCGATCCCGATCATCCCGTGAACGACTCGCCTAACAACACGGGACTCAACGAGCTTCCGCCGGCGCAGAAGGCGTTCATCTGGTATCCGTACGGACCTTCCTCGGAGTTCCCACTCGTCGGCAACGGCGGGCGCGCGGCGATGGCAGGCCCGGTCTTCCACCGAGAGGATTTCGCCAAAGTGGCGGGTCCCTTTCCGCAGTGGTACGACGGAAAGCTCTTCATCTATGAATGGATGCGCGGCTGGATCATGGCCGTGACCATGGACTCGGCCGGGAACTACGCGGACATGGAGCGCTTCATGCCGAGCTCCAAGTTCTCCAACCCGGTGGACATGGAGTTCGGTCCCAACGGCGACCTATACATGCTGGAGTACGGGACTGCGTGGTTTCAGGGAAACGACGACGCGAGGCTCGTCCGCATCGAATACAACGGCGGGAATCGGGCGCCGGTGGTCGTGGCGAGCGTCGACAAGCCGGCCGGCGCGCTGCCGCTGCGCGTGAAGCTGTCGTCGGAGGGGACGACCGACGCCGACGGAGATTCGCTGACGTACCAGTGGACGGTGACGCGCCAGAACGGAACCGTGGTGCGCCGCCTAACGGGGCCGGACGCGACGCTGACGCTCGGCCAGGCCGGGACCTACACGGCGACGCTAACGGTGACCGACGCCCAGCGTGCACGCTCCAAGGGAAAAGTCCTGGTGGCGGCCGGAAACGAGCCGCCCAAGGTCGCGGTCGATCTGCAGGGGAGCAATCGGACGTTCTTCTTCCCCGGAGTTCCGATCCACTATGCCGTGCGCGTCAGCGACCGCGAGGACGGATCGCTCGCCAACGGGCGCATTGCGACCAACCGTGTTCGCGTCACCGCCGACTTTCTGAAGGATGCGCCGCCGGCGGCCGCCACAGGGCGCGGCGGTGCCGAGGCGCTCCTGCCGCACGCCGAAGGGAAGGCGTTGATCGAGAGCAGCGACTGTTTGGCGTGTCACAAGGTCGACCGGACGTCGATCGGGCCCACGTACATGGCGGTGGCTGAGCGCTATCGCGACGATACGACGGCCTTGATGCGCCTGGCACGGAAGGTCCGCAGCGGTGGCACCGGTGTGTGGGGAAAGAACACCATGCCTGCCCACCCGCAGCTCACTGAGCCGCAAACGAGGGAGATGGTCGCCTACGTGCTGAGCCTGGGCGAGCACGCGAAGTCGGCGTCGCTCCCGGTGCGTGGCGAATACACGCCGTCTGACTCCGCCGCCGGCGCCAACAAGGGAGTCGTCGTGCTGCGGGCCGCATACACCGACCGCGGCGCGAACGGAATCCTGGGCGTGCCCGCCGAGACGACGGTAGTGCTGCGCGCACCGACGGTGGTGGTTGCGAGCGGCACGCTCTCCGATGGGCTGCAGAAGATGACTCCCGAGGGGATGCCGGTCGAGATCACGATCGTGAACCGGTCGGGAGGCTCGGTCAAGCTGGAGAAGATCGACCTGACCGCAATCTCGGGCGTGGTGGTCTCGGCGACGGCACCGGCGCAATACGGCGCCATAGGAGGAAAAGT
>Ga0163161_10002812_pt1 | contig 12346 bp, 10 predicted proteins | sample S45metaG_FD_129847 | JGI IMG/M metagenome (GOLD analysis project Ga0163161, IMG submission 129847) | Switchgrass rhizosphere microbial communities from Kellogg Biological Station, Michigan, USA - S4-5 metaG | ecosystem: Host-associated > Plants > Roots > Rhizosphere > Soil | place: USA... | reverse complement strand
CTCGGTCACCGCACCGCAGCCGATGATGCCCCAACGTACGTGGGACAGCGTACTCACCGGGTGGGACGAAGCTGCAGGCGCATGTCGTCACCGACCTGCCGGCGGTCCATCGTGTGCAGCTTCCAGCGCGAGGCCATGTCGTCCAGCGGCGGCAGGCTGAGCATCGGACGGCCGGTATGACCCAGCAGGATCGGCGCGATGTAGACGAGCAGTTCGTCGGCCAGGCCCGCGGCGAGCAGCGCACCGCAGAGCACGGGACCGGCTTCGACATGCACTTCGTTGACGTCCTCGCGTGCCAGCCAGTGAAGGACCGCGCGAAGATCGAGGCCACCGCCATCATCTCGACGCATGGCGGCGCGACGGACGTCGGACAGGTGTCCGGGCACGGACGCGTCTTCCGCATGAAACAGCACCGTCGGTGCGGCGCCGTCCAGCACATGTGCGCCTGCCGGCGTGCGCAGGCGTGTATCGACAATCGCACGCAAGGGCGGCACGAAGGCCTCGCCTTCCGGCAGCCGTACGGTGAGGTGCGGATCGTCGGCAAGTACCGTGCCGCTCGCGGAAAGGATCGCCGACGCACGGGCACGCCAGCGCTGTACGTCGGCACGCGCCGCCTCGCCGGTGATCCACTTCGATGAGCCGTCGGCGAGCGCGGTGCGTCCGTCCAGGCTCATCGCCAGCTTCACCCGCACCCACGGGCGCTGCCGCTCGATGCGGCTGAAGAAACCGATGTTCAACTCGCGCGCGGCATCGCGCATCAGGCCGACCTGTACGCCGATACCCGCCTCGCGCAGTCTTGCGATACCCGCGCCGTCGACCTTGTCGAACGGGTCTTCGTGCGCGATCACCACGCGACCGACGCCTGCGGCGATCAAGGCATCGGCGCAGGGCGGTGTCCGGCCATGGTGGGCGCAGGGTTCCAGCGTGACGTAAGCGGTGGCGCCGCGCGCGGATTCACCCGCTTCGCGCAGTGCGAAGATTTCCGCGTGCGGTTGCCCCGCGCGCGGATGCCAACCGGTGCCCAGCACGGTGTCGCCACGCGCAATGACGCAACCCACGCGCGGGTTCGGTTGGGTGGTATGCAGGCCGCGTTCGGCCAGGCGCAGGGCATGCGCCATGTGTACGTGGTCCATGGCGGGGAAGAACGGCCGCGACATGGTCAGCTCTTGCGTCCGCGCCTGGCTGCGTCGAGCAGCGGCAGTTGCAGGCCTTCGAGTGACGGCAGGTCGCGCTCGAGCTTCTCGATCTCCTCGCGGAAAGCGTGGACGTCCTCGAACCGGCGGTACACGGAGGCGAAGCGCACGTACGCGACCTGGTCGAGCGCTTTCAGTTCGCGCATCACCAGCTCTCCGACCTGCCTCGACGGGACTTCGCGCTCGCCGCAGCGACGCAGGTCGTTGACCACGGCGCGCACCGCCCCGTCCACGGCATCGCTGGCCACGGGACGCTTCTGCAAGGCGCGTTCGAAACCGACCCGCAGCTTGTGTTCGTCGAAAGGCTCGCGACGATCGCCGGATTTGACGATCGCCGGAAGCTTCAGCTCCGCCGTCTCGAACGTGTTGAATCGCTCGCTGCATTGCGGACACTCACGGCGACGCCGCACCGTGCCACCGTCCTCCGTGAGACGGGAGTCGATGACACGTGTGTCTTCATGCTGGCAGAACGGACAGTGCATCGATCAGCCGTAAACCGGGAATCGTGCGCACTGCGCCGTGACCTTCTCACGCACGCTGGCGATGACCGCCTCGTCACCCGGCGCGTCGAGCACGTCGCAGATCCACTGGGTGAGCTCCACCGTCGCCGCTTCGTCGTAACCGCGGGTGGTGATGGCAGGGGTACCGACGCGAAGGCCCGAGGTGACGAAGGGCGAGCGCGGATCGTTCGGCACCGCGTTCTTGTTCACGGTGATGTGTGCCTTGCCCAGGGCCGCTTCCGCGTCCTTGCCGGTCGCGTCGCGACCGATCAGGTCGATCAGCATGAGGTGGTTCTCGGTGCCGCCGGAGACGATCTTGTAGCCGCGTTCGATGAAGGTCTTCGCCATGGCCTTGGCGTTCTTCACGACCTGCGCCTGGTAGGTCTTGAACGAGGGCTCCAGCGCCTCCTTGAAGGCGACCGCCTTGGCCGCGATCACGTGCATCAGCGGACCACCCTGGATGCCCGGGAAGACGATGGACTGGAGTTTCTTCTCCAGTTCCTCGCCCAGGCCCTTGGCGACGATGATGCCGCCGCGCGGTCCGCGCAGCGTCTTGTGCGTGGTCGAGGTGACGACGTGCGCGTGCTCGATCGGGTTCGGGTACTCACCCGCGGCGACCAGGCCGGCGATATGGGCCATGTCGACGAACAAATAGGCGCCGACTTTGTCCGCAATGGCGCGGAAACGGCCCCAGTCGAGAATCTGCGAGTAAGCGGAAAAGCCGGCGACGATCATTTTCGGCTTGTGCTCGACGGCGAGGCGCTCGACTTCGTTGTAGTCGACGAGGCCCGACACCGGGTCGATGCCGTACTGAACGGCGTTGAAGAGCTTGCCCGACAGGTTGACCTTGGCACCGTGGGTGAGATGGCCACCGTGGGCCAGGCTCATGCCGAGGATGGTGTCGCCCGGCTGCAGGAGCGCGAAGTACACCGCCTGGTTGGCCTGGGAGCCGGAATGCGGCTGCACGTTGGCGTAATCGGCGCCGAACAGCTGCTTCAGGCGGTCGATGGCCAGCTTCTCCGCCACGTCGACGTATTCGCAGCCACCGTAGTAGCGCTTGCCCGGATAACCCTCGGCGTACTTGTTGGTGAGTACCGAACCCTGGGCTTCCATCACGCGCGGGCTGGCGTAGTTCTCGGAGGCGATCAGTTCGACGTGATCTTCCTGGCGACGGGCCTCGTTGGCGATGGCCTTGGCCAGTTCGTCGTCATAGCCGGCGATCGTTGCATCCTTCGGGAACATCTCGACCTCGTGGGGGCAGGTGGGAAACAAGACGGAAAGTGTAGCGCTCGCGGGCGTTTGCGGCCACTGCCCAGCGTCTCACCAACCCCGCGATCCGCCTTGACAGGCCGCATGGGGACGTGCCGGACGCGTTCCCGACGCAGAACCCAGTGCTCGGCCTACAGCCCCTCCCCAGGGGGTTACGTAGGCTCTTCCTTGGGCCAGGAAGGCCCAGCCCCCGCCTAAAGGAACGCACTGATGCCATTCATGACCCGCAAGCTCACCCTTGTCCTCACCGCCGGCCTGACGGCAGCGGCCTGGCAGCCGCCAATCCTCGCCCACACACCCGCCGCCAACCTGTTCGACGCGCACGTCGCACTCGGCTTGCCCCAGGCCTTCGCGCTTCCCCGCGAGACCGACGACGAACGTGGCCCTGGCGTCGACGAGGTCGTGATCAAGGAGCGTCTCGATACCGACGCGGCCTACCCCGATGGCAGCCACGCCACGACCTATGCCGGAACGGCCGGCAGCCATGAAGCCGTCTTCACCCGTCTGGGTCCGACCCTGAGCGTCTCGGTACTGGGTCAGTCGGTCGAGGCCGGGGCCACGATCGCCCGGCATCGATCCGCACCGGCACCCGGACAGGACGATGTGATCGTTCCATCGTTCGCACCACCCGCACGCATCCACGCAGCGCTTACCGACCACCCTCCCGCGGAACTCCGGTTCTGGATTTTCCTGCACGACGATGCCGGCGAATCGAACTATGCAAAGTTCCACAACTGGTATGTCGCGTGGTGGATCCGCGACATGGAAAAAACCGTCAAGCCGGGCATCCCGGTGAAAGTCATCATCAAGGACCACCTTCCCGGCGTCACCGATTTCGACTATCGCCAAGGGCGTCGCGACGAGTCCCTGTTCGCCTTCAGGAGCGCGGCGGACGGGTACCTCTACGAACAGGGTGTCATGCCATCCGCACTGACCAAGGTCATGCTTTTCGTGGGCGACCGACCCGACAACTGGAAGGGTGCCTACGGCATCGCCATCCCGCGGGACACGGTGGCGATGGCGTCCGGCACCGGGCCGCGACACGGCGTCGCTCACGAATTCGGCCATACCCTGAACGCGCAGCATGAATACGCCGAAACGCGCTTTCCCTGCGTAACCAACATGAGCGCCTATGTGCCCGGACTCTTCAGCTGCCAGATCTACTCAGGACAAAACGATGTACAGATCAGGGAGTACGTGCAGCAAACGGTCGAACGCGAAGCCCATTGAACGAGGCGGGTAAGGCAACGCCGGTCTTGAGGGCGAATCGGTCGCGTCGTCCGTAGGCGTCGGAAATAAGGGTGGCACGTCACGTTAGGTTGCGTGGACACCCTTCCAACCCGAACGAGACGCCCTTCATGACACCACGCACACCCCTCTCCGCGCTCATCCTGCTGGCACTTTCGACGACGGCAACCCACGCGGCGACATGGAACGCCTCCGCCTCGTCAGGCCTTTTCGACCAGCACATTGCCGGCGGCCTGCCGCTTCGCGGCCTTCGCATTCATGCCACGGACGACGCGGGTCTGGTCACGCGGGCGCGGCTCAGCGTAGACACACGCCTGGACACCCAGGTTATCTTGCCGGACGGTAGCCACATGGTGACCTACATGGGCCAATGGCGAGGCAAGCGCGTCACCATTTCACGCGGCGACGGTCAGTTGCTCATCGACACCGGTGAACCGACTGCCGCACTCCCCGTGACACCTGGCGACACCGTCGCGCGCTTCGACCTCGCCATCGCCGCCGGGCTGCCGGCACGCATCCCCCTCGATAGCGGCGCGGTGACCACCGCTCGAGCCGCCGACGACGAGCTGGTCGTGCTCGAGGCCTTCGGCGGTGACATCGTGTTCGCCGACGGCAGCCATGGCCAGATGTATGACGCCACCTGGCATGGGGCATCGGTTGTCGTCACCCGATCGGGAAATCATCTCGACATGACGTCGTTGTCAGCGGCCGGTGTCGGCATCACGGGCTTCACCACGGGAAGCGATGCGGTCGAATACGAAAGCCTGCCTGCGGAGACGACCGCCGGCAATGGCGCGCCTGCCCTGGAGAACGCAATCGCGGCTCCGTCGCGTGCTGCCGCGATCACTCCAGAGGATCTCAATCCGAACCGACTCACCTTCCACCTCATGCTTCACGACGATGTCGGCTACAACTCGCAGCACATTCACGCTGGTTACGTCGCGTGGTGGTTGGCCGACCTGCAGCGCAACATCCTTCCCGGCAAGAAGGTCGACCTGCTCTACAGTCGGCGGATTCCCGGCGTCACCGACGTGAAGTACAAATACATCGGTTCACTGCACGACTGGTCGGATGTCGTCGAGCACTACGCGCTGGAACAGGGCATACCGCGCACCTACAAACACAAGTACATGCTCATCGTTAAGGGCCTTCCGGAGCCGGAGCGCCACGGCCGCTCATGGCAGAAGGGAACCGAAGGCATCGCATCGATCAGCGGCAGGTACCCGGAGATCGCACACCAGCTCGGGCATCTGTTGGGTGCGACTCACGGCAATGCCGAGGTCCGCTTCGACGGATGGTGGTGCGAGACCAACATGTACACCCCCAGCAATCTCATGCGCTCGAACTGCTACGGCTACTCGAAGGAAAACATGCGCAAAATGAGCGATTACATCAGGGTAGCCGACGGTTTCATCGCAAACAGCCGTTGGTCAGAAGACCGCTGATCGTCCGGCCACGCGACGCACTACGCGCGCTCATGACACGCCGACGCGGCATGGCAAGGGGGTCGTGGCCCCGCCAGCGGGATCACTCGGGCATCGGCGCATCGGCCATCCGGCGCGGCACGGACATGTCCGGCCCATGCCTCATATACGAACGTATGGCGCGCTGGTTGGCTGCGGTGTATTCGAGGCAGTCGCGTCGCTGCTTGCTGGCGACAGCAAACATGTTTGTCTCGCACCCCCACCATCCCCGCGATTCCGCAGCCAGGTGAGTAGCCCCCAACATGTGTCCGATTTCATGCGCGATGATGCGCATGCGTCCGGAAATCGATGCGATGGCCTCGTTACCCCCTCGAACGCGACGCCGGCCGCCCCGGGGACCGGTCGCTGCGCAGTCAGCAATATGAACTTGTTCTTGTAAGTGCCTTCCAGATTGAAGTTGAAGTCATCGTCGAGCAATTTCAGGGCCCGCTCGAAGGCAGGAAGCGCACCGGCCTCGCCATAGGCCATCGATGTCACCCACGGCACGCGCTCCTCGTAGGTGACGCTCAATGTCTCCACGGGCAGCACGTTCAACGCCATGTCGGCCAGCCACCACGCAACGAAGTGCGCGTGGATGTCCTGGGCGGTGCGGTGGGACAGGTCGTCGTGCTTCATGAAGTGAAAGTGCAGGTGATGGGCAGCGGGATCCTCGAAGTGCCCTGGCCCGACCGAACGACGTAGCCGCGCTCCGCCGGGCTCGGGAGTCGGTGGGATCGTTGCATCCGCGGCAGGACCATCCGCGGGCGCAACGAAGGACATGACCTCGGCATCGCCGTCACGGATGACCGTGACATCCAGGGAGCGGCCGGACCGGGTGAAAACGGCGGCTTCGCCATCGAGATAGCCACCGTACATGGCTCCGCGGACGTTGCCCGGGAAATTCACCTTGACGTTCAGTCGGCGCTTGACGACCACGTCACCCGCCGAGCGCTCGGTGCGCAGTCGTTCGGGTGGAGGCAACCCATCTGTCGGCGGCATCCGGGCCACCATCTGATCGAAGCGCTCAACCAGGCGGGTGTCAGCCAAGGCCGGGTTGGTCTGAGCCAGGGCAGCGGCGGACTGGCAGGCAAGCGCAAGAAGTAGCGCGGTGGAACGCTGGGTGAGAAGCATCAGGCGTACTCCGGAAAGGGCCGACAAGTCTGCAAACGGCCCCGGCGGGCGTCTGCGGGCGGCGGCCCTACCGGCGACGGAATTGCCCTGATGCTTCAGGCCCGAATGGGCTTACACGGGCGTTCGGGCGCTCCCTGCCGGGCACAGCCTCCTGACACCCGAAGCCGCTATAATCGGGGTTTGCCCACCCGGCGTGCATCGGCCCCGGGGGCGCGGCCTTGGCCTACGGAGCATCCATGCAGTACATCTACACCATGAACGGGGTGAGCAAGATCGTCCCCCCGAAGCGCCAGATCATCAAGGACATCTCCCTGTCCTTCTTCCCCGGCGCCAAGATCGGCCTGTTGGGCATCAACGGCTCGGGCAAGTCGACGGTGCTGCGGATCATGGCCGGCGTCGACACCGACTTCCAGGGTGAGGCGCGCGCCAACCCGGGCACCAAGATCGGGTACCTGGCCCAGGAACCGGACCTCGATCCGACCAAGACCGTCCGCGAAGTGGTCGAAGAAGGCGTCGCCGAAGTCCTCGACGCGCAGAAGCGCCTGGAAGAGGTGTACGCCGCCTACGCCGAGGAAGGTGCCGATTTCGACAAGCTGGCCAAGGAGCAGGAAGCCCTCGAGGGCGTTCTCGCCGCGAACGACGCGCACGCCCTCGAGCGCCAGCTCGAAGTGGCCGCCGACGCCCTTCGCCTGCCGCCGTGGGAAGCCCTGGTCGGACCGCTGTCCGGTGGTGAGAAGCGCCGCGTCGCCCTGTGCCGCCTGCTGCTTTCCAAGCCGGACATGCTCCTGCTCGACGAGCCGACCAACCATCTGGACGCCGAATCGGTGGACTGGCTGGAAACCTTCCTGCACGACTACCCCGGCACCGTCGTGGCGGTCACGCATGATCGCTACTTCCTCGACAACGCGGCCGAGTGGATCCTCGAGCTCGATCGCGGCCGTGGCATTCCCTGGAAGGGCAACTACACCGAGTGGCTGGAGCAGAAGGGCGAGCGCCTGCAGCAGGAAGCCAACCAGGAAAAGTCGCGCCAGAAGGCACTGGCGAAGGAACTGGAGTGGATCCGCACGGCTGCCAAGGGACGCCAGTCCAAGGGCAAGGCCCGCATCAACCGTTTCGAAGAACTGAACTCGGTCGAGTACCAGCGCCGTAACGAAACGAACGAAATCTTCATTCCGCCGGGCGAGCGCCTGGGCCAGGAAGTGATCGAGTTCAAGAACGTCACCAAGTCGTTCGGTGACCGCGTGCTCATCGAAGACCTGTCGTTCAAGATTCCGCCGGGCGCCATCGTCGGCATCATCGGCCCGAACGGCGCCGGTAAATCCACGCTCATGAAGATGATCATGAACCTGGAGAAGCCGGACACCGGCGAGGTCAAGCACGGCCACACGGTCAAGCTGGCCTACGTGGACCAGTCGCGTGACGCGCTCGACCCGAAGAACAACGTCTGGCAGGAAGTGTCGGGCGGCTCGGACATCCTGCAGATCGGCAACTTCGAGATCCAGTCGCGCGCCTATATCGGCCGCTTCAACTTCAAGGGCACCGACCAGCAGAAGATCGTCGGCAGCCTGTCCGGTGGTGAGCGTGGCCGCCTGCACATGGCCAAGACCCTGCTCCAGGGCGGCAATGTGCTCCTGCTCGATGAGCCGTCCAACGATCTGGACGTCGAAACGCTGCGCGCCCTGGAAGACGCGCTGCTCGAGTTCCCGGGCTGCGCCGTGGTCATCTCGCATGACCGCTGGTTCCTCGATCGCATCGCCACGCACATCATCGCGTTCGAAGGCGATTCGCACGTCGAGTTCTTCCCCGGCAACTACAACGAGTACGAAGCCGACAAGAAGCGCCGTTTTGGCGACGATGCCGGCCCGAAGCGCGTCAAATACAAAAAGCTGGTCTGACCAATAGGTAAATGTGGGAGCCGATTCATCGGCGAAAAGCCAACGGAGCGGCGACGCCGCAAGGCCAATCGCCGATGAATCGGCTCCCACAGAGTGCCGGGGATCGCCGATGAATCGGCTCCTACATTTCTTTACACCGACAAACAAAGCGAAGCCGACCATGAACTTCATGACCGCCCTGAAGGACGCCTGGCGTCGCAACGACTCCCTGGTCTGTGTCGGCCTCGACCCGGAACCCGGCCGCCTTCCCGCCGGTCTCTCCGGCAACGAGGGCATCTTCTCCTTCTGCCGTGACATCGTCGACGCGACTGCCGGGCTGGTCTGCGCTTACAAGCCCCAGATCGCCCACTTCGCCGCGCAGCGTGCGGAAGGCGTGCTGGAGCGACTGATCGCCCATATCCATGAGCGGCATCCCGGCATCCCGGTGATCCTCGATGCCAAACGCGGTGATATCGGCTCCACGGCCAGGCACTACGCCGCCGAGGCGTTCGAGCGCTACGACGCCGACGCCGTCACCCTCAACCCCTACCTCGGCCGGGACTCCATCGAGCCCTTCCTCGAACGCGCGGACAAGGGCGTGATCCTGCTCTGCCGCACGTCCAACCCCGGTGGCGCCGATTTTCAGGCGCTCGACTGCGGCGGCCAGCCGCTCTACATCCGGGTGGCGGAGACGATCGCGCGGGATTGGAACGGAAACGGCAACTGTGCGCTGGTGACGGGTGCAACCTGGCCGGAAGAGCTGGGGCGGGTTCGCGCCGTCGTCGGCGACATGCCCTTGCTGGTCCCTGGCATCGGCGCCCAGGGTGGCGACATCGAGGCTGTCATGACCCAGGGAAGGACCCGGGACGGCACCGGCCTGATGATTTCTTCTTCGCGCGCCATCCTTTACGCTAGCGCCGGCTCGGACTTCGCGGACGTAGCACATCGGGCGGCGGATGAAATGAGAAAATCGGTCAACTCGTACCGCCAATAAGCAGCGAAACGGAAAACAGTCGTAAATTGTACGACTTGGCAACTGCAAAAGGCTTACGCTGCTACTCCGGGCTATCCAACAATACGGGGTCTTGAAGCGCCAAAGCGCTCAGCCGGAGCTGTCATGCCACCTATCAACCGAGGTTTTTCCCAACGTTTGCATGTCGCGCTGGACATGGCTGGCGTGAAGAAAGGCCGCGGGCGGATCACCCAGCTGGCCGATCTCTTCGACGTCAGCCGGGAAACCGCCCGAAAGTGGCTCAGCGACCTCGGCCTGCCGGAACTGGAACGCCAGATCGACATGGCGACCCGGTTCGGCGTGAACTTCGAATGGCTGGCCACCGGCCGCGGCGCTCCGAATGGCGCCACGGGCGTGCGGGAAAGCCCCGCCTTGTATCGCGCCGACTCGCGGGAGCAGTTGCGCCTGGTCGGGCTGGTGAGCCGCCTGCCCAAGGAACGCCGGAAGGCACTCCTGGTGATCGTCGAGGCGCTGGCCGAGGCCGAATAAGCGCCGTCGCCACGAATCACCTCAATCGTCGCCGATGTCCATGCCCGGAAAGAGCACCTCGGTGTAGCCGAACTTGCCGAAATCGGTGATCCGCGAAGGGTAAAGGCGGCCGATCAGATGGTCGCACTCATGCTGGACCACCCGGGCGTGGAAGCCTTCCGCCGTACGGTCGATGACCTCGCCCTTGGGGCCAACGCCCTGGTAACGGATCAACGAGTAACGGTTCACCGCCCCGCGTAGCCCGGGGACGGAAAGGCAGCCTTCCCAGCCCTCTTCCATGTCCTGCGACAGTGGTGTGATCACCGGATTGAGCAGGATGGTCTCCGGCACTGGCGGCGCCTCCGGATAACGCTCGCTGCTGTCGAACCCGAAGATCACCAGTTGCAGGTCCACACCGATCTGCGGCGCTGCCAGGCCCACGCCACCGGCGTGGTGCATCGTGTCGAACATGTCGGCGATGAGGGCATCCAGTTCGGTGCTGCCGATCATCGCGTCGGGAACCGGCGGCGCGATGCGCAGCAGGCGCTCGTCGCCCATCTTGAGAATCTCGTGAATCATCGTTATCGCCAGGGGAGTGGGGATGACCCGAGCATACGATGCCGGCCGGCCATTCGACCAATGGCTAATACGACAGGCCCTCGTCACGCATTGACCCCCGTGACCGGGGGGACGACCCTTGTCCCATCCGCGAGGGGAGTCGAAGACCATGCACAGTGCCATCCCGAAACCGAGTCCCGCAGGAAAGATCCTGTGGGCCGCCATCGCCATCGTCGGCGCCTGGTGCCTGGGTGTCGTCGCCCTGCGACGGGACGAACCGATCAACGCCATCTGGCTGGTCACCGCGTCCATCGCGGTCTTCCTCATCGGTTACCGTTTCTATAGCCGGATGATCGCCACGGGCGTCCTCCAGTTGGACCCGTCGCGTGCCACGCCAGCCGTCCTGCGCAATGACGGGCTCGACTACGTGCCCACCGATCGCTGGGTGGTCTTCGGCCATCACTTCGCCGCCATCGCCGGCGCGGGCCCCCTGGTCGGCCCCGTCCTCGCGGCCCAGATGGGCTACCTGCCCGGCACCCTATGGATCCTGGTCGGCGTCGTCTTCGCCGGTGCCGTGCAGGATTTCATGATCCTCGGGCTCTCGCTTCGCCGGGACGGCCGCTCCCTGGGCCACATGCTGCGTGAGGAGCTGGGCGAAGTACCCGGCGTCATCGCCATGGTCGGCGTGCTGGTGCTGATGATGATCGTGCTGGCGGTGCTGGCCCTGGTCGTGGTCAAGGCCCTCACCCACAGCCCCTGGGGAACCTTCACGGTCGCCGCGACCATTCCCATCGCGCTCCTGATGGGGGTGTACCTGCGTTATATCCGGCCCGGCCGCATCCTCGAGGTCTCGATCATCGGCCTGGTGCTGCTCCTGGCCTCGATCTGGTACGGCAAGACCGTCAACGACACGCCGGCCATGGCCGTCCTGTTCGACTTCGACGCGAAGGCCCTGGCGTGGCTGCTGATCGGCTACGGCTTCTTCGCCTCGGTGCTGCCGGTGTGGCTGTTGCTCGCCCCGCGCGACTACCTGTCCACCTTCCTGAAGATCGGTACCATCGCCCTGCTCGCCCTGGCCATCTTCCTGGCCGCGCCGACCCTGCAGATGCCGGCGGTGACCAAGTTCATCGACGGCACCGGCCCGGTCTTTGCCGGCAACCTGTTCCCCTTCCTGTTCATCACCATCGCCTGCGGTGCAGTCTCCGGCTGGCATTCGATCATCGCCTCGGGCACGACGCCCAAGTTGCTCGCCAACGAGGGCGAGGCACGCATGGTCGGTTACGGCGGCATGCTGATGGAGGCCTTCGTCGCCATCATGGCGCTGATCGCCGCATCGTCCCTGCATCCCGGCGTCTACTTCGCGATGAACTCCCCCGGCGCGCTCGTCGGCACGACCGTCGAACAGGCCGCGCAGACCATCAGCACCTGGGGCTTCCTGGTCACGCCGCAGGAGCTGACGGAGACGGCGAAGAACATCGGCGAAGGCACGATCCTCGGTCGCGCCGGCGGTGCCCCGACCCTGGCGGTCGGCATGGCCCAGTTGCTCCACGGCATCCTGCCCGGCGAGGGCATGATGGCCATGTGGTACCACTACGCGATCCTGTTCGAAGCCCTGTTCATCCTGACCACG
>Ga0163161_10002811_pt1 | contig 12346 bp, 7 predicted proteins | sample S45metaG_FD_129847 | JGI IMG/M metagenome (GOLD analysis project Ga0163161, IMG submission 129847) | Switchgrass rhizosphere microbial communities from Kellogg Biological Station, Michigan, USA - S4-5 metaG | ecosystem: Host-associated > Plants > Roots > Rhizosphere > Soil | place: USA: Michigan... | reverse complement strand
TAGTAATTATTGTTTTCTAGCCACACAACATTTTCCGGAAGTCTCGAAATGTTACCTTTGAAAAGCGCTGTCTGAATAATAATATCACCATTTACCTTTTTGATTCCCTCACGAGACATTCCACTCACGAAGTCTGAAACGATTTCTTTGTAAGACCAAGCTCCAGCTTTATTGGTTCCCAACGATGGGTCACCGCTTCCTACAATGTAAAGATTCCCGTTCAGAACTCCATTTTCGTCGATCTCTCCGGAATATTCGAGCTGTGTCATCCAACGGTAATTTTCTCCCAACAGATTCAAAGCTGTCTCTGTGGTTAAAAGTTTTGTAGTGGAAGCAGGAACAAGCGGAGTATTTTCGTTGTACGAAGAAATTACTTTCTTCGTTTTCGGATCAAAGATTACAAATCCCCAAGTTGCGTTTTTCAGCACGGGATCTGCCATCATTGTGTTTAGATTTACGTCTACAAGTTCTTTGGGAGACAAAAAAGCTTTCTCAATCGCTGCTGCGGGAGAAGGTAAGTTTAATCCGCTTTTTTGACTTTCGAAATTTGGAGAATAAAGAACTGTAGATACGGTAGATTGAGCAAGGAAAAAACCAGTGGCCAAAACCGTAATACCTGAAATATACTTTCTGTAATTTATCATCAATTTTTTCTTTTGTTATAGTTTGGATGGCATAAAATGTGATAAGTTAAACCACTTGTTTTCATCCAAGCACATAATAAACGTTCAAATGTAGATATTATTGTCAGAATGTAGTGCAGAAAAGTGTACTAAATCCGCATAAAGTTTGTTAAAAATTGTTAAAAATCTACAAAAACCTCTTTTTTAATACTTTGATATGCAGTAATTTCGTCAAATTCTTTCAGACTTAATAATACAAGACTTTTAAATTTCTCATAATTTTTACCTCGGGGAAGCTTCAGTAAGATCTGAAACTGATACAGATTATTCAGTCTTGCAATCTGAGCTCTTTCCGGTCCGAGAATACAATCTTCAGGCAAATATTTTCTTAAAATTGAGCCTAAAAACTGGGAAGCACGGTTGACTTTATCATCTTTAATGTGCTTCAGTTCGATCATAATTAATTTGGTGAAAGGTGGGTAGTGAAATTTTTGCCGTTCTGTGAGAAAGTATTTATAAATTTTCGTCACATTATTCATTTTAATCAACTGAAAAACAGAATGATCCGGATTATAAGTCTGAATCAGGATTTTTCCGTTTCCTGAAACCCTTCCCGCTCTCCCGGAAACCTGCGTAATTAATTGATAGGCACGTTCTTCCGCTCTGAAATCCTGAACATACAACATAGAATCAGCTTTCGGAATCGCCACCAATTCGATATGATCAAAATCTAAACCTTTGGAAATCATCTGAGTTCCTACCACAATATCGGTTTCGCGATCTTCAATCTTCTCGTACAATTTTTCATAAGCAAATTTCTTCCGCATCGAATCGACATCCATTCTGTCGACTTCATTTTCAGGAAAAATCTTTGAAATTTCTTCGTGAATCTGCTCTACTCCGACTCCTCGTTCGTTCAGATTTTCAGAATGACATTTCGGGCAGGTTTTTGGTTTTGAAGCTCTTTGTCCACAATAATGGCATTTCATTTCGTTGGCAGCTTTATGATAAGTCAGAACAACATCACAGTTTGAGCAATAATTGACATAACCACAAGTCTCACATTCTATGACACTTGCGTAACCACGACGGTTGTGAAGAATGATCGTCTGATTTTTTTCGCCTAAAGTCTTTTTAATCTCATCGATCAAATGCAGAGAAAAATTTCCGGAAACTTTTTTAGAATCCTGAGCTTCTTTGAAATTGATCAGTTCGAATTCTGGCAATTTCACATTCCCGAACCTTTCATTCAGGAAAACATATTGTAATTTCTCTTTTCTTGCTAAATAATAACTCTCAACAGAAGGCGTTGCCGAACCCAAAATAACTCTTGCATCATAAAACCCTGCCAAAACCAAAGCCGCATCTTTCGCATTGAAAAAAGGCGAAACTTCTCTAGGTCTGTATGCAGAATCGTGCTCTTCATCTACGATAATCAATCCTAAATTCTGATAAGGCAGAAATAGCGCATTTCTTGTTGCAATGAGAATTTTAATATCATTATTTTTAATTCTTCGCCAAACCTCAACTTTTTCAAAATCAGTAAGTTTCTGGTGATAAAATCCCAGTTGTCTTCCGTATTTTTTTTCTAATCTTTGAGTGATCTGTTTCGTTAAAGAAATTTCAGGAAGCAAAAACAGAACATTTCTTCCTTCAATGACACATTCTTCAATTTTCTCTAAATAAATATGGGTTTTTCCGGATGATGTAACACCATGAAGAAGAACGTTTTTCTTTTCTTCAAACGCTTCGTCAACTTCAATTCTAGCCTCTTTCTGAGCTTCTGAAAGTTCTTCTATTTCTTCAATTTCGCCTTCATAACTTTCAATTCTGTCTTTCTGAAGATAATATTCTTCAACCAGATTTTTATCTGCCAACGCTTTAAAATGAGAACTTCCAAAATATCCATCTTCAAATAATTCTGATTTTCTGATATGTACATCAGGTTTTTCTGTTTGTTTTTCAATGATATTCAGGAAAAGTTCTTTCTGCTTTTTGGCTCTGTTGAGTTGCAAAAGAATTTCAGTAAGATTTTGATTTTCTAAAACCTCATCTTTCACTTTTACATAGGCAACTTCTTTGGCTTTGTATTTTTCAGCAACTTTTTCATCGATCTCAATGTATTGCAGATCAATCAGAGAATTGATGGTTTTAATGATTTCTTTTTTCGGGATAAATGCTTCAATATCAGTTAAGTTAATCAACTGACGAACTTCAAGAGCCTGAATAAGGTACATTTCATTGACATCCAGATTTTCAAATTCGATGACTGCATTTGGTTTTAGCTTTAGATACGTTTCACTTTCCAGTTTCAGAGAAGACGGAAAAGCAAAACGGTAAATTTCGCCTAAATTACAGAGATAATAGTTTGAAAGCCAGTTCCAAAAATTAATCTGCTGAGACGGCACAATCGGATAATCATCCAAAATACTGATGACTTCTTTGGCAACGAAATCCTCCGGCGCTAAATCATGCAACTCAAAAACAATTCCTGTGTAGATTTTTTTTCCGCCAAAAGGGACAAGAACCCGCATTCCTTCCTGAATTTTTGAATCTAATTCTTCGGGAACTTTGTACGTGAAAGTTCCTTTTAAATTGAGCGGTAAAATAATTTGAGCGTACTGCAAAGGGAAAATTAAAATGTAAAATTAAATTTTTCTGAAGAGAACTGCAATTTTTTAAAAGCAAAGATCATATTGCAATCTTGAAATCAAAACAAAGTTTGTCATTCCCGACTAATCTCAGTAAAATTAGATTTTAAATATCTATGTTGAGATTCCTACGGAATGACAAACTTTGTGTTGATTAATCTAAATATTTAAAATAAATGACAAACGTTATAATCTATTACAAAAGTTGAAAAGAATCACGAAATTCCTAGCCCCGATTGCAGTGGAAATCCTTTTTTGAAAAAAAAGATTGAAACGGAAAGCGGGAAATAGCTCCTAAAAAATTTTGAGACCTAGTCGTCGTAATAAAAAATCCTGTAATAATGCTGATATTCTTTTTAGAAAAATTTAAGCTAATCTAAATTGAATGTATCAAATAAGCTTAGTGCTTCAACTTTTTCCAAAGGTTTTGAAAGTGTGATTCTTCTCGATGTGTTAGGAAGCAAATCAAAAAAGTTGTCGCTGAAATGTGTATCTCCGGTTAAATAAACATCTTTCGCCAAAACATCAGTTGAAATTTCGATCTCGGTAGAAGATATCTTCTTGATTTTGATTGTTGGTTTTGAAAGTTTTAGATCTTTTGGTTTTAAGAAAAAATAATTATTTTCTGCAATAGTTTTTTCGTCTCGATCTTTTAAAATTAATTTCAAAAAAACTTCATCTTTGTTTGAATCCTGAATTAAATTTTCAATTTCAATTGGATCAAATTTCACCATTCCTTCAAGAGTTTTCCCATCTGGAACAGTCGAAATTTCATTCAATATTTCGCCGTTAAATTTCACTACCTGAATTTCAGCATAAACATCATAAAACTTATTCAAATCATCATTAATGCCATAAAAATTCAGAACTCCATCTTTTTCTTCCGTTACGATTGCCTGATTTTCAAAACTTCTTTTCACCTGATAATGCAACGCCTTCCAGTTTCCTAAATAATCGATTGAAGACCATGAAATTACAGGCCAACAATCATTCAACTGCCAGTACAAAGTTCCCATATTGTAAGGTTTTGCACGTCGATGGGCTTCAATAGCGATTTGCATTCCGCGAGCTTGAAGCAATTGCGAAACATAATTGTATTTCACAAAATCGGTCGGAACAATATAATCACGCTTCATGTATTCATCAATAATGTGAAAACCGCGGGCATTTTTTTCGTGAGCTTTAATAGTTGGATTTTCTAAACTTAAATCCGCTTTCACTGAAAACATAGAATTTATAGCTGCCAAACTCGGCATTCCCTGAAAACCGTATTCGGACGCAAATCTGGGAACTTTATCATTATAGATTTCAAAAGGCTGTTCGCCCCACCAAACTCCCCAATAATGAGAATCTCCTTCCGTTAAACTTTCTTTATGACCCCAACCAATCGATGGAGATGTCGGCCAGTATATATTTTTTTCTGAAGTTAAATTTTTCTTTAAAGTATTCGGAATGACTTCTTCAAAAACTTTTTTATAATCTTTCCAGACCTGAAGAGAATCTTCTTTGGAGTAGTTGAACTGTTTCTGATATCCCCAGTTGACAATAGCTTCAGCAATTTCGTTATTCCCGCACCACAGAGCAATTGACGGATGATTTTGAAGTCGGTTGACCTGATCTTTGACTTCTTCTTTTACGTTGTTTAAAAACTCTTCATTGGAAGGATAAAAACTTCCGGCAAACATAAAATCCTGCCAAACGAGAATTCCGTTTTCGTCACAGGCTTTATAGAATTCATCGTCTTCGTAAATTCCGCCTCCCCAAACACGAATCATATTCATGTTGGCTTCTTTACAATCTTTAATGAGTTTTTGGTATTTTTCTTTCGTAATTCTTGGCGTAAAACTGTCTGAAGGAATCCAGTTTGTGCCTTTTGCATACATTGGATTTCCGTTGACTTTAAAGTAGAAAGACTTTCCTTTTGCGTCTTTTTCCTGACTTAATTCGATGGTTCTCAAACCAATTCTTTCAGTTTTATTATCTAAATTTTTCGACTCATTTTGTAAAGAAATTTTAATATCATATAAATTAGGATCTCCCCATCCATTGGGTTGCCAAATTTTAGGATCGTTGATAGTATAAGGAATTTGAATTGTATTTTTGCCTTTTTTAAATTGAATATTGTTGCGTTTATCATTAATTGAGACAGTATATTGTCCTTGCTGATCAGAAAAAATCTCAGTGTAAATAATTAACTCGGCTTTTTGTTCTGTTACACTTTTTTGCTCAATTTTTACATTTTCAATTTTAGCTTGATTCCAGAAATTCAACTTAACGTCTTTCCATATTCCTGAAGTTACCAATCTTGGTCCCCAATCCCATCCGAATTGATATTGCGCTTTTCTCACAAAACTTCTCGGCGATTCAGGCATCGTAAAGGGAACTTTTTTTGCTAATTCTTTTCCGACATTTAGAGAAGATGTGAATTTAATTTGCAACAAATTATCACCTATTTTCAAATTTTGCTTAACAGGAATTCTCCATTTTCTGAACATATTATCTGTTTTTTTCAACAGTTTTCCGTTCAGATAAATTTCAGAAAAGGTATCCAATCCATTGAAAATCAAATCGATGTTTTGATTTTCCAATTCTTTAGATGAAATTTTGAATGCCATCTTATAATCCCAGTCTTCATTTTCTACCCATTGAACTTTCTTTTCATTTTCATCTTTGTAAGGATCGGGAATAATTTTATTATTTATTAAATCCAAATGAACGGTTCCGGGAACTGTAGCGGTGAGCCATGTATTTTCTTTGGAATTTTTAAATTGCCATTTTTCAGAAGATAAATCATGTTCTGAAAACTGAGCCAATAGTATATTTTGAATCAAAAGGAAAGCAAAAAGGATAATTTTGTTCATCAATAATTTGAGTTATATTGGTATCTAAACGATATGTTTGTCATTCTGAACAAAATAAAATGTAATGAAGAATCTATTTTTAACTGCTGAGATTCTTCCTTCGTCAGAATGACAAAACCACATTAATAGTTAAAAAAATTTACTTACTCTTCAAAGCAACTACTTCATCCGCATTCGCAAAAGCACCACCATCAGTAATCGCAGAAGAGTGGAAATATTCTGCTTTTGTAAACTCTCGAAGTTCTTCAATATTGGTTGAACGAAGCCCGCCTCCAACAAGAATTTCGATTCTTCCGTTAGATAATTCTACCAATTTTTTTAGGTTTTCCTTGCCTTCTGAAACATTTGGTTTTTGACCGGAAGTAAGAATTGTTTTAAAACCACATTCAATTACCTTTTCTAAAGAATTTTCCAGATCTTTCGCTCTGTCGAAAGCGCGGTGAAAAGTGCACTGATAAGGTTTTGCTAATTTAACTAATTCTTTGTTTTGTTCTATATTCACTTCATCATTTTCATCTAAAATTCCGAAAACAAAACCATCAACTTTCAATGATTTTAATTGAATTAAATCCGATTTCATCTGTTCAAATTCTTCATTAGAATACGTGAAATCTCCGCCACGAGGACGAATCATCACAAAAATCGGAATATTTATTTTTTCCCGAAGTTGTTTTGTTGCTTCAAAGTTTGGTGTTGTTCCACCTTCGCTTAATCCGTCGCATAATTCAATTCTGTCTGCTCCGTTTTCAAAAGCAATCATGGCTGATTCGGGGTTGAAGCAGGCTATTTCTATTTTTGTCATTTGATTTTTAATTTGATTCTATAACTCCGTCTATTAAAAATTTACCATTTTCATTTATAACTTTTATTTTTCTGAAATATTGAGCTTTAAAACCATCGTCCGCAAGAATAACATTAAATATATAAACGTTTTTCAAAGAAGTCATGACATCACATTTTCTTACTTCAATATTAATCCAGTCTTGTGCTGAAATAAGAAATCCAGAATTTATTCCTGCAAAATTTGTATCATATTTATCTTCCCATTTCTGATTGAATTCTTTTAGAATAAGACTTCCATCAACATCCATATCGACATTTATTGCATCAGTTTTAAATTCATAATAATCATCGGTTGTGATCTCCTTCATTATTTTTTCCTGTTCAGAAATATCAGCTTTGAAATAACCAACAATACTATTTTCTAACCATTTTTTTGCTTCTTCAGCTTCTTTAGAGTTTTCAGCAACAATATCTTGTATTGTCAGATCAGCGATATCTGGTTCTTTTTTAACATCATTTTGACAACTAACGATTAATAATAAAGACGCAATAATTATCTTTTTCATAATTAAATCTTTATTTCATAGCAAATTCAGGTTTTTCCAAACGGTTTCCCTTCTGATCATAAACAGCGAAATTAAATCCATCCTGAATACAGTAAGAACCATATTCTCCCTTTTTATTCAAGGCAATGAAGCCAACCTGAATATCTTTCAAATTCTTATTTCTTCTTTTCGTAATATTTACAATTCTTTCAACTGCTTCTTTACAAGCCTGTTGCGGATTTCTACCCTGTCTCATTAATTCAACAACTAAATGAGTTCCAACCGTTCTTATTACTTCTTCACCATGACCGGTTGCTGTTGCTGCACCTACCTCATTATCAACAAATAAACCCGCACCGATGATTGGTGAATCCCCTACTCTTCCATGCATTTTGAAAGCCATTCCACTAGTTGTACAAGCTCCGGAAAGATTTCCTTGTGCATCCAACGCAATCATTCCGATTGTATCGTGGTTTTCAATGTTTACAATTGGTTGATATTTGCTGTCTTTCAGCCATTCTTTCCATTCTTTTTCAGACTCGGCGGTTAAGATATTTTCCTTTTTAAAACCTTGAGAAACTGCAAATTGTAAAGCTCCGTCACCCACCAACATCACGTGCGGTGTTTTTTCCATCACAGCTCGAGCAACAGAAATTGGGTTTTTGATATTTTCCAGAGCCGCAACCGAACCGATGTTATAATTTTCATCCATGATACAGGCATCCAACGTTACTCTACCGTCTCTGTCGGGACGGCCACCGTAGCCAACGCTTCTCTCAGTCGGGTCGTTTTCCACCAGACGAACGCCTTTTTCAACGGCATCTAAAGCTTTTCCGCCATTTCCTAAAACCGTCCATGCTTCTTCGTTGGCTTTTAAACCAAAATTCCATGTGGAAAGAACGATGGGTTTGTTGACTGTTTTATTTTGAGTTTCTGGCTGATTTTTGGCAATTAAATCCAATGGATTTAACAATAATGCTGAAGATACTAATGCTGTATTTTTTAGAAATTTTCTGCGTGAAGACATATTTTATTAGTTTTTAGGTTGCAGGTTTTAGATTTTTAGTTAAAAATTAATTTACGCCGATTTCATCAACGAAAAGCCAGGCTTTTGAATCTGCTCCAGGATTTCCGGCTGGAATAATTCCTGCGTTTTCTATTTTAATTTTAATATATTTTGAATTTTGATTTCCAATATTAAGCTTAATTTTTCCTTGTGAGTTTTGAATTTCATCTTTTCCGATTTCTTTAATCATTTTGAAATTTTTGTTATCTTCAGAAACGAAGATCTGTGCAGATTTTGCCCTGTGAATCCAGCTTCCTATATTTTCCAAAGTATTAAAATACACTTCTGAGAATTGAGTTTTTTGTCCAAAATCAATCGTAGCGACAACATCTTTCCCCTGAAAACCAAGCCAAGTTTTCCCTAATTGCTTTACATTACCAACAATTCCGTCAACTAATGTGAAAGATCCGCCGAAAGAATAATTTTCGCTCGGCTGCTGTTCTAATACTAATTTTTTACCTGTAGTTTTAGATGTTATCAATTGTTGAGAAGAAATTGCACTTTTTAATTGTCCATTTTCAAAATAGGCTGATCTTATTGTCATTGATTTTGAAACCGGAATCGGATTTTGATAGGTTTTCGAATTGGCATTTGGCTCTTTTCCGTCTAAAGTATATCTTATTCCATTTGAATTCTGTGAAGTTGAAAGTTCGTAAGAAACTCCGCTACTAGTAGGAATTACCTTTCCTGAAACGTTGTAGATGCTTTTCGCATAGTTCACATTCATCTTATCCAAAACTTTGAACTGATTGATGACTCTCCCTTCAAATTCTTTATAATTTTTAGGATCTGAAGTTCCCCAACCTACCTCTGAAAGCGCAAACAATCTTGGGAAAATCATATATTGAACCTGTTTAAAATCAAGAATATATTCCGTCCACAAATTTGCCTGAACTCCCAAAATGTATTTCGCTTGTTCAGCATTCAATTCGTCAGGAATCGGATTATAAGAATACACTTTATCTAATGGTGTAAAACCACCAAAAGCATTGGGCTCTGTCGCAGGATCTCCCTGATAATGATCGAAGTAGCAATAAGAACCGGGAGTCATTACCGCAAAATGATTTGATTTTGCAGCTTCAATACCACCTTTAATTCCTGTCCAGCTCATTACGGCTGCGTTTGGAGCCAATCCACCTTCCAAAATCTCGTCCCAACCGATAATTTTTCGTCCTTTAGAATTTACATATTTTTCAATTGTTTGGATGAAATAACTTTGTAATCCATGTTCATCTTTCAGATTATTTTTCTTGATTAATTCCTGACAATGAGCGCATTCCTTCCATCTTGTTTTCGGGCATTCGTCTCCGCCGATGTGAATATATTGTGATGGAAAAAGAGCCATCACCTCATCCAAAACATTCTCTAAAAATTTGAAAGTCTCATCTTTTGGACAAAATACATCATCGAAAACTCCCCATTTTGTTGCGAGTTCGAAAGGTCCTTTTGTACAAGCTAGTTCAGGATAAGCGGATAAAGCTGCCAAAGCGTGACCAGGCATTTCAATTTCCGGAACAACGGTGATATGCCTTTCCGTTGCATACTTTACAACATCTTTAATCTGATCCTGTGTATAAAAATAAGGTCCGTAAGGTTTTCCGTCAAAAGTATTATCAACGTAAGCTCCGATCATGGATTCTTTACGTTTTGAACCGATCTGTGTTAGTTTCGGATATTTTTTAATTTCGATTCTCCAACCCTGATCGTCCGTTAAATGCCAATGAAACGTATTCAATTTATACATTGCCAAATAATCGATATAATGTTTTACTTCTGTAACTGTGAAGAAATGACGACAAACATCCAAATGCATTCCACGCCATGCAAATTTGGGTTGATCCTCAATTTTCATCGCAGGAATTTTTCCTGAATCTTTATATTGCTCAAACAACTGAATTAAGGTTTGAAGTGCTGAAAAGTATCCTTGTTTTGTATAAGATTTAATGACAATCTGTTTTGGAGTTACTTCAAGAGTATAAAATTCATCGTTTTGATCCGAATTTTCAGATTTTTGAAGTTGAGAGTAAATCAAATGAACATCTGATTTAGCAGAATTTTGAAATTTAAAATTTGATACTATTCTATTTTTTAAATACTCTGTTTCTTGTTTTGGTAAATTTTTATCCAGAATAAAATTGTCAGGAATAATAAATTCTCCTTTTTGAAACTCAACTTTTTGCGGATAAGGTATTAAATTCAGTTTTGTTTGAGAGAAAAAATAAGTTGAAATCAATAAAGAAAAAACCAGTAAAATACGCAGCATCTTGTTGAGTTTAGATTTTAGCGAATATAATTCTTTTCTGAAAAATTTAAGTCCATAATTTAACTTATTAAGCCACAAAACATCTAAATTTGTATAAAATAAGCGATGAAAAAAACTTTTATTCTAGCAGCTGGATTATTATTTTCAGTTTCTACACAGGCACAGATTTTAGATATTATCAAATCGACCGTTAAAAATCAAACCGGAGTTGATCTTAACAATCCGGTAAGAACAAAAACCTCTACAAGTACAACGACTACCACTTCAACTATTCCAAAATCTTCGTCTACCAACATTAACAGTCTTAGTTCAATTCAGATTTCGTCAGGTTTGAAGGAAGCTTTGAGTCTGGGTGTAACGGAAGGCGTGAAGAAATTGGGTGTAACCGATGGTTTTTTGAAAAATGAGGCCGTAAAGATATTAATGCCCGAAAAATTGAGAGTAATTGATACGAAACTCCGTGCATTCGGATTGGGCAGTTTAGCCGATCAAGGGGTGAAATTGCTCAATAGAGCCGCTGAAGACGCCGTTACAGAATCAGCTCCGATTTTCACAAAAGCGATTACCTCAATGACGATTACTGATGCTAAAAATATCTTGCTGGGAGGAGATAACTCAGCAACTAACTATCTACAGAACAAAACACAGGCTCAACTTTTCACTGCTTTTCAGCCGAAAGTTAAAGCTTCTCTTGGAAAAGTAGGCGCAGATAAGGTCTGGAATAATTTGATTTCTAAATACAATACATTGACAGGAAATGCTGTTTCTACTGATCTGAACGAATATGTAACCAATGAAACGATTAATGGCGTATTCAAAATGGTAGCAGAAAAAGAAAGCGGAATCCGTAATAACTCTGTAATGAGAACGACAAGTATTTTGCAGAAAGTTTTCGGAGCTCAGGATGGGAAATAGTTCTTTTGTCTTGAAATCGAAGATTCGACGTAGTCAAACAAAAGAAACAATCCCGAAGCTTCGGGACAAGACTTGGAACTCTTCGCTAAAAATAAAATCTGTTAACTAAAAATTCTAAAACTTGCGCGAATTCGACATTTGTTTTTCAATTCTAGATTTGTCTCGCGCTTCAAACAGTAGATTTTCTTAACGTTCACAGAATTTATTTTCTTAACGCTACGATTTCCTATGTCGATTTAATTGAGATGAATTTTTACAATAAAAAAACCTTGTCGATTGACAAGGTTTTTGCTTTATTAGAACTGCATTTCAGGAATTTCGCCTTCGATGATGAGATCTGCTTCTGTGGATTTTATAATGTGTTCTACGGAAACACCGGGAGCTCTTTCAACAAGCTTGAATCCGGCCGGAGTAACATCTAAAACAGCTAACTCGGTAACCACTTTTTTTACGCAATTGATCCCGGTTAGAGGAAGTGTGCATTTTTTTAGGATTTTGCTTTCTCCTGCTTTATTGACGTGCATCATTGCAACGATAATATTTTCAGCGGAAGCAACCAAATCCATTGCACCACCCATTCCTTTGACCATTTTTCCGGGAATTTTCCAGTTGGCAATGTCTCCGTTTTCTGAAACTTCC
>Ga0163161_10002804_pt1 | contig 12359 bp, 8 predicted proteins | sample S45metaG_FD_129847 | JGI IMG/M metagenome (GOLD analysis project Ga0163161, IMG submission 129847) | Switchgrass rhizosphere microbial communities from Kellogg Biological Station, Michigan, USA - S4-5 metaG | ecosystem: Host-associated > Plants > Roots > Rhizosphere > Soil | place: USA: Michigan... | reverse complement strand
AGGTCTTCGGCAGCCTCGAAGACGTGCCGGACCCGCGCGTGCGCCTGCGGCAGCTGTTCCAGGTGGTGGCCCACGAAGTGCAGCCGCACATCATCTACAGCGAGCTGCTCAAGGCGCTGGACCACCCGATGGTGCGCCCGGTGATCGACCGCGTCTCGCACCGCCGCCTGGAGTATCTGGTGGCCTCCTTCCGCCAGGCCGGGCTGAGCCGTACCGATGCGCAGCACCGCGCGCGCCTGGCCTATGCGGCGTATGTCGGCTTCCTGCAGTTGTCGTTGCAGCTGCAGCAGCCCAAGCAGGCGCGCGAGGATTTCGAGGCGTATGTGGAACACGTGATCGAGACACTGATCCCGATCGGCTGAAGTAGTGCCGGGTTGCAAGCGAAAAGGCCGCGGAGACGCGGCCTTTTTCGTGTCCGGCCGCTGCGCACGATGTACGTGGGCCGGAAAAGACAACGGCCCCTTTCGGGGCCGTTGCTTCAGGACATCAGATCGCGTGCAGCGGCGATCAGAAGCGCTGGGTGTACTGCATGAAGAAGTAACGGTCGAAGTCCAGCATCGGATCGATCGAACCGGAGCTGTTGTTGGTCTGCGAGTAGCTCATCGGCGGCTGCTTGTTGAAGATGTTGCGCGCACCGACGGTGACCGTGCCATTCCACGGCGCGGCCCAGCTGACCGAGACGTCCTGGTAGGAGATCGAGCCCTTCTTGTTGGCACCTTCGCCGCCGCCCCAGCCACCGTTCGGGGTCAGGTAGGTCGGGTCGTTGCACTGCTCGGCCGAACCATCGAAGCAGAAGTCGCGGTAACCGCCGTAGTAGCGCATGTTCCACTGTGCCGACAGGTCACCCTTGGCCCAGTTGACGCCCAGGGTGGCGCGCACGCGCGGGAAGTTCCAGTAGCCGGCGTAGTTGTCCCAGTCGGCCGTGGCATCGCTCTTCTGGCGGTAGGCCACCAGGTAGTTGCTGTCCAGGTGCACCGAGAACTGACCGACCGCGAACTCCGGCAGGCGGTAGTTGGCACCGAAGTTGTAGCCTTCGGTTTCCAGCGAACCCAGGTTGGTGTTGCCGCGGCTCAGCGAAACGACCTGGCCACTGGCAGCGTCACGGGTGTAGTTACAGAACGAATCGACGCCGTTGTAGCACTGCTGCAGGACGTAGGTCGCCGACACGGCGGTGATCACGTTGTCGATGGTGATCTTGTACCAGTCCAGCGAGAAGTCCAGACCCTGGACCCAGCGCGGGCTGAACACCAGGCCGACGGTGCGGGTCTTGCTGTATTCCGGCTCCAGATCCGCGTTACCCACACCGGCCTGGAACGGCGCGATGCTCTGGCTTTCGCGGGCGGCAACCGGCGCGCCTGCGCTGTCTTCCTGGCGGAAGTTGGCCGGCAGGCCTTCGCCGGCGCAGCGGGCAGCCGCGGTCGCGTTACCGGTACGGATGCCCAGCAGCGAGTCGCACGGATCGGTGAAGTAATCGAAGGTCTGCGAACCGCCACCGAAGGTGTCGTCCAGGGTCGGGGCGCGGAAGCCCTTGCCGTAGGTGGCGCGGACCAGCAGGTCTTCGACCGGCTTCCAGGTCAGGCTGAACTTGCTGTTGGTGGTGTCACCGAAACGGTCGTAGTCGGAGTAGCGGCTGGCCACGTCGAACGACAGTTCCTTGGCGAACGGCAGATCCTTCAGGACCGGGATCATCAGCTCCAGGTAGACTTCATCGGTCTTGTAGCGGCCGCTGGTGGCGCCGGCAGCAAGATCGGTGGTGTAACCGGCAGCGGACAGCTGATCCGGGTAGTCATAGCCTTCCACGGTGCGGTGTTCCACGCCCGCTGCGAAGGCGAATTCGCCCGCGCCGCCCGGCATGTCGAACAGGCCGCCGGTGATGTTGGCGAAGTACTGCTTGCTGACGCTCTGCTGGGTCGCCTGGCTGATGGTGTTGACGTACTTCAGCGCATCGGCGGTGGAGGCCGACGGGCCGCCCAGGATGTTGAACGGGGTGCACTGGCCGGCCGACAGGCTGGTGCCCAGCGCGATCGGGTTCAGTGCGCGGCCGCACTGGACCACGCCCTGGCTGTTCAGGAACGACGGGCCCAGGGCCTTTTCGAGGGCGAGCAGGTTGATGTTGCCGGTGCTGATCTGGGTGACATCGAACTTGTTGTAGTTCATGCCCACGTCCCAGTTCCAGCCGTGGGAGCCGACGTCGAAGGCACCTTCAAACGCGCCGTCGAAGTGGTAGGACTTCACGTTGTTCTGCGAGACGCGCGGAATCTCGATGGTACGGCGGTACCAGTCGGTGATTTCGATGCCCACCGGGTTGTAGTAGCTGTCGGCGCTGATGTAGACCGGGTAGGTCGGCTGCGCGTTGGCGCTCAGCGGGTAGCCGGCGACCTGGCGGGTCGAGTCGCGCTCGGAGTACATCACGGTCGACTTGAAGCTGATGTTCGGATTGAACTCGTAGCCCACCGAGGTGAAGATCGACTTGGTCTCCGACTCCTGCTGCAGCATCATCTGCTGGGTGGAGTTGAAGCGGTCGTCGCGGGTCACGCCGGCGTGGTAGTTGGCGATGTTGCGCGAGTCCGCGCCGACGCCGACGCCATCGAAGGTGCCGGTGTGGTTGATGACCTGCATGTTCGGCGTCCAGACGCCGTCAGCGGCACCGACGATATCGCCATCGTCGTTGAGGTAGTTGCCGGCGCCCGGGGTGCCTTCAGCGCGCGGATCGGAGAAGCGACCCCACGGACCGGTGGCGCTCAGGCCGGCGTACGGGAAGTTCGGGCCGTAGGTGTAGCGGGTCAGCTCACGGTCCTTGGCCCACACCGGATCTTCCTTGGTGTAGCTGGCGCCGAACACGATCGAGGCACGCTCGCCGGTGGTGCCGGCGGTGAACGAGTACGACTGCTTCTGGCCATCGCCGCGACCGTTCTGGCCGATCAGCGCGGAGGCTTCAGCGCCTTCGAAGTTCGAGCGCATGATGATGTTGACCACGCCGGCGACGGCATCGGAGCCGTAGATCGCCGAGGCGCCGTCCTTCAGCACTTCGATGCGCTCGATCAGCGCGCTCGGAATGGTGGACAGATCGGTGTAGCCGGCCAGGCTGGAGGTCCAGCGCTTGCCGTTGACCAGCACCAGGGTGCGGTTCTCGTTCAGGTTGTACAGGTTGACGTACTGGCCGCCCTGTTCCGGGTTGGAAGTCAGCACCGCAGCCTTGCTGAAGTTCTGGGTGCCCGACACCGACAGGTTCTGCAGGATGTCGCCGACACTGACCAGGCCCGACTTCTTGATGTCCTCGGAGGACACGGTGAAGATCGGCTGCGCGGTTTCCACGTCGACCGAACGGATGCGCGAACCGGTGACCTGGATGCGATCCAGGTTGGTTGCGCCGGTGGCCTCCTGGGCCTGGGCGGTGCCGCCGGCGGCGGCGCTCGCGACCAGCGCGACAATCACCGCGTCGCGCAGCTTGTTGGACTTAAAGTTCATTGCTCTCTCTCTCCAAGGGAATCTTGGGTATTCACTGGGGTGTTTGCCTGTAGCGGCACCAAAACGGCAGCGCCAACAACCACGAGGCTGACTCGATAGTAACTGCGGATTCCCAAGAATTAAAGTCGCGTTAATACAGGCTGTGAGCGACTTCACCTGTTCCAAACTCCTTCCAAATCAATCACATCACCCTACACATTGCCCAATTTCGTCTCGTTGGTTAAGCAATGGTGAAGAAAATAGTTGCAATTGATTTGTCACGGTTTGTATCAATGCGTGTCTCATCACGTCATTGGGCACGGTCATGCCTTGACGCGCGCAGCCAATGCATGTCACCGCGCGGGCGCGAAAGCCCATTGAAATCAGGCATCAACGCCATTGCTGCGGCATCGCCGACCGGTCCACCGACAGGCCGCTGTGCCTGAAGGGGGTCACCCTGCGCGTCGTGCGTGCCTCGCGCGCAGAAGGAAGAACCAAAAAAAAACGCGCCGGCGGGCGCGTTTCTTTCGACACACTCCGGGCGCGCCGGGTGCGGGGGCTCAGAGATCCTGTTCGTAACGGACGTACGGCACGGTGCCTTCGTCGGTGCTCTCGTTACGCGGTGCGAACGGGTTCTTGCCACGGGTAATGACGTTTTCGGCGCCGACGGTGAGCTGGCCACTCCACGGCGTCCGCCAGGTCAGGCCAACGCCCAGGCCTTCCCACTTGCCGGGCTGACCGGGCACATCGACCACGCGGCCGATGATGTTGCCGCTGAAGTTGCCATAGCCGGCACCGATGGTGAGGCTCTTGCTGTCCCAGCGGTCCACGATGGCCGGCGAGGCGTCGGACAGCGGGACCAGGCGCGCCTTGGCGTAGGTGCCGCCAATGGACACAAAGCCTTCGCGGCCGATGTTCTTCTGGCCGAACACGGTCAGGTCATTCTGCTCGGCGCGCAGCGCCGGCGACTTGTTCGGCGCTGCCAGCCAGGCCGGCAGGGTGTCGCGGCCGCTGCCGGCAGTGATGCCGACACGCCCGCCCGGGCGGTTGAAGGCCGCGGTGCCGGTGACCCGGCGGCTGATCGAGGTGGTGTCGTCGTCGTCGCCCAGGCTGGCCAGCATGCAATGGCTGGCCAGGCCGCTGATGCTGGTGCCGCGGCTGCTGTTGCAGAGCAGGCCCAGCGAATCGCCCGAGGACAACCCGAAGGCGGCATCCAGAGAGCTGCGGCCGAAATGCCAGCGTGCCCCGGCCGACTGTTCGCCGGTGGGCTCCAGGTACAGCAGGGCCTCGACCTTGCCGCTGCCCTTGTTCCACACCGGCAGCACCGTGCTGTCCTGGCGGGGCTTGGTCTGCGCATGCGCGCCCGGGATCGCGGCAAGGGCGATCACAAGGGCCAGCGGTAGACGCAGAAGGGAGCGCATGGGAACTCTCAGACAGCAGGGGTGAGCACAAGTTCCCGCCGAAGCGGGAGATTGATCCTAGGGTGTTTATGATTTCTTAACAAGTCTTGGTTCTCCCCAGAACAAAACTCGTGCGGCGATTACTGAAGCCGTTCAGGTGCCGGCGCGGATACGGCGGCATCGCTGAACAGTATGGCGAATTCCGTCAAGGGAAAGTGATACTCCCGTCCGCAGAATTCGCAGCGCACTTCCACCGCCCCGGTCGGCTCGGCGGCGGCGCGGGCCTCGGCTTCCCCCAGCGACTGCAGCATGCCTTCGACCCGCTCGCGCGAGCAGGAGCAGTCGAAGCGCAGGGGGCGTTCGCCCAGCAGTTCCGGCTTCTCTTCATGGAACAGACGGTGCAGCAGCACGTTGCCGGCCACCTCCAGCAGTTCCTGCTTGCCCAGGGTCTCGAACAGCGCACTGGCACGCGACCAGCCGTCGTGGTCGCCTTCGTCCCCCGGCAGCTTCTGCAGCAGCAGGCCGGCGGCACGCTCGCCATCGGCGGCCAGCAGCAGGCGGGTGGGCAGCTGCTCGGACTGGCGGAAGTAGTCTTCAAAGGCCTCGTCCAGGCCTGCGGCGGTCAGCCCGACCAGGCTCTGGTAGCGCTGCGGTTCGCGCGGGTCCAGGCCGGGGTTCTCGATGGTGATCGCCAGCAGGGCGTCGTCGCCCAGCGCGGTCAGATCGCGCGGCGCGTCGCCACCGCCCTCGGCCAGCTGCACGATCCCGCGCAGGGTGCCGGCGGCGGTGCATTCGGCGAACAGGGTGCGCATGGCCGTGTTGCTGCGCAGCTGGATCGACAGGCGTCCGTCGACCTTGGTGTGGCCGGTGAACAGCGCCGAGGCCACGCTGGCCTCGCCGAGCAGCTCGGCGGCGGCCGGCGGGTAGGTGGCGTGGGACAGGATCTCGCGCCAGGTGGCATCGAGGTGCACGTGCACGCCGCGGACGCCGGCATCGGGAAGCAGGAAACGGACAAGGGTGTCGGATTGGGCGGTCATCGGTTCGGTGGCTGCGCTTAAAGGGGGGCGGTTGCCGGATAATGCGCCGACAATCGTGCAAGCAAAGGATGCACCACTAATGGGGGCAGAGCGCAGCAACCTCAAGGCCGAGCCAGGCCTGGACCCGTCGCGTCCGCGGCGTTGGCACTGGAAGCGCCTGTTGTGGCTGCCGGTGCTGTTCGCCGCCTTCAGCGTGCTGCAGGTGCTGGTGCTGCGGTTCGTCGACCCGCCGCTGTCCACGGTGATGCTGTGGCGCTACGGCGAGGCGCTCGGCCAGGGCGAGTGGGACTACCGGCTTCATTACCAGTGGCGCGACCTGGACCAGATGGCCCCGAGCCTGCCCATCTCCCTGGTGGCCGCCGAAGACCAGCGCTTCCCCGAGCACAATGGCTTCGACCTGCAGGCGATCGAGAAGGCGCGCGACCACAACGCCAAGGGCGGGCGCCTGCGCGGGGCCAGCACGATCAGCCAGCAGGTGGCCAAGAACCTGTTCCTGTGGCAGGGACGCAGCTGGGTCCGCAAGGGCTTGGAGGTCTGGTACACGGTCCTGATCGAGGCGCTGTGGCCGAAGGCGCGCATCCTGGAGATGTACGCCAACATCGCCGAGTTCGGTGATGGCATCTACGGCGCGCAGGCGGCGGCCCGCCAGTACTGGGGCAAGGACGTGGCGCGCCTGAGCGCGGCGGAAAGCGCGCGGTTGGCGGCCGTGCTGCCCGCGCCTCGCCGCTACAACGCAGCCAGGCCGGGCCCGTACGTGCAGCGGCGCGCGGCCTGGATCCAGCGCCAGGCGCGGCAGCTGGGCGGTCACGCCTACCTCGGCGAGGATTGAGCATTCATGCAGGTGATGGGCTGACGCTACAATCGCCGCATGAATCCCCAGCGCCTGACCGTCGTCGTTGCCGCCCACAATGAGGCCCTGGTCCTGCCGATGCTGCACCCGCGCCTGCGCGCGGTGCTTGACGGCCTGGCGGGCATCGACGGCCGCGTGCTGTATGTGGATGACGGCAGTACCGACACCACCTGGGCGGTGATGCAGGCCCTGGCCGAGGCCGATGCCTCGGTCGGTCTGTTGCGCCTGTCGCGCAATTTCGGCAAGGAGGCGGCACTGACCGCCGGGCTGGATTTCGTCGACGACGGCGCGGTGATGATCCTCGATGCCGATGGCCAGGACCCGCCCGAGCTGATCCCCGACTTCGTCGCGTTGTGGCAACAGGGCTACGACAACGTGTACGGCACGCGCCTGGTGCGGGACGGCGAAAGCTGGCTCAAGCGTTCCACCGCCAAGGTGTTCTATCGGGTGATCGGGCGCTTGTCGAAAACGCCGATCCCCGCCGACACCGGTGATTTCCGGCTGCTGTCGCCGCGCGCGCTGGCCGCCCTGGGCCAGCTGCGTGAACGCCACCGGTTCATGAAGGGGCTGTTCGGCTGGGTCGGGTTCCGGCGCAAGGCGTTGCCCTACCACCGCCATGCGCGGCTGGTGGGGGAGAGCAAGTTCGGGCTGTGGAAGCTGTGGAACTTCGCGCTGGAGGGGATCACCGGTTTTTCCACCGCGCCCTTGCGGATCACCACCTACCTGGGCCTGGCCGCTGCCGGCTTCGCGTTCGTGTTCGCCATGTGGATCGTGGCCAAGGCCGCGCTGTACGGCGACCGGGTGGCGGGCTGGCCGACCATGATGGCGGTGATCCTGTTCCTGGGCGGGGTGCAGCTGATCGCGCTGGGCCTGATCGGGGAATACCTGGGGCGTTTGTACGAGGAATCCAAGCAGCGCCCGCTGTACCTGGTTGACACCTGGCATGCACCGTTCGTGGCAGACTCGGGCCTGCATCCCATCGGTGGAGAGCAGCGAGATGACCACGGTACGGCAGCTGTTGGAAGGCAAGTCCCCTGAGGTTTTCGCGGTCGCCCCGGACGCGGCGGTGATCGACGCGATCCGGTTGATGGCCGACAAGGGCATCGGCGCGGTGGTGGTGATGGACGGCCGGCAACTGGTCGGCATCCTGTCCGAGCGCGATTACGCGCGCAAGATCGTGCTGCACGAACGTTCCTCGCGGACCACGCGGGTGAGCGACATCATGACCGCCAAGGTGGTGACGGTGGCGATGACCGAACAGGTCGAGCACTGCCTGCAACTGGTCACCGACTTCCGCATCCGGCACCTGCCGGTGGTGGAGGCGGGCAGCGTGGTCGGGGTGATCTCGATCGGTGACCTGGTCAAGTCGGTGATCGACGAACAGGCGCAGAAGCTGGACCAGCTGCAGCAGTACATCGTGGCCGGGTGACCTGCACGCGCGCCGCACGTGCGGCGCCGTGACGACGAACGAGCCGGCGGGCGCGGGTATCCGGGCGGCATGCGCCAGCCCGCGTCACTTCGCGTAGCGGCCGCCGCAGTTGGTGTCCTTGCCGGGGCCGGTTTCCAGGGTGGCCAGCAGCGCGGCTGGCGGGGTGATGGTGGCCAGGGTGACGGCGATCGCGCCGCGCAGGCCCAGCGCCTTGAAGTCCGGGCGGAACGAGGGATCCTTGAACGACCCACCGATCCGCAGCGGCGAGCGCAGGGCGAGGATGCTGATGTCCTTCGGGCGCGGGCGCAGCAGCAGGTCCAGCTGTTCCTGCCTGAGATCCACGGTGCCACTGCCGACGATCAGCGTATCGCTGGTGTCGAAGGCGAGCGCGCGCGAGGTCATGACGCCGTTGTCCACGCCGAAGTCGCCGAACGCGCAACGCAGCGGAATCTGCTTGTCGCCGGTGAACAGGAATTTCAGCGACTCGGCCACGTCCAGGCCGGCCAGTTCCATGATCAGGTTGCCGACATGTCCGCGGCCGATGCCGACGGCGACGTTGCCGTCGGAGCTGCCGAGCATGGCGGCCACCGAGTTGCCGCTGCCGGCCAGGTCGACGTCACCGCTGACGCCGCCGGAGGCCTGTTCGGCCAACTTGGAATCGGGCATCAGTTTGCCGAGCTGGATGTTGCGCAGGCTGGCCTTCAATTGCGTGGAAATGGTCTCCTTGCGCGCGTCCATGCGGATGGTGCTGCGGATGTCGCCGCCAGCGACGCCGAAGTTGAGCGGATCCAGGCGCAGCAGGCCCGCGTCGAGCTTGAGGTGGGCGTCCATGTCGTCCAGCGGCAGCGCGGGCGAATTGATGCGCTGTGCCTTCCAGCGCACGTCGGCATCCATGGCGCGCAGCTTGGTGAGGTTGTACGGCGTGTCGGGCAGGATCCGGGCGCGGGCGGCGAGGGCAGCCGCTTTGGCCTTCTGTTCGGCGTTGGCGGTTTCGCCGGCGCCGGTGCGCGGCGGGGCCCCGATGAAGCCGGCGAGGTCATCGAAGTCCAGGCGCTTGGACACCAGATCGGCCTTGAGGAACGGGCGTGCGCCGCCGACATCGATCTGCGCGGTGCCGCCGAGGTCGCTGTCGCCCGCGGTGCCGGTGAAGTCTTCGTAGCGCCAGATGTCGTTGTCGCGCTTGAGCCGGCCGTTGAGGCGGTATGGCGGGGTGGAGGGCATGGCCACCCCGATCAGCGGGAACAGGTCTTCCATGTCCTGGCCGCTGAGCATCAGCTGCAGGTTGAACACGCGCAAGGCGAACGGGTTGGTGAGGGTGCCGCTGGCGATGGCATGGGTGCCACCGGCGCGCCCGTCCAGATGGATGCGGAACGGGTGGTCGCTGTTGGTCAGTTCCAGCGGTGATTCGGTGTTGCCGTCCAGCGAGAAGGCGTTGCCCTTCCAGCGACCCTTGCCCTTGACCAGCAGCGGCGGCGCACTGTCTTCGTTCCGCGGCTTGCCGCTGTTGAGGGCGACCAGCACGTCGGTGCGGCCGGCGGCGTCGAGGAACTGCAGGCGGCCATCGTCGATGTGCAGGCGCTGCAGTTGCGGCGGGTTGCCGGTGGACGGCCCGAGGAAGTCCCAGTTGCCGGGGGTGTCCTTGCCGGGCCCGGTTTCGAGGAGGAGGTCCGGGCGGGTGAGGCGCACCTCGGGAATGTGGACCTGGCCGCGCAGCAGGGGCCAGACGCGGAGGGCGATTTCAACGCGGTCGGCGCTGGCCATCTGCGGGGTCTTGGCCCAGTCGGCGTTGGCGAAGGTGATGCGGTCGGCGCGGATCGTCGTAGTGCGGCCAAGGTCGACGTCGAGGTCGCCATTGATGTGCAATGCGCGACCGGTCTTGGCCTGTACGGCGCGCTCCACCGGGCCCTTGAACCAGTTCCAGTCCCAGAGCGCGATCAACAGCAGCAGGGCCGCGAACAGGAACAAGAGGAGGGCAAGCCAGCGCTGCCCGCGCTTGCCAGGACGCTGCCAGCGCCAACGGCGGGCGGCAGGGGACGGAGCGGGGGAGTCAACAGTGTTCACGCGCTCCATCCTTGCCTGTTCATCGTGCAGGGAGCGCGAAGCCTTGGTAAGGATGGTGTCAGGGTGGGGTGTTTTTTGCTTTGAAGGCGCTGGATCAAGCCCCCCCTCAAAGAATCTGCGCCGTCACCGCAACGAAATGACAGACGCTGCCGCCGATCACGAACAGGTGCCAGATCGCGTGCGAGTAGGGGATCGATTCGCGGTGGTAGAAATAGGTGCCCAGCGTGTAGGACAGGCCGCCGGCAAGCAGCCAGCCCAGCGTCCAGCCATCGATCGAGGCCCACATCGGCTTGATCGCCACCATCACCATCCAGCCCATCGCGATGTAGATGATCGTCGACAACAGCTTGAAGCGGCCGGTGAAGAACAGTTTGAAGATCACCCCGGCAAAGGCCAGCGCCCAGATCGCGGTGAACATGCCCCAGCCCCACGGACCGCCACGCAGCCCGATCAGGGTGAACGGCGTGTACGTGCCCGCGATCAGCAGGTAGATCGCGCAATGGTCGAACACCTTCAGGCGACCCTTGACGACAGGGTGCTGGACCGCGTGGTACAGGGTGGAGGCCGTGTACAACAGCAGCAGCGCTACCCCGAACACGATTGCGCTGGCCAACTGCCAGCCATCGCCGTAGATCGCGGCCAGGGTGATCAGCACCGCACTGGCGGCGAGCGCGGCCACCGCGCCGAGCCCGTGGGTCAGCGCGCTGGCGATTTCTTCACGTACCGAAGCAACTGTAGTCATGGCGATCGACAATGCGGGGAGGGGGGACCCGCTCCCCCCTATCATCGCCGCGTTGGCGCGCGCATGCACGCGCGCCTGTTCAGTCGCGGTGTCAGGACACCGAAATACTGTGTGCCGCTTCGCGCGTGGCGGCGAAGCGCACATCCGGCGCGCGTTCCTGCGCCAGCTGCAGGTTGACCCGCGTCGGTGCCAGGTACACCAGGTGCCCGGCGGCGTCGATGCTGAGGTTGCCCGCGTTCTTCTCGCGGAATTCCTCCAGCTTCTTCTCGTTGCTGCAGGTCACCCAGCGCGCGGTGGTGACGCTGACCGGCTCGAAGGTGGCTTCCACGCCGTACTCGTCCTTCAGGCGGTAGGCGGCCACGTCGAACTGCAGCACGCCGACCGCACCGAGGATCAGGTCGTTGCTCATCAGCGGGCGGAAGAACTGCGTGGCGCCTTCCTCGGACAGCTGGGCCAGGCCCTTCTGCAGCTGCTTGAGCTTGAGCGGATCACGCAGGCGCGCGCGGCGGAACAGCTCCGGGGCGAAGTTCGGGATCCCGGTGAAGCTGACGGCCTCGCCTTCGGTGAAGGTGTCGCCGATGGAGATGGTGCCGTGGTTGTGGATGCCGATCACATCGCCCGGCCACGCCTCGGCGGCGATCTCGCGATCGCTGGCCATGAAGGTCAGCGCGTTGGCCAGCTTCATTTCCTTGCCGGTACGCACGTGGAAGGTCTTCATGCCGGCCACGAAGCGGCCCGAGCAGACCCGCATGAAGGCCACGCGGTCACGGTGCTGCGGGTCCATGTTGGCCTGGATCTTGAACACGAAGCCGGTCAGCTTGGATTCTTCCGGGGCGATCACCCGGCCAGTGGTGGCGCGGGCCTGCGGCGACGGCGCGTGCTCGACGAAAAAGTCCAGCAGCGGCTGCACGCCGAAATTGTTCACGCCCGAGCCGAAGAATACGGGGGTCTGCTTGCCGGCCAGGTAGGCCGCCAGGTCGAACGGGTGGCTGGCGCCCTGCACCAGCTCCAGCTCGTCGCGCAGGTCGGCCAGCATGCGCTCGCCGATCTTTTCGGCCAGGCCCGGCGAGTCGATCGACGGGAAGATGGTCGAATCCTGGCGGGTGAAGTTGCGGCCCTGTTCGTACAGGTGCACTTCGCCGCTGATCAGGTGGACCACGCCCTTCAGGCGCTGGCCCATGCCGATCGGCCAGGTCACCGGCGCGCACTGGATGCCGAGCACGCTCTCGACCTCGTCCAGCAGGTCGATCGGCTCCTTGCCCTCGCGGTCGAGCTTGTTGATGAAGGTCATGATCGGGGTGTCGCGCAGGCGGCACACTTCCATCAGCTTGATGGTGCGCTCTTCCACGCCCTTGGCCACGTCGATCACCATCAGCGCCGAGTCCACCGCGGT
>Ga0163161_10002802_pt1 | contig 12367 bp, 4 predicted proteins | sample S45metaG_FD_129847 | JGI IMG/M metagenome (GOLD analysis project Ga0163161, IMG submission 129847) | Switchgrass rhizosphere microbial communities from Kellogg Biological Station, Michigan, USA - S4-5 metaG | ecosystem: Host-associated > Plants > Roots > Rhizosphere > Soil | place: USA: Michigan... | reverse complement strand
GGAGAAGGAGCTGAAAGCGGGCCGCGTCGGATCGCTGCTGTTCATCACCGATCCGAAAGAGACGAACCGGCTGCAGCACATGGCCGTCGACGAGACGCGGCTGAAGATCCCGCTGCTCTTCGGGTTCGACGTCGTCCACGGCTTCCGGACGATCTTTCCCGTGCCGATCGGCATGACGGCCTCGTGGGACCCTGCGCTGGTCGAGCGCGCCCAGGCCGTCGCGGCGGCCGAGGCGAGAGCCGTCGGCGTTCACTGGGCGTTCGCGCCGATGCTCGATATCGCCCGTGACCCGAGGTGGGGCCGCATCGTCGAAGGGCCGGGCGAGGACCCGTATCTCGCGTCGGCCATTGCCGCCGCGCAGGTGCGCGGGTTCCAGGGACCCGCGCTCGGATCGGCGGAGCACATCATCGCCGGCCCGAAGCACTACGCCGGTTACGGCGCCTCGCTCGGCGGCCGCGACTACGACGAGGTGAACGTCTCGGACAGCGAGTTCTGGAACGTGTACGTGCAGCCCTTCGCGGCGGCCGTGAAGGCGGGCGCCGGCAACGTGATGGCCGCCTATATGCCGCTCAACGGCGTGCCCGCGGCCGGCAACCGCTGGCTGCTGACCGACGTGCTGCGCGGCGCGCTCAAGTTCAAGGGCTTCGTCGTCAGCGACGCCAACGGCGTCGTCAGCCTCCAGACGCAGCACTTTGCGAAGGACAAGGCCGACGCGGCCGTCCGCGCGCTCGACGCCGGGCTCGACATGGAAATGAACATCGGCGGCGCGGCGTACAAGACCCTGCCCGACGCGCTCGCGCACGGCGCGGTGTCGGCAGCGACGGTGGACGCCGCCGTGCGTCGCGTGCTCGAAGCGAAGATCCGCATGGGTCTTTTCGAGCACCCCTACGTGGACGAAGCGCACGCGGCGACGGTGCTGGGCGAACCATCGCATCGTGAGGCGGCCCGGATCGCGGCGGAACGATCGGCGGTCCTCCTCAGGAACGAAGGCGGCGTGCTGCCGCTGAAGAGCGATCTGAAGTCGATCGCCGTGGTCGGGCCGCTGGCTGACAACCAGCGCGAAACCCTCGGGCCGTGGAGCTTCAACTTCACGCTCGACGAAACGGTGACGATCCTCGCCGGCATCCGCGCCAGGGCCGGCTCGTCGGCGAACGTGCAGTTCGCACCGGGGGTCGTGCTGCCGAACCGCAAGTTCCCGTCGCCGTTCGCGATGTTCCCGGGCAACACGCCCGTGCGCCCGGCAAACTTCGACGAGAAGGCCGAATTCGACAAGGCCGTCGCGCTGGCTGGCAGCTCCGACGTCACCGTGGTCGTGCTCGGCGAGCCGCAGGAGATGATCGGCGAGCAGGCGTCGCGTTCGTCCATCGCGCTGCCCGAAAGCCAGCAGCGACTCCTCGACGCCGTCGTCGCCACGGGCAAGCCCGTCGTCCTGCTGTTGATGAACGGACGGCCGCTCGATTTGCGTGCGGCGTCGAAGGTCCCGGCGATTCTCGACGTCTGGTACCCGGGGACACAGGGCGGCGCGGCCGTCGCCAACCTGCTCTTTGGCAGCGCGGTGCCCGGCGGGAAGCTGCCGTTCTCGTGGGTGCGCGATGTCGGACAGGTGCCGACGATCTACGGACGGCAGACGACGCAGGCGCCCGAGGCCGCCGGCAAGCGGTACTTCGACGAGGAGAGCACGCCGCTCTTCCCGTTCGGGTTCGGCCTGAGCTACACGACGTTCGCGTTCGACAACCTCAAGCTCGATCGCACCACCGCCATGACCGGCGAGACGGTGAAGGTCTCGGTTGACGTCAAGAACACCGGCTCGCACGCCGGGGATGAAGTCGTGCAGTTGTACATGCACCAGCAGTACGGCTCGGCGTCACGGCCCGTGCGGGAGCTCAAGGGATTCGAGCGCGTGACGCTCGCGCCGGGAGAGTCGAAGACGGTGACCTTCTCCCTCGGGCCCGACGAGCGGCGCTACTGGAGCGCGGCGACGCGAGGCTGGGTGAACGAGCCGTCGAAGTTCGATGTCTGGGTGGGCAGCGACTCGAACGCGACGCTGACGACGAGCTTCGACGTCACTGCGCGACAGGCCAGCCAGCCCGGCCGCTGAGTACCGGTTCCCCGAGGCCGCGAATGTGCGAGAATCGCCCGCACATCGTGGCCGGGCGGCCGTGATCCCCGGCGCGGGATTGACCTGCATCTTGTGAGGTAGCCGGTGCGTCGCGCTCTTCTCGTCGGCGGCGTAGCAATCGTCCTGCTGGTTGGCGGCGTGTGGTGGTGGCGGTCCAGGCCAGCACCGGCGACGTCCCCTCAATCTGCTGCCGCCGTCTCGCCACCATCGCCGTCGTCGGCGGCCGCGACGTCTTCTGCGCTCGTGGCGTCCCAGGCGGCGCTCGAAACCGACATCGCCGTCAACGGCGTCACCCCGGAAAAAGCAAAGCTGCTGTTCAGCATCGCGATCGCGCCCCTGCCCGGCGTCACGGTCCCGCCTGATGTCGTGCGCGACCGAACGGAATTCGATGGCACTCTCGCGGTCGGTTACCTGTACAAGGTCTGGGAGTTCCTGACTCCGGAACAACGGCATGCGGCCGCCCATTGGACTCAGCGGTCTGCGACCGCGCCGCCGGTCGCTGACGATCTTCCGGGCAGCGACGCCATTCGTGCCTTGTTCCTCCGGACTCCGCTGGAGCCCCACCCGCAGTACGACTACAAGGCACTTCTCCAGGACGCCGACGACGCGATCGCCTCGCGGTTCGGCCTGCCCGAGATCAACTTCCTTGTGGACGTGGACTACGACCTGCCGCCGAACAACGGCAAGACGTGGGCCGCAACCCTGTCGTGGTGGCGGGTCGAGTACGACGGGAAGCAGCTAAGCGACTGGCATGCGTACGTGAACAACGCGTGCCACATCAGCGTCTTCGATCAGCGATTGGAGGGTGTCGACCGCCTCAACGCGCAAGCCGTGATGACCCACGAGATGTTCCACTGCTATCAGCAGCGGGCGATTGGGGACGCAGGGCAGTTGCTCAGCGTGCACAACTGGGTCACGGAGGGAACGGCCGACTGGGTCATGGCCGACATCGACCCCAAGGGTGAGGCGGCCCTTGCGGGTTACTGGGACCAGTACGCGAAGTATCCCAGCACGGCGTACGCCGATCGCAGCTACGACGCCATCGGCGTCTTCGGACACCTGAGCGACATGCTCGGAGATCAAGCCGTCATCCCGCGGCTGCTGCCTGTCGTCACCCGCGCGGTTGGCGGGGACGACGGCGCCGCGTTCGGATATCTCATTCAGGGAAACGAAACCGAGTACCTGAATTCGTGGGGCTCGAGCTACGAGCTCACCGGCGGTCGAAAGCTCTGGTCGATGACCGGCCCGGGACATCCGCCGGATTCCGGCGGCGCCGTGCAGTCCGTCACGATCAACGCCGGCGACAAGGAGACGTACGTCTACAACCCCTGGAACGCGCACGTCGTGAAGGTCGTGGGCAACGCGGACATCGTCTCGGCCGCGCTGCTGGTCGGCTATGGGCGCCTTCACGATGACGGCTACGGCATCGATACTTCGATGGACACGAGCGGACCGCTGAAGCTCTGCGTCAAGTCCGGGGGATGCAAGTGCCCGGACGGCTCGGCAGGCGCCTCTCTCGTGACGAAGCCAGCGAAGGCACCGATCGTGCTCGGCATCGAGAGCGGGGCAAGCTCATCGCAGATCTTTCTGGTCGGCACCTCGCTCGACGATTTCTGCAAGGAGCCGGATAAGAAGCCGCCTGCACCGCCGGGCGGCGGCGGGGGCGGTGGCGGCGGCGCGGGTGGCCCGGACGACCAGCCTGATCCGGCGCCGGGTCCCGGCGGGAGCGGCGGCGACACGCACATTACGACGTTCGACGGCCTGAAGTACGACTTCCAGGCGATCGGCGAGTACACGCTCGTCAAGTCCACGAGGAACGACTTCCTGATCCAGACGCGCCAGGTGCCGCCGAGGGGAGAGCGGAACGTCAGCGTGAATCAGGCGATGGCCACCAGGATGGGCGACCGCCGCGTCACCGTGCAGATCGAGAACGGGGCGGCGACGTTGCGCGTCGCCGGCGTGCCGGCCAACGACGAGGTCGTCCGGTTGCCTGCCGGGACGATTATCCGTTCGGAGACCACGTACGGCCCGACGTTCCAGTTCACGTGGGCCGACGGCACGCACGCGCGGGTCGCACAACTCGGCGCGAGCACGTTGAACGTCACCGTCGAGCCCGCGGCAGCGCGAGCTGGAACTCTGGCCGGGCTGCTCGGCGACTTCGACGGGTCGCCGGAAAACGATCTCGTGGGCGCGGGCGGCGCCAAGCTCGGGGTGCAACCGCCTGCGCAGGAGCTGACGCACGGGTTCGCGGACACCTGGCGCATCGCGCAGGCCGACTCGCTCTTCGACTACCAGCCGGAACAGTCCACCGCCACTTTCACGGATCCCACCTTCCCGGACAACAGCGCGAACGCGGCCAACGTTCCCAATCGCGAGACCGCCGAAAAGAACTGCCGCGAAATGGGAATCACCGATCGGCATCTGCTCGACAACTGCATCGTCGACTTCGCCGTGACGAGCGACTTCGTGTTCGCCAGCTCCTACAGCCACGAGCAGCAGGCGCAGGCGGCGCGCGCGGCGTCGGTTCCTGCACCGGCGCACGGCGTGCTGCGCACCATGCTGATGACGGGCGCGGTCACCACGCCGCAGGCGACTCCACGGATGCAGTTCACGGCGCAGGCCGGCGACGTCGTCTGGATCGGGCAACCAGACTGCACCGATCGCTACATCGAGGTTGGTCTCGTAGACCCGGCCGGCAAGGGAATGAGCGGCGGCCCGCCGTGCACGATCGGACGACGGGTTCTACCGGCGAGCGGCACTTACACGCTGCGCGGCTACCGGACGAGCAACCCCCTTGGCGTGTACCACGTGCCCATTCTGATCGTGCGTCCGGATCGCGTGAAGCCCATCGCGTATGGCGACGTGGTCTTCGGCAACATCGAGACGCCCGGCGCGCACGACGTCTACACGTTCACCGCGAAGGCGGGCGATTTGCTCCGAATCGCGGGATTGGGATGCGACGTGGGTCGACTCGTCATCGGCGTGATCGTGCCGACGGGCGCCGACCGGCTCGGCCCGGGCTGCCGAGAGGGGACCGACTACAAGGTCCCCGAGTCAGGCAACTACAAGCTGGTGATCAACTCCTCGGACGGCGCTTCGGGCGCCTACCACTTCGTCTTCCAGGGCGCCTCGACGAGATAACCGCCGCCGGGCGCGGGCCCGATTGCCGGCCGCGCCGATTATTCTCATTGAAAATAATTATTGTTCCGGGGTATTCTCGGTTGTACCGCTGAGTTTGATGCCGATTGCCAGGCCCCGCCGGGGCCGTCCGTCCAAGTTTGGCCGCCCGTCCCACCCGGTCACCGTCACGCTTCCCGACGACGTCGTCACGGCGTTTCGCGCGGTCGATCCGGATCTGAGCCGCGCCATCGTGCATCTCTCCGAGACGGCGGGCGTGCGCCCGGAAGGGCCGGCCGTCGCGCTGAGCCGCTACGGTCACCGCGCGGTCATCGTGCTCACGCCGAACCGCGCGATCGAGCAACTCGACGGCGTCGCGCTCGTCCCGCTGCCTGACGGCCGGGCGCTCGTTTCGCTCGAGTCAGGCACGAGCATCGCCGAGTTCGAGGTGCTCGTGCGCGACGCGCTCGACGGCGATTCTGTGACCCCGGACGAGCGGGCGTCGCTGCAACTGCTCGGCGACCTGCTGCGCTCCGCGCGTCGATCGCGCAACGTGCGCCTCAGCGAACGCAGCATCATCGTCTTCGAAACCACTGCGCGGCCGTCGGCGCTGCCGCGCGCGAAATCTGTACGACGCAAGACCATTGGAGACATCACGACGTGAAATTCCTGCGCATTCTGCCCGCTCTCGCACTCGCCGCCCTCATGGCTGGCTGTGGAGGCGGCAAGTCCTCCACGAGCCCCACGCCGACGCCCACGGGCCCGGCGACGTTGACCAAGCCCGGACTGGATTCCCCGGCCGACGGCGCACAGCTGGACAACGTGCGGCCGACGCTGACGATCGTCAACGGCACGTCGAACCAGGCCGGCGCCAAGACCTACGAGTTCGAGATCTCCGACAACACGACGTTTACGGCCGGCGCGAACGCGGCGTTCGCGAGCACGGTCTCGAGCCCCGACGTCGCCGAGGACGCGAGCGGCAAGACGAAGTACACCGTCGGCCAGGACCTCCAGCCGACGACGAAGTACTACTGGCACGCGCGCACGGTGCAGGGCAGCTCGAAGTCCGACTGGTCCGAGGTGCGGTCGTTCAAGACCAAGCTCGTGGGCTACAACAAGCCGGGCGCCCTCTACGATCCGCTCGTCAACGGCGAGACGATCGGCTCGATTGGCGGGTCTGGCAACATCACGTGGGTGCCCGGACAGGGCATCCGGATGAACGACCAACGCGCCTACGTGGTCTACACGCTGCCGCAGGTCTACAGCAGCGGCGAGATTTCGGCCGAGGTCACCGGGCTTGGTCCGGGTGGATCGCCAGGGAAGGGCAGGATCTTCTCGATTCTCGACCGCCTGGGCGTATTGGCGTCCTCGGCCCACCACTCGATCAACGTGCAGTACCGCGGCGTCGGTGGCGCACCCGACAACTGCATCGCATGGAAGGCGATCCTTGGAGATAACAATAACTCCGTCGAGCCAAACACGACCCAGCGCTATCGATCGGTGTACATCCTCGACCCGTCAAAGGTGTACCTCTGGCAGGCCTTCTGGACGCCAACCTCGGTCAGGGTCGTCGTGAAGGAGGGCGGCGCGACGGGTTCCGTGCTCTACGACTTCCAGGACACCGCTGATTCGGGCACCACCGACTGGAACCCGCCGGCGATGTACGCGTTCGTCGGTACCAACAACGCCAACTACACGGGGTTTGACGGCACCCGCGAGGGCATGACGCTCCGGAATCTCTGGGTGGGAAGCACGCCTCGGCCCGAGACGCTCGGCAGCGCGATCTCGCCCCTCCCGTAGCGCGTCAACGCGCGCGCGACGACGAGCCTCGCTGCGACCTTCGGGCTGCGGCGAGGCTTTTTTCTTTGACGGCTGAGGTACTCCGCGCCCGGCTCTGTGGCAGGATGGGACAGACCGCATGGCGCAACCCGGCAACCCGTTCGTGGGCACGAGCGAGATGGCCGAGCGCATGCGGGCCTTCGACTGGCAAGGCACGCCTCTTGGCCCCGTCGCCGCGTGGCCGACCAGCCTTCGTACGGTGGTTCAGGTCCTCCTCACCTCGCGCTACGCGATGTGGATGGGATGGGGACCCGAGCTCACGTTCCTCTACAACGACACCTACGGACAGATGACGCTCGGGGCCAAGCATCCCTGGGCGCTTGGCCGTCCTTCCCGCCAGGTGTGGTCCGAGATCTGGCCGCAAATCGGTCCGCGCATTCACAAGGTGCTCCAGACCGGCGAGGCCACCTGGGACGAAGCGCTGCTGCTTTTCCTCGAGCGCAACGGCTACCCGGAGGAGACCTACCACACGTTCTCGTACAGCCCGATCGCCGACGATGACGGCGCCATTCGAGGTCACCTGTGCGTCGTGACCGAGGAGACCGAGCGAGTCATCGGCGCGCGCCGCCTGGCGGCGCTGCGCGATCTCGCGACGGGTCTCAGCGCGACGCAGAGCGAGCTCGAGCTCACCACCGCGATCGAGCAGACACTCGACGCGCACCCATCCCTGCCGTTCACGATGACGTACCTGGTCGATCGCGGCACGCGGCAGGCCACGCTCGCGGCGTCCACGGGACTCTCGACGACCCACGCCGCGGCCCTTCCGTCGTTCGACATCGACGCGGGCGACGCGCCGTGGCCCATCGCCGGTGCGATGGCCGACGGGCCGGTGGTCGTCGACGCGCTCGAGCGCCGCTTCGGCGATCTCCCGCGAGGGGAGTGGCAGCGGCCACCGGTGCAAGCGTTCCTGGTGCCCATCACGCTGCAGGGGCAGGTCCGGCCCGCGGGCGTGTTCATCGCCGGCATCAACCCGTTCCGGCTGCTGGACGACGGATATCGGGGATTTCTCCGGCTCCTGGCAGGGCAGATCGCGGCGGGCCTGAGCAACGTTCGCGGATTCGAAGAGGAGCGGCGCCGCGCCGAGGCGCTGGCGGAGCTGGACCGGGCCAAGACCACGTTCTTCTCAAACGTGAGCCACGAATTCCGCACGCCGTTGACGCTGATGCTCGGGCCGACCGAGGACGCGCTGTCGTCGCCCGATCGCACGCTGCGCGGCGAGAGCCTCGAGACGGTCTATCGCAACGAGCTGCGCCTGCTCAAGCTCGTGAACACGCTGCTCGACTTCTCGACGATTGAAGCCGGCAGGATGCGAGCGGCGTTCGAGCCGACGGATCTGGCGACTCTCACGACCGACCTCGCCAGCTCGTTCCGCTCGGCGTTCGAGCGCGCGGGGCTCACCTTCGACGTCCGGTGCGATGCGATTCCAGAGGCCATCGCCGTCGATCGGGCGATGTGGGAGAAGGTCGTCTTCAACCTGCTCTCGAACGCGCTGAAATTCACGTTTCAGGGGGGCGTCGAGGTCCGGCTGTCGGATCTCGGCGACAGCGTATCCCTCTCCGTGCGCGACACGGGCGTTGGCATCGCGGCTGCCGATGTGTCGCGGATCTTCGACCGGTTCCACCGCGTCGAGGGCGCGAAGGCGCGAACGCACGAAGGCTCCGGCATCGGACTGGCGCTCGTGAACGACCTCGTCCGGTTGCATGGCGGCGTGTGCGAGGTGACGAGCGCGCCCGGCGAGGGCACCACGCTCACGGTGACGATCCCGAAAGTGCACGACGGGCGCGAGCCCGGCAGAATTGCCACCCATCAGCAGCCCGCGTTCTCGCCGCGCGCCAACGCATACGTGTCCGAAGCGCTTCGCTGGTTGCCGGGTGCGCCCCAGGCCACGCAGGAAGAGCAGGTCGTCGCGATCCCGGCGGATGCCCCGCCCGGGCACATCCTGCTGGCCGACGACAACGCCGACATGCGCGACTACGTCACGCGCCTGCTGCAGCGTCGATGGACAGTCGAAGCGGTCGCCGACGGCGCCACGGCGCTCGAGGCGATGAAGGCACGTCGGTTCGATTTGCTGGTGAGCGACGTCATGATGCCCGGGCTCGACGGCTTCGAGCTGCTTCGCGCCGTGCGGGCCGATTCCTCCCTGGCTGCGATCCCGATCATGCTCCTGTCGGCCCGCGCCGGCGAGGAAGAGCGCGTGGCGGGCGTCGATGCCGGCGCCGACGACTACCTCGTGAAGCCGTTCTCCGCGCGAGAGCTGGTCGCGCGTGTCACGGCGCTGCTCCGGCTGTCGCAGACGTCCCGGGAGCGCGACGAGCTGCTGGCGCGCGAGCAGGAGGCACGCCGCGATGCCGAGCTCCAGAAGCAGCACCTCTTCTCGCTGTTCATGGCGGCGCCGATTCCCATCACCGTTCTTCGCGGCCCCACGCACGTGGTGGAACTGGCGAATGACTTGACCTGCCGGCTGCTCGGGCGCCCGCTCGAACAGCTGCTCGGGCGGCCCATCGGCGAGGCCGTGCCGGAGCTTCGCCAGCAGGGTTTCGAGACGTTGCTCGACGGCGTCTTCAGGTCAGGGGAAGCGTCGATCGGCCACGACATTCCGGCCGAGTTCGAGCGTTCCGACCGCGGCCCCGAGACCTACTACTTCGACTACGTCTACACCCCGCTGCGCGAAGTGCACGGCGAGGTGGCCGGCATCCTGGTCGTGGGCAACGACGTCACCGCCCAGGTCGTCGCGCGGCGCGACGTGGACGGCCTGCGTGTGACCGCAGAATCCGCCAACCGCGCCAAGGACGAGTTCCTCGCGATGCTCGGTCACGAGCTGAGGAACCCGCTGGCGCCAATCCTGACCGCGCTGCAGCTGCTGAAGCTGCGCGGCATCCAGGCCGGCGAGCGGGAGCGCGACATCATCGAGCGGCAGGTGCGACACCTGGTTTCGCTCGTCGACGATTTGCTCGACGTGTCACGGATCACCCGCGGCAAGATCGACCTGCGGCGCCAGCCCGTGGAGATGGCCGACGTGGTCGCGCGCGCGATCGAGATGGCGAGCCCCCTGCTCGAGCAGCAGCGCCACGATTTGAGTATCGACGTGCCCAGCGCCGGGTTGATCGTGGATGGCGACGCGGCCCGACTGGCGCAGGTCGTGTCGAACCTGCTCACGAACGCCGCGAAATACACCGAGCCCGGCGGTGCGATCTCGGTCACGGCAGCTGCCGAGGACGGCGAGGCCGTGCTCCGCGTCACCGACACCGGCAGCGGCATCGAGGCGGACATGCTGCCGCGGATCTTCGACCTCTTCGTGCAGCAGCCGCAGACGCTCGAGCGATCGCGCGGCGGTCTGGGCCTCGGGCTGGCGATCGTGCGGAGTCTCGTCGAGCTGCACGGCGGCAGCGTGTCGGCCACCAGTGGCGGTCGAGGCGCGGGCTCGGAGTTCGCGATCCGCCTGCCGCTCGCAGAGTCGGCGCTGAAGAGTGGAGAGCCCGTTGCACGGCTGCAGCTCCCACGCCGGCGCGGCCGGACGACCGGCCGCGTGCTCATCGTCGACGACAACCGCGACGGCGCGGCCATGCTCGCCGAAATGCTGTCCGCCTTCGGATACGAGACGCGCTTCGTGCACGACGGTCCCAGCGCGTTCATCGTGGCCGAGCAGTTCCAGCCGCACATCGCGCTGCTCGATCTTGGCCTGCCGGTGATCGACGGCTTCGAGGTGGCGCGACGCTTCGCGGACAACCCGCGGCTGCGGCGGACCCGGCTCGTCGCCGTCACCGGGTACGGCCAGGTACAGGATCGCGCGCAATCCGCGCGCGCGGGATTTGTCGCCCATCTCGTCAAACCCGTCGACGTCGAGCAGCTGCGCGCGGTGCTCGACGCGATGCAGGACGTCACCGAAGGCGTCTAGTCCAGCCAGTGGCCAGTTCCGCCCGTCCCCACGAGACATTCGGTCTCGCGCCGCTCCGTCAGCTCGCCAACCAGGCGTTCTCGCGCGCGTCCGGCGCGCCGCTGCGTGAGGGCAACGCCATTCGACTGCTGATAGACGCTGCCGAGAACTACCCGGCCTGGCTCGAGGCGATCGACGCGGCTCGCGAGCGCATCAGCCTCGAGATGTACATCGTGCACGGCGACGCAGAAGGCGAGCGCTTCGCCGAGGCGCTCGCCCGAAAGGCGCGCGAGGGCGTGAGGGTGCGCGTGCTCTACGACTGGCTGGGCGGCTTCGGCAAGACGTCGCCGTTCTTCTGGCGGCCCCTCCGCGCCGCCGGCGCCGAAGTCCGCGTCTACAACCGGCCGCGCCTCGACCAGCCGCTTGGCTGGCTCTTTCGCGATCACCGCAAGTCGATCGTCGTGGACGACACCGTCGGCTTCGTGACCGGGTTGTGCATCGGCAAGGCGTGGGTGGGCGATCCGGCCCGTGGTGTCGAGCCGTGGCGCGACACCGGGCTCGAGATACGCGGACCCGCCGTCGCGGATCTGGTGGACGCCTTCGCCGACTCGTGGGCGGCCGTCGGGGAACCGCTGCCTGACGCCGAACGCACGAGCGCCGCGCCGGCTCCCGCGGGAGACGTCGCGCTTCGTGTCGTCGCCGGCACGCCCAACACGGCCGGCCTGCTGCGCGTGGATCAGCTCGTCGCGGCGATGGCGCAGAAGACGCTGTGGCTCACCGACGCGTATTACGCAGGGACGACGTCCTACGTGCAGGCGCTGCGGGCGGCGGCGGCCGACGGCGTGGATGTGCGACTGCTCGTGCCAGGGGCGTCCGACATTCCCGCGCTGGGGCCGATCTCTCGTTCGGGGTACCGGCCGCTGCTCGAGGGCGGCATCCGCGTGTTCGAGTGGAACGGGTCCATGCTGCATGCGAAGACGGCGGTCGCCGACGGCCGCTGGGCGCGCGTCGGATCGACGAACCTGAACATCGCGAGCTGGATCGGCAATCGCGAGCTCGACGTCGTCGTCGAGGACGCGGGGTTTGCCGGGCAGATGGAAGAGATGTTCGTCGCGGACCTCGAGCGCGCGACCGAAATCGTGCTGGACCCGCGCCATCGCGTTCGGGCACCATCAGCCAGTGCGCCGGGGCTTGAACCGCGACCACCGGCGTCGCACGTCGTGAGCCGGCATCGCAGCGGCGGCGGCAGCGGAGGCCGCGTGATGAGCGGCGCCGCGCGCATTGGCAGCACGGTGACCGCCGCGATGACGAACCGCCGCGTGCTTGAGGCCGTCGAGGCGCACATCGCGCTGATGGCGGGCGGACTGCTGGCGCTGCTGGCGTTCCTCACGTGGTACTACCCGCGCGGCATCGCGTAT
>Ga0163161_10002801_pt1 | contig 12367 bp, 10 predicted proteins | sample S45metaG_FD_129847 | JGI IMG/M metagenome (GOLD analysis project Ga0163161, IMG submission 129847) | Switchgrass rhizosphere microbial communities from Kellogg Biological Station, Michigan, USA - S4-5 metaG | ecosystem: Host-associated > Plants > Roots > Rhizosphere > Soil | place: USA... | reverse complement strand
TGTTGGTTGGTTTTGAGTTGCGTTCCCGCGATGCAGGCCTTGAAGCTTGGGGACGAAACCCCAGCTTTTCATCCCGTCGGCGGAAAAAATCCTGGACTGATTCCACGCTGTTATAGGTCTTTCCCCCGTAGGTGTTGGCTGGTTTGCTACCCAAATTCTCTTTGACGGTGAACTCATTTCCGCTCGACGCATAATCGTCGTCATATTCGTAACGCAGCGAACCGGCCGCTTGATCCAGGTCCTTCGATCCGCGAGCGAAGGAAAGCCATGAACGACCGCGCGAAAGATCGTCAATCAATTCCAGCGGCATCTCGTTCAGAAACTGGGATGGCTCGGACGCCAGCTCTTCGCCGTAGACTCGTCGCTTCACTGCGTGGGTTATGTACAGAAACCTCTCGGCGCGAGTCATCGCGACGTAAGCGAGGCGGCGTTCTTCCTCGATATCAGACGAGTCGCTCAACGATCGGGAATGCGGAAACAATCCATCTTCCAAACCCACGAGAAAGACCAGAGGGAACTCCAAACCCTTCGCAGAGTGTGCGGTCATCAAAGTCACGGGAACGTCAGCTTTATACTGGTCGGTGTCGGCAACAAGCGCGGAGTGATCGATAAAATCCCGCAGACCTTCGGCGCCTTGCTCATCGTAATCGACAGCGGCGTTGACCAGTTCCTGAAGATTTTCCAGTCGTCCTTCAGCCTCATCGTTGTTCTCGGACTTGAGTGCGTTTTCGTAACCAGTGTCGAGAATGGCGGACTTGACCAGGTCCGATACCGGAGATGTCGACTCGTAATCGTCGCTCACCGTTGAGATGTCTCGCTCGTCGTCTTCGGCGCTTTGGTTATTACTGGGAGAAGTGACTCGCTCAACCTGGCGTGCGAGCCGGTTAATGATGCGCTGGAAATTAGCGAGTGCCGCAGCAGCACGCGGTGACACTGCGCGCCCTTCAGCAAGCAGATCCGCAATTGCGTCCCAATGCGAAATGCCCAGTTCGCGCGCGCGGTTTTCAATCTCGTCGAGGGTCACTTTGCCAATGCCGCGCGGAGGCGTGTTGACGACCCGTTGCAAAGCAATCGAGTCATGTGGATTCATCGCCAGCTTCAAATAAGCGATGATGTCGCGGACTTCCATCCGCTCATAAAACGAAAAGCCGCCGACAATGTTGTAAGCCAGACCGGCGCGACGCATCGCCTCTTCAAACACACGCGATTGCGAATTCGTGCGATAGAGCACTGCCGCGCGCAAATCAGGTTCAGGCCGCAGGTGCTCCTGAACTTTTCCCGCAACAAAGCGGGCTTCAGATTCGGCATCCAGCGCCTGGTAGTAGCGAATCTTTTCGCCGGCGGGATTCTGCGTCCACAGCGCCTTCTCCTTGCGTTCGACGTTGTGTTTGATGACACCGTGCGCCAGGTCGAGAATGTTCTGGGTCGAACGATAATTCTCTTCGAGACGAATGACTTTGGCCGAAGGAAAGTGCTCTTCAAATTTGAGGATATTGGTGATGTCTGCGCCGCGCCAACGATAAATTGACTGGTCCGGATCGCCGACCACGCAGATGTCCTGCTGCTGCTCGGTAAGCAAGCGAATCAAGGCGAATTGAAGCTGATTGGTGTCCTGATATTCGTCAACCAGCACGTAGCGGAACCGCTCGTTGTAGCGCTCGCGAACTTCGGGGACGTCGCGCAGCAAACGCACTGTCTTAATCAATAGATCATCGAAATCGAGCGCGTTGTTCTGATGCAGCCGTTCCTCATAAAGCTGAAACACACGCGCAATCGAGGCCCGGCGTTCGTCGACGAAGTGCGCCTGCGCGGCAAACGCTTCCGCGTCCTGGCCGCGATTCTTCGCCGCGCTAATCGCGGCTTGCACTGAGCGCGGGGCCAATTGTTTGTCATCGATTCCGAGATCGCGAGTGCAATTTCGTGTCAGCCGCACGGTGTCATCCTGATCATAAATCGTGAATGAACGGGTGTAACCGGCATTCAAGGCTTCGATATCGCGCCGCAGAATTCGGACGCACATGCTGTGAAACGTGGAAATGAGCGGCGTGCTGCCAATCTCCAAATCCTCAATCAGCTTGCTCACGCGGCTGCGCATTTCTTCCGCAGCTTTATTGGTAAATGTGACTGCCAGGATGTTGCGCGGCCAGACACCGCGTTCAGCAATCAGGTAGGCAATCCGATGCGCAATGACGCGCGTCTTGCCGGAGCCCGCGCCGGCGAGAATCAATAGTGGTCCGTCGCCGGAAGTAACAGCTTCGCGTTGTTGGGGATTGAGTGAAGAAAGCAGATCCATTTGTCGGGAGCAATTCTAATCGTCAGCGAGCCGCAAACAAAATGACGAATCGGCCAACGCGATGCGAACGAGTCGCGATGGCCGAAACAGACTTGCGTTTCATTTCGAAGATTAGCTTTCTTTCTTTGGCGGCTCGTCGTTACACTTGCGTACGCGCGCCCACTCATCGATGCACTCGCGGATGTATTGGCCCAGGTCTTCGAATTCGTGCGCCGACTTTTCCCAAAAATCCTTGAACATGCTGGGATCGAAATGAAAACCATAGGAGCGGCCCGATCCTCCCTTCTGCGATCCAACCTCGTCTTCGAAATATGCAGCCAGTTGCCGGCAAGCCATCGCCACCACGGTGAGCGAACTGCCGGCGGGCAACGGTTCAAACAGCTTGCCCACGCCGTCATCCATTTCCTTCAAGCGCGCCAGCACGCGATTGTATTGTTCCACGCAAAAGGCTGCGGTGTCCTCGGCGCTGCCGGTCCATTCCGATTGCATAGCCATGCGCGAAGTGCGACGCAGGACGTTGATAAGCTTGGGAAGTTCTTTTTCTCTTTCCATGATGACTCCGTTTCAATCGCAGTGGACCGGCACAGTGATGCAGCGGGCGCGAGCGCGCGATCGTCGCGGGGCGCAACCAAAGGCAAATTTGAAAATGTCCGTTTCGGGAGCTTCGCCCTCAAAATATGCGCCCAGCTCGCGCGCGGCCATGCGCACCACTTCCGGCGACGTCTCGTCAGTCAGCGGCGTGAATAATTGGCTGACGCCCGGTTCAAGCTCAGTGAGTCGAGCCAGCACCTTGTTGTATTGCGCGACACAGAAGCGGGCTGCGTCAGGCTCACGTTTGACCCAGGCCGCATAACCCGACGCTCGAGCGATTCTGCGCAGCACGTTTAGCAGCTTTACCGTCTCACTTTCCATTTCAGTTATTCCTTTCTTCCAATTAGCTCTCTTTTGTCTGCGAGTTGTGCTCGCAGCCGTTTCTTCCCCTGATGCAGACGCCATTTGACCGTGCTCAAAGGCGCGCCTAAAAACGCGGCAATGCGTTTCAAAGGCATCTCGTCCAAAAAGCGCAGCTTCAGCACCAGCGCATAGTCGGACGAAAGATTATCGAGCGCCGCCTTCAGTTCCTGGTCCTGAATTGCGTCACTCAGGGGTGGCGATAACGCCTCCAGCTGCTCAATCAAGACCTCGTCGAAAGCCACGTGTTGCGCTCGCAGCCGACTCTCACTCTGGCCGACCCGTTGCGCGCGATGACGCGTGATAGCTGAAAGCCAGGCAGCGAAATTTCGCGGTTCTTCGATCGACGGCAATGCTTTGAAAGCCAGCAGCCAGGCGTCCTGCGCCACGTCTTCGGCATGTTCGCGGCCGACGATGCTGGCCGCGACTCGGTTGACCGCGGCTCGATAACGCACTACCAGCTGATTAAAAGCTGCCAAGTCGCCGACGATGGCCGCTACAACCAGCACTTCATCGGGCGACTCTCGCTTGTCGTCCGCCATCGGCGCCGTGTCCGTTCCCCTTAATAGACCCTCCAAAGACATAGAGACATCCGAACGGCAAAAGGATAGCAGGCCGACGACAAATTTTTCGTTGTAACGCGAGTTGATAACTTGCGATCACGTTACGCTTAACACGCAAGTTAACAACTTGCGCTACTTGGTCGCCTCAGTGACGCTTGAAGTATTGAACTTCGCGCTCGTGCTTCTCGGCGGCTTCCTTTGAATCGAACGTCCCAAGGTTGCGGCGCTTGCCGGTCTTTGGATTCTTCTTGCGTGAATAGAGGCGGTACTTGCCTGATTTGAGTTTCCTGATCATCGTGATTACTCCCACGATACTTGCAAGCTAAACGTATGCCAGCACGCGCCGAGGAGCGTTAAATCCAGATTGCAAATGATTGATTACTTAACCCGGCAGCACGTTAATTTATGTGCAGCAGGCATCTTGAATCGTGGCCACTTTAGAGAGACAATGCGCGCGTTCTGACAGAGCTACCCTCTTCAACCGCGACTTCAGTTTTGACACCATGCCCGAATCGCTAATCGGACAGACGGTTTCTCATTATCGAATTCTCGAACAACTCGGCGAAGGCGGAATGGGCGTCGTGTACCTGGCTGAGGACACGGTGCTGGGCCGGCGCGTAGCCATCAAGACTCTGCACTCGCGGACCGGCAGTGATACTCAGTTTCGAGCGCGGTTTCTGCGCGAAGCGCGCGCGGTGTCGATGCTGTCGCATCCGCACATCGCGACCATTTACGACTACGGCGAAACGAAGGATAGTGAACCGTACATCGTAATGGAACTGATCAAGGGCGAGACGCTGGGCGATCTGATCCTGACTGAAAAGCTGACCGTCGCGCGCGCCATCGAGATCATCAAGCAAGTCGCCGAAGCGCTGGCTGAAGCGCATCATCAAGGAATAGTCCATCGAGACATCAAGCCGTCGAACGTCGCCATCAACGAACGCGGCCACGTAAAGGTTCTTGATTTCGGACTGGCGAAGCAGGTCACGAACGAAAGCACAGCCACCGATCCGGAACAGCAAACCATGATGGCCACGCAGACTCGCGAAGGAGTAATCGTCGGCACGCCTCAATACCTGTCGCCGGAGCAGGCCATGGGAAACGAAGTCGATGCGCGCAGCGATCTGTTTTCCCTGGGTGGTTTGCTTTACGAATGCATCTCCGGCAAGCCAGCGTTTTTCGGCAAGAGCACCGCCGAGATCTGCGCCAAGATTTTGCGCGACGATCCGCCCGCCCCATCAAGTCTTAATGGAGATGTCCCCAGGGATCTCGACCTGGTCACGCTGAAGTGCCTGGCGAAAAAGCCGGAAACAAGATACCAATCGGCCGATCAAGTCGTCGCCGCGCTCGAGCGCGTGCAAATGAATCTTGCCAGCGACGCGGCGCGGACTGTCACGCGACTGATTCCCTCGACCGCGGCGCCGCGACCATCGGCTACGATGGCGACTATCTCAGACATTTTTCGCCGTCCGCGTCTGCCGGTGGGTTATGTGGCGGTCGCGGCCGTCGTGGTCGTGACACTGGTACTCGGCATCCTCTACCTGGCACGTGGGCGCGCACATAATCCCAGTGCAGATGCGCTTCGCTTCTACGAAACCGGAACTAACGCGATTCGCGCCGGCTCGTTTTTTCAGGCGAGTAAGGCACTCGAACTCGCGACGCGCGCGGACGATCAATTTGCTCTGGCGCATGCCCGGCTGGCTGAGGCCTTCATGGAGCTGGACTATTTTGACAAGGCAAAGGACGAGATTTTGCGGGCCTCAGAGTTGACTCCCAACCGTTCGGTTCTGTCAAAAGTTGACAGCCTTTACCTCGACGCGCTCACGGCCACGGTACGTCGAAACTTTGCCGGCGCCGTCGCAGCCTACTCAGAGATCGCCAAAGCGAATCCCGGAAAGGCCGATGTGTACATCGATCTGGGCCGCTCCTATGAAAAGAATAATCAGTTAGATAAAGCCATTGAGACCTACCTGGAAGCGACGAAGCGCGACTCGCAAGCGGCTTCGGCGTTTCTCAGGCTGGGCAATCTCTATGGCCGGCGACGCGACATCGACGGCTCAAATCGCGCCTTTGGTAAGGCCGAGGAAATTTACCAATCGCTCGGCAATGTTGAGGGGCGGACCGAAGTTGCTCTGCAAAGAGGCGTGCTCCTGAACGAAAGCATCGGCAAACCTGATGACGCGCGTGTCCAGCTGGAACAAGCACGCGACATGGCCAAAGTCGTAAATGCGCCATACCAACAGATTCGCATTCTATTTCAACTCAGCAGCGTTGCCTTGAAACAGAACAAAGGCGGCGAAGCCAGGCAGTTTGCGACGCAGGCGCTTGAACTTGCGCAAGCGAACCAAATGGAGACGATGATTGCTCGCGGCTATATTGAACTTGGGTATGCCGGTTTTCTCACGGGCGATTACGCGAGCGCAGAGCGCGACTTCAAACAGGGGCTGGACTATGCGCAAAAGTTCGGGGCGCGCCTGAATGAGGCACGCGCGCAATTGTCGCTGGCTAGTTTGTACGAACAACGTGGGGAAGCGGACCAGGCGCTGACCTATCAGGAGCCGGCCCAAAAGTTTTATCAAAGCGCCGGCTATCGCACGGAAACGAATCAGGCCATGAACATCCGTGCGCGGCTGTACCGGCGCAAAGGCGATTTCAAATCAGCGTTGACTGCGTTCGAGGATCAACTGAAGTTCGCGGAACAGACTTCAGACCAGCCACAGATCGCGGCCGCCCATACCAGCATCGGCAATCTTCTTTTCGACCTGGAGAAATACGCTGAGGCGCGTGATCATTTCGAACAGAGTTATCAAATCCAGAAATCGCTGAACAACCAACTCAACCTCGGCTACGCGCTGATGAATCGGGGAAACGCTCAGTGGAATCTCGGACACCCGAAAGAGGCCACCAGCGATCTGGCGCAGGCTGCTGAAATCGCGAAGAAGGATGACGCCAGTTACAAGACACTCCAGGTTGCGATCGAGTTGGCCCGGGCAGAAATGGCTCTGAATGACCGGAATTTTCGTGACGCCCTCGCCGGCACCGATCGCGCGCTCGAGGTAGCACAGAGCAAGGTAGCGACGGTGCGTACCAAGTCCTTGAAAGGCGTGGCCCAAGCCCTGTCTGGCCAGGCGCGATCAGGCCAAATGCTTTGCGACGAAGCTGTGAATGCCGCTGCACCTTTGGGCGATCCGTTGTTGCTGGCCCACGCCCAACTCGCATTAGCTGAAGCATCACTGGCTGCCGGCGACACTGAACGAGCGGTGAGCAGTGCTCAACAGGCGCGCACATTCTTCAATAGCTCCGGACTGACAGAAGCGGAGTGGCGGGCATGGTTGATTGAAGGATTGGCCACACAAAAAGCTGGTGATCCGGATAAGGCACGCACCTGCCTGACCCGTGCGGCCGAACTGCTTGCAAGCCTCGAGCAGAAATGGGGCGCGGAGGTTTACGGTAGCTATCTAAAACGGAATGACGTGCAAAGCTATCGGCGACAGCTTTGAAACCCGCCAACTTTTATTCATCAAAAACCGTTCGGTGCTTATCTTTGTCCATCCCCGTATGGCCTTTGTGATTACCGGCCCCGCCGTTGCCGTTGTCAGCATCGACCTTGGTCGTATCGACATCGACCTTCAGCACAATATACTTGCTTGGAGTTTTTGGCGGAGGCGTCTTAATTGTAGAAGTATCGGCCACGAAACTTATCGTTTTATCTTTCCTAATCCAAATAAAAGTTGAGCCGCCGCCGCCCACAACGATTGGCGGATCGTCCGCAAAGAGCTTAGGCCGCAATTTCTTAGCTGCCTTTTTCTTCGTTCCTTTGGTAGCCATAGTTATTCTCCCTGGTTAGACCGCGCCCGATAAACGTCGCTCGAGCACCATTCAATCTGCATTCAGGTAAGTCCAAGGCTAATAGAAGTACACGTTGAACTGGCCGGATACTCGCACCAGTTTAGGAATAGGGTCCGTGCCATCGAGGATCACAAGCGACGTAATGCTGTTCGGCAGGCGAAACTTCTTTTTGCCCGCAGGTCCGGTGGGGTTAGTGGCAGTGTTGTTAAAAACGATATCGACCGAGTTTCCACCGCCAACCTGAACCGGAGGATCCTCAAGGGGAATGCCTTTGCGTTTAGTCTTACCGCCTTTTTTTGTTGACGTTTTCTTTGTTGCCATTGGGTAGCTCCTTATTTTCGCTGAGGCATCGCAGAACTGTCCGTAGAAACGATCTGGCCGCGATCACAGTGAAGGATGATGAGAAAGCGCGCGTAGCCTATGCCAGTTCTCGGCAGGTGTAAAGGATTTTTGTAGGGCTACCTTTCCGCGGCTTTACGCAATTCGACAAACAAGCGGGTGATTTCGGGCAACTGATAGTTCGCATTCAAACCGCTCGGGTTCGGCAGCACCCAGACTCGCGCGTCGTGAATTCGTTCGGGTTGCTCGCCAATTTGCGCTTTCGGCCTGTCGAACGCCTGCCGATAAGCACCGACACCGAGAATCGCCACGATGCGCGGCTGATAGCGTTTGACCTTCGCGGCCAGCCGGCGGCCACCGGCGATGAAATCTTCTCGCGTCAGTTCGGCTGCCGAAGCCGTCGCGTGGGGAACGACGTTGCTAATGCCGATGCCGCTCTTAAGCAATTCTCGCTCGGCAAACGGCGAGACCAATCGATCCGTAAATCCCGATTTGTGAAGGGCCGGCCAGAAGCGATTGCCGGGACGCGCGAAGTGATGACCGACCGCAGCCGTATAAAGGCCCGGATTGATTCCGCAGAAAAGCACGCGCAGCTTTGGCGCAATTACGTCGGGCAAAGTTTTGCCGGCAGCATCGATCAATTGCTGCCTGGTCGGTTTGAACGGTTTGGTGATCGGCATCTGCGACTCTTAGACTACCACGCGGTAGGGAACACGAGGTCAGTACCATCCGCTCCAATGCCAAAAAAACAATCAACCGCGAGTGTCATCTGTTCAGCTGCCCGCCAGGCGCGCATGCCTTCACAGATCAAGCCCATGCTCGCGACGCTCGTGGACGATCCCTTCTCCGATCCCGATTGGATTTTCGAAACGAAGTGGGACGGCTTTCGATCGGTCTGTTTCCTGAAGAACGGCAAACCGCGTTTCGTCTCGCGCAATCAGATCGAGATGACGCCGCAATACCCTGAGCTGGCGAACATCGGTAAACATGTGCGCGCGAAAGAAGCTATTCTCGATGGCGAGATTTGCGCGCTCGATTCGCAGGGCATTCCACGCTTTCAACTGTTGCAACGGAAAGGCATGACGAAACGTCCGCCAATCGTCTATTTCGTCTTCGATCTGCTCTATGTCGATGGCCACGATTTGACCGGGTGTACGGTCGTCGAGCGCAAGGCGAAACTCGCCGAAATCATTCAGCCATCAAGCGTCATCAAGCTCTCTGAACACATCGAAGGCGAGGGCGAGGCTCTCTTTCGCGAGGTTGCCAAGTTCCGTCTTGAGGGCATGATGGCCAAGCGCGCTGACAGCAAGTACGTGCAGAAACGCAGCAGCGATTGGCTGAAGATAAAGACAGTGATGCGGCAGGAGATCGTCATCGGCGGGTACACTCAGCCGCGCGGATCGCGTTCGTACTTTGGATCACTGGTCTGTGGGCTCTATCGTGACAACGAATTGCATTATGTTGCGCACACGGGCGGCGGCTTCAATGAGAAGTTGCTCGCGGCGATCTACAAATTGATGCAGCCGCTGAAAACCGACAAGAGTCCATTCGTCCAGGCGCCGAAGACCAACGAGCCCGTTCAATGGCTCAAGCCGAAGCTCGTGGCTGAAGTGAAGTTCTCAGAATGGACCGCCGACAATCGTATGCGGCATCCTGTATTTGTCGGATTGCGCGAAGATAAAGACCCGAAGGACTGCCGTTTCGAATTTGAAAGCGATACCGACGTGGTCGTGAAGAAGAATGCGAAGCGCGGCAGAAGAAAACGAACCGTTTAGAGGCGGGCTACTGCCCGCCAATTCCGAAACCCAACCTCGTTTAGACGGCGGACTTGCCGATCCCGGTCGCACAAGTGCGGCCTCTAAACGTAATTTTCGGCGCGTAAGCCTAAATGCAAAAGGCGGGCATTAGCCCGCCTCTAAACCATTCCGTCTCGGCCTTTTTCTTAGCAATTTCCGCGCATCAGACCGCGGAAGATTCCCTGGATCTCGACGCGTGAAGCGTGAACTTTGAGAGGTTGTAGAGTCGCATTCGACGGCCGCAGCTCAACTTCGTCGCCAAAGCGGAAGAGCCGTTTCAATGTGGCGCGCGTCCGATCAATCAAGGCCACGACGATCTCGCCGTTACGTGCGTCGTTGCGACTTTCAATCAGCGCGATGTCGCCGTCGCAGATGTGCTCATCGATCATCGAGTCGCCCTTGACGCGCAACGCATAGATTCGTTCGGGGCGAACTCTTCCTAACAAAAAACGCGGCACGCAGATCGTTTCGATGTCCTGGATCGCATCGATTGGAACACCGGCAGCAATTCGGCCCACTAAACGAACTGCGCACATTGCATCGGCAGAAATCTCATCGCTCTGGACCCCTATCACGAACCCATCATCGTGGCCTCGCGTAATCAGTCCACGCTTCTCGAGTGCGTTAATGTGTTTCGCAATCGTCGCCTTCGAACTGATTCCGAAATGCCGCGCGATCTGCGCATACGATGGTTGATGTCCGTGCTTGGCGAGGAATTGAGTGATGTAGTCGAGAACTTCTTTCTGACGTTGGGTGCGCGGTAACATTTGGGGAACTTTAGTAAACTGCACTGCGAATCGAATTCTAACACGCAACGAAAAATCGTCAAGCATTCTTTAACAAGCACGTTGCATGAAATCTGATCGAACGCAGCGCAAGTGTGGTGCTCAGGACTGGAGCGCAAGCGTCCTCGCTTGCCGACGACGGCAACCGAGACGGTTGCGCTCCAGTCACGGCACCAGTCGAGAATCCATTTGACTCTGAGCGGCCGATAAGATAAATCTCTTCGTCCTTGATTTGAATGTTCGCGTGTAACCAGTTTCTCGATTCGCGCGTCCTAGTTCTGTTAACCGTTTTCTTCGGACTTTTTGCTGCCCGTAGTTTTCAAACACAATCTGGATTGAAAGGAATTTCCCCAATGAAACACACGTGTCGTTCTGCTCGTGAGCTGGGCGGCCTGTTGGCCGCAGCTTGCGTGCTCGCCGTGATCGTCGCGACGCTGGGAGCGATGGCCGTCCGCGCGGAGAAGCCGGAACCATCGCAAACACCGGCGGCCGCGCAAACGCCATCGCCGGCCCGCACCGGCGGCGGCCCTGCACAGATTTCGCCAATTCCAACACCGACGCCGGTCAATTGGTCGAGCGATCCGATGTTGAAGCGGTTCGTCTTTCGCGGCATCGGACCGGCGAGCATGGGCGGACGCATTGACGATATCGCCTGCGTCGAAACCAATTCATACATCTGCTACATCGCTGCAGCGACTGGTGGCGTCTGGAAGACCACCAACAACGGCACGACCTTCACGCCGATTTTCGATGCTTATTCGACCGCGTCGATTGGCGATATCGCCATCGCCCCGTCGAACCCGGATATCGTTTGGGTCGGCACCGGCGAAGCGAACAATCGCCAGAGTTCGAGCTTCGGCGACGGCATCTATAAATCGACCGACGCCGGCAAGACCTTTACCAAGATGGGTCTGGAGGATTCGCAGAGCATCGCCCGCATCGTGATCGATCCGAAAGATCCGAACATCGTCTATGTGGCCGTGCTCGGCCACCTCTTTGGACCTAACAAGGAGCGCGGACTTTACAAGACGACCGATGGCGGCAAGACCTGGACAAATACGAAGTTCATCGACGAGGACACGGGTTTTACCGATTTGGTGATGGACCCCTCGGACAGCAAGACGTTGTTCGCGGCTTCTTACCAGCGACGCCGCACGTCCTGGGGCTTCAACGGCGGCGGACCGGGATCCGCTGTCTGGAAGACAACCGATGCCGGCAAGACCTGGACACGAATTCAGGGCAGCGGATTTCCGGAAGGTATGTTAGGCCGTGTCGGCATCGACATTGCCCGCTCGAATCCGAAGATCATTTATGCACAAATCGAAGTGGGCGCCACCACCGGCACCGGCGGTGAAGAGCAGACGTTTGGTGGCGCAGGCGCTGGCACACCTACGCCAACGCCCACAGCAACCCCGGCCGCTTCGCCCACGCCCGATCCCAAAAAGCATGGCGTTTGGCGCTCGGACGACGGAGGCAAGACCTGGAGAGTCGTGGCGAGCTGCTTCAACCTTAACAACTGTAACGAGAACAATCGGCCGATGTACTACAGTCAGATTCGCGTCGATCCGTCGAACGCGGAAAATGTTTTCGTCGGCGGCTTGAATTTCAGCCGGTCATTGGATGGCGGCAAAACTTTCAGGTCGTTGCAAAACCCGGTTCCGGGCACGCCGATCGGCGGCATCGCCCACAGCGATCACCACGCGATCTGGATCGATCCCAAGAACGGCAAGCACATCATGATCGGAAACGACGGCGGACTCGACGTCACCTACGATCAAGGTGACACATGGG
>Ga0163161_10002800_pt1 | contig 12368 bp, 6 predicted proteins | sample S45metaG_FD_129847 | JGI IMG/M metagenome (GOLD analysis project Ga0163161, IMG submission 129847) | Switchgrass rhizosphere microbial communities from Kellogg Biological Station, Michigan, USA - S4-5 metaG | ecosystem: Host-associated > Plants > Roots > Rhizosphere > Soil | place: USA: Michigan... | reverse complement strand
TCGACCAGGCTGCTCAAGACCGCCGAAGTCGAAGACTTAAGAAAAGGCGAGCTCCAGATGATGCGACAGGAGATCTTTGCCCGCCACGGCTACTGCTTCAGCAAGAAAGAGTTCCGTCAACGATTCGAGAACGAGGCCTGGTACGTGCCCGACACTGTCGATATCAGGGGCCGCCTTACGGATATCGAGAAAAAGAACATTGCCCTTATCAAACGCTACGAGAAGTACGCTGAAGAATACGGCGACGAATTTGGCAGATAAGCCGGTCACAATGCATTAGCATGCGTTATGAAAAGATCCCTCGCATGAGGGATCTTTTTCGTATTCGCTCAGCACATCGCGGTCAACAAAGAGCCAAGCCCGCGTCTAACGCCTTGATCAACCGATCGACCGTGTCGGTCGTTGAATTGAGCATCAAACCGGTGCGAATGACGTTGCCGTATAGTCCGCCTTTGCCGATGAGCACGCCCTGGCGCTTTGTCTCTTCAAATACTTTGAGAACGGCCTCGGGGTTTGGCTCTTTTGTCTTCGGATCTTTCACGAGCTCGATGGCTTGCATGATGCCCATCCCGCGGACGTCGCCGATGATCGGGTATTTTTCCTGGAGCCCGAGCAGTCGCCCGTGGAAATAATCGCCGACGACGCGGCAATTTGTGCGAAGGTCGTCCTCCTCGATGACCTTGATGACCGCGAGGCCAACCGCCATCGAGACGGGATTGCCGCCAAAGGTCGAGAATGTCAGGCCCGGGAACGCATCTGCAACCTCGGGCGTCGTGATCGTCCAGCCGATCGGCACGCCGTTGCCCATTCCCTTTGACGACGTGATGATGTCGGGCTCAACGCCGTAATGCTCGATGCCGAACCACTTGTCGCCCGTGCGGCCCCAAGCGGTTTGCACTTCATCGGAAATGAACAGGCCGCCGTGATTTTTTGTGATCTCGTGGACGCGTTTGAAATAGTCCTTTGGCGGCACGATAAAGCCGCCTACCCCGAGGATCGTCTCGGCCATAAAGGCAGCGATCTCGCCGGTCGTGGTGGTTTTGATCAGCTCCTCCATATCGTTTGCGCACGCCAGCCCGCAATTGTCAGGTGTCGCATTGAACGGGCAGCGATAGCAATACGGCGCGTGGGCGTGAACGATGCCCGGCACCTGCGACGCGATGGGCTTCCAGGTCGAATGCCCGATCGTCGACAGCGCGGTGGCCGAGCGGCCGGCGTAAGAATGTCTGAGAACCACGATCTCATTGCGGCCGGTCGCGAGCTTCGCCGCAAGGATCGCCGTGTCGTCGGCCTCAGTGCCGCTGTTGGTAAAGAAGGACTTCTTTAGTTTTCCGGGCGAGATCTCGGCAAGCTTCTCGGCCAGATCGCCCTGCGGCCCATTGGCATAGAGCGTCGACGTGTGGGCGATGGTATTTACCTGATCTATCCAGGCCTTGTTGACCCGCGGCTCGGCATGCCCGACGCTGACCGTCAGCACGCCGCCAAAGCAATCGAGATACTTGTCGCCCTTGTCGTCCCAGACATACTCGCCCTCGCCCTTAACGAGCGCCAGCGGCTCCTGGTAATACGTCGCCACGGCCGGAAAAAGAAATTCCTTGTGCTTTTCGATAGCACCCTTTAACGAAGATTTTTGTTCTGCGTGGTTCATAATTTTTTCTATAATCTTACCGCAATTTTTCCAATCCCTGCTGTGCCCAGACTTCTACGTTGCGAAATCGGTTATCTGCCTTGGCGAGGTCAGCGGCAGTTTCCAGTTCCCGACGTGCGTCGTCTTTCTGCTCGGTCCGCGCCAGCGCTACGCCGAGGGCGAGGTGCGTTCGCGGATCGTTAGTCGCTAGCTCGACAGCTTGGCGCCCTTCAGCGATCGCCTGATCAATGTCGTTTACACGGAGAAAATAGTTGGATCGATGAACACGACTTATTGCGGCAGCGAGCGGAACCTCGAACCGTCCCCGATAAACGTAGCTATTCGCCCCGATAAATGCGATTGGTTCTGATTTGGTGACCGGAACGTATTCATCGCCGCCGCGAGGCGGGATTTCAATGACGCTCAGTACAACCGTCCCTTCGATCACGCGCGGAACGGGTTCGATCAAGTTGCGACTGACCATTATTCGCGTCCCCGAGGTCATCGGGCGACAAGGTTGTACGGATCGGATCATCTCCGGATGCACAAACGACGCAAGCCAACAATCCTTAATGTTCTCACGACCGAGAAATTCGTCGACAAGCTTCATGCTCTGCCCGGTATCGACGTTCGAATCGCTGAAAATCCGATGCGTGTTTTCGTAACCGCCCCAGAGGTCGTTACTGAATGCCAGATACATTGGCGCGGTCCTTATTGCCGCAAAGGCATTAAAGACAAGCAGGGCGACCAGCACGTATCTGAAGACGTTGAACTTCCGGCAAAGCCAGATGCCGCCAATCGCCGCCAGCATAATTAATAACGGGTAGATCGGCAAGATATGTCGCACGCCCGTGTTGAAATTAGAGCTCAGCGCAAAGAGGAAGAAAACGATCGCTGGGACCATCAAAAACATTCCTTCGCGCCGCTTTTCCGGAACGAAATACAAAAACGCAAGACCGAACGGCCAGAGAAAAAGCAAAGCTACGCTCGATTTGACCAAAAACGCGATCGGGAAATAGAACCACCGGCCGGTCGCGTAACTAACCCCGAATAGCCAGCAGTTGCGGCTACCCCATGCGATAACGTCCGCCATTCCGAGAACGTACGATTCCGGAAACACGTGTGTCTGGCTGATGACCTCTGTAACCTTTGCGGGAAACGAAGTGACCATTTCCGGCCTGCCATTTTCTTTTATGTAATCCGCAACAGAGATCGTCGGCGCGGCATCGTTCGGGATCGCGCGATACCGAAACCCATAAAACGACCAAAGGGTAATCAAACCTATTAGGAAGATCCCCGCAAACGCCGCGGTGCTCCTGAGAACCCGATACACCACACGCGTTTCCGTCTTTCGGAATAAAACCGTATCTGCGATCAGCAAAGCGAACAAAATTCCGACGAATATCACCGCCGAATGCTTCGCGGCGAGCATAAGTCCGAATGCCAATCCCAACACCAGAAAGCGCAGCCACGTCTGACCCTTGCCATACCTATAAAGTGCATACATCGCACCGAAAGACGTCGCACTTATGGCCATATCCGTTGTAATGATCGAGCCATGCGCGATTAGATTCGGTTCAAAGGCGACGATGGCCAACGCCGTCAGGGCCTCCCACTTCCCGAACATCTCCCATGCCGCGAGAAACACGAGCAGCGCGAGCAGCATGCTCATCAGCGAGGCAGCCAGTCTTGTGGAGATGACGACGCTGTCCATGCCGTTCTCAACTAGGAAGCTGCTGCCATAGCTGAAGGCATCAAATTTAGAGGTAAATTTTGAGCCGCATTCCCACGGTGGTTCGGAGAGGTCGCGGAAATTGAGCGAGGCAGTCGCGAGCAACTTCAGCAGTGGAGGATGTTCGGGGTTGATACCGAAGTCGCCGCACTGCCAATGTCGATGGCCGGCAAGAATATGGTCCGGCTCGTCAACCGTCGCGCTCATGCGTGTTGCGTGATACCAAAGCTGAAAGGAAAATGCTCCGAATAGACAAATAACCAAAGACGCAAAAAGCAGTTCTTTGCGTCTTATGAAGATTCGTCGCTGCGGTTCACTCTCTGGCAGAGTCATAATTCTTCCCGCAAGACACGCTAAAGGCACGAAAGTAAGGTAAATCATTTTACTCCACTTTCGTGCCCTAAGCGTATTTCGCGGGCGATTTTCTTAAAACAGCGAACCTTTGTCGTCCGCACCCATCATTGCCTTTCTCACAATAGTTATGGGCGGGCCGCCGTAAGAGAGGAACGTGTCGTGGAACTGCTTCCACGCCGATCTGCCGCCCCGGCTCGCACACCAATCGTCGCGCAGCTTGCGGATCATCAGCTTGCCCATCGTGTAGTTTAGATACGCCGGGTCGAATGTGCCGCGGGCCGATTGCTGCTCGGCCTCGCCCTCGGAGCGGAGACCCTGCTCGATAAACATCTCTTTCGATTCCTCGACGGTCATTCCCTTTGTATGCATTCCGATCGCCGAAAGGAGCCGGACGTTCCTGAGAAGAGCCTCCTGAAGTTGGCCGATGTGCATCTCAGGATCATCGGCACCGAGGCCGGCCTCGTACATCATCTCCTCGGTATAATGTGCCCAACCCTCAGCAAATGCATAGCCGATAAATACCTGGCCGAATTTTGACTTCGACCGGTTGGCGTGCAGAAACTGAACGAAATGCCCTGGATAGACCTCGTGGACCGACGTGAATAGTAGGCTGCCTTTCCCGGGAACATATTCTTCCTGCTTTTTCTTGTCCCACGTCGGGTCTGGCGGCGAAACGTAATAAACAGATGGCAATCCGGTCTCATATGGCCCCGGAATATTGATGTAGGCAAAGTTCCATGCCTTATACGGCGGTGCCTGAGCGACCTTGGCCTCTTCGGTGCCGGGAATGGTGACGATGTCTTTATCAGCGATGAATTTTCGCAGGTCTGCGAGTTGAGCGGTCGCGGCGGCGGCAACGTCCTTGCCTTCGGCCTTGTGAGCCGAGGCCTGATCGCTGCACGCGATCAGCGTCTTTCCGGGAGCATATTTGTCGCACTCAGCCTTAACAGCAGCGAGATTTCGCTCGAGGTCCTTTTTGCCGATCTCTTCAAGCTGCGCGAGATCGGTGACGACGCCCTCGGTCTGTTGGAGCATGAGTTTGAATTTATCGGGGCCGATGGCGAAGGCGTTGTTGCCCGTCTTTTCCTGCTCGGCGAGCCACGCGTCAAATTCCTTAACGGCCTTGATCGCTCCGTCGTTGGCCTCTTTGAAGTCCTTTTGCAGAGCCTCGTCCTTCACCGGCTCGAACACGGTGATTACATCCTTGGCATAAAAATCCGCAAGCCCGCCGATCGTCTGGCGGCCGATCTTGACGAGGTTCTTGGCAAGCGGCGGCTTCATCGCTGCCTTGATCTGGGCGAGTGCCGCCGGGACATTCTTTGCGTATGTTGTGAAAGCCTTGATCCGAACCTCCAACGACGCGTACGGCCGCGAGACATAGACGTCGGGGTCGAGCGCGTCGGAATAATAATTCGGATTTATGTGCGGGTAATCAACGGTTTCCTGCCAGAACAGGTCCTTGTCGATCTGCGAGATCAGATAATCGCGCTCAAACCGCTGGCGCTCGTCGAGGTCGGCGTCTTTAAATGCCGACGCTTTTTGCTTCTCGTTCATCAATCGAACGGCCTCTTTTTTCAGCCCATCGTCGCTCCAATCCGGAAACTTGCCGTCGTACTCGTGCTTGCCGGCAATGACGGCGACGTCAGGCCGGGCGGCAAAGTAGTCGTTGAGAAATTGCTCGACATAGGCGTCCCACTTCGAAGGGGACGCGGACGGCGAAGCTGCATTCGACGGCTGGTTGACAGCAACCTTTGGCTGGCAGCCGGCCAAAAACGCCGCGACGACGACGAACAAAACGAGAAGAGTTTTTTTCATATCGGTGCTACGCAAAAATCGACTGTCAGGTTACGCCCATCTTACACCACGGCAAACAATTTGACAGCGCCCAGCGAAGTGACCAAGATGATTTGTATGTTGAACACAATTGCTTACTCGCTGCCGGCGGAGATCGATGCAGCGGTAAAAACCGGGTTGGACAAATGGCGGTCAGAGGACAAGATCGGCCGCATCTGGGCGAAGGACGCATCGGTCTGGACCGGCGATGATGAGGCGAAATGGCTCGGCTGGCTGGATATTGTCGATGAAGAACTGGCCGATCTGCAAAAGTACCGCGATCTCGCGGCAGATATTGCGGCAGCCGGCTTTACAGACGTCCTTCTCATGGGCATGGGCGGCTCTTCGCTGTGTCCGGAAGTACTGGCAATGACGTTCGGGAAGTCGAATTTTCACATCCTCGATTCGACGGTTCCCGCCCAGATCAAGACGGTTGAAAACAAACTCGACCTCGAGAAAACGCTTTTTATCGTCGCGAGCAAATCGGGCTCAACTCTCGAGCCAAATTGCTTCAAGCAATACTTCTTTGAGCGGGTTGCCGAACTTGTTGGACGCGAGAATGCGGGAACGCGATTCGTGGCGATCACCGATCCGGGCTCAAAGATGGAGCAGGTCGCGAAGGACGACGGATTTCGACACATCTTTTACGGAAAGCCTCAGATCGGCGGGCGCTTTTCGGCGTTGTCGGCCTTCGGGCTGACGGCCGCCGCATCCATGGGTCTTGTAGTTGATCAGTTTCTGCAAAGCGCCCGCGAGATGGTCGAGGCGTGTCGCAATGATGACGCGTCGTCAAATCCCGGCGCATTGCTCGGCACGATCCTCGGCATTTGCCACGCACACGGCCGCGACAAGCTGACCATATTTACCTCTCCCGAAATTCATGATCTCGGAGCATGGCTAGAACAGTTGATCGCTGAATCGACGGGCAAGAACGGTGTGGCAATAATTCCCGTCGATCGTGAACCGATTCGCGCAGCGGACTCGTACGGTGACGATCGCGTTTTTGCATTTTTGAGCGTAAAAGGCGGCAGCAGTAGCGACGATTTTGACCAGATGTTCGCCGCCGGCCATGCCGCCGTGAAGATCGAACTCGATTCGATCGACAACATCGGACAAGAATTCTTCCGCTGGGAATTCGGGACGGCGGTTGCCGGTTCAATAATGAAGATCAATCCTTTCAACCAGCCAGATGTCGAAGCTGCGAAGATCGAGTCGCGAAAGCTGACGGACGAATACGAGCATACCGGCAAATTACCTGACGAAAATCCGTTTTTTGAATCAGAAGGCCTGAAGTTTTACACCGGCGCAGACTACTCATCCAAGCTATCGGGCGGGATTCCTGCGGCAATCATCCAGTCGCATCTGGACCACATCGGCAAGGGCAATTATTTTGGCCTGCTGGCTTATGTCGAGATGAACGCCGAGCACGAGCTGCTGCTGCAGCAGATCCGTGAGTCGGTGCTGAACAAGTATCACTGTGCAACCTGTCTCGGTTTTGGTCCGCGGTTCCTGCACTCGACGGGGCAAGCGTATAAAGGTGGCGGCAACAACGGGGTGTTCTTGCAGATCACCTCCGACGACGGGTTTGACCTTTCGGTCCCTGGACAGAAATATACCTTCGGCATCGTCAAAGCCGCGCAGGCACGCGGCGATTTTCAGGTGTTGCTCGATCGCGAGCGGCGGGCATTGCGCGTCCACCTGGGAGCCGATGTGACAGCCGATCTGAAGAAGCTGGCGACGTTGATCTGACCTTCGCGTGGCCACTGACGTGCGGGCCTCGGTGATGTTGGGCGTGCATTATGTTCGGGCGCCCAAACTCGATATACTGCTCTTTGCCGCAAGAAGACCGCCTATTTGCTTCCTATGCAATCCGAGGAACTACTGCAAGCCGAAGCCGCCCTCGGCGAACAGCCGACAAAAACCTCAACGCGTCACAAGACGCTGTTTCTTTCCCTGCACATCATGGCGTTTGTCGCCGGGCTGGCGGCGGTCGTCGTTCTCATCTATTACAACCGCGAGACCATTTCGACAGACCTGGCGCGGGTGGGATGGGGATTTTTGGTCCTGGTCTCGCTGAACATTACACGCCATCTTTTCCGGGCGGCAAGCATGTACCGGGCGATCGCACCCGAGATGCGAACGTTCAAGTATCGAAGAGCTGTGGCAGCGAGATTTGGCGGTGAAGCCGTGACGTTGTTCTCAGCTTTTACAGGCCCGTATCTCGGCGACGCGACCAAGGTCATGCTGATGAAACGGGACCTCCCGATCACCTACGGTGCATCGGCCGTGATCATCGACAACATCCTCTATTACACGTCAGTGATCTTTCTTGTTCTGGCCGGCGTGATCACGCTCTTGGTCCGTTACGGCAGCAGCGGCTCGACGATGAGCAAGGTCCTGCTGATCATCGTCATCGCGATGGTCGTCGCGTTCACTGTTTTTGCTCTCGCCATTCTTTTTCAAATAACGCCGTTCACGCACGTTCTCGATTTTCTCGCAAAGCGGAATCTCGCGCCTAAATTCCTGCTGGCAAAACGCGAGAGCATTCTCAACGTCGAGAACAATGTCTTCCAGTTCTACCACAACCGGCCGGTCGATTTTTTTACGGTCTTTGGCATTTCGTTGTGCGTTCACATGCTGAGCGTCACCGAGGTATTTTTTGCATTGACCTTCTTGGGCTACCAACCGACGATCGCCAAAGCGGTGATCATCGAGGGCCTTACCAAGGTCGTCAATCTGACCTATGGCTTCATCCCTGCGAACATGGGCGTGTACGAAGGCGGCAACGAACTCATACTCAAGACCATCGGCTATGGCAGCGTCCCTGGCGTGGGCGTTGCGCTGGCGCTAGTCCGTCGAGGGGCAAGCCTGTGTGGCAACCTGATCGGCGTGGTTATCCTTTTTTGGCGCGGTGCTTCTGGTGGGGCCCAGAAGCTGGCAAAAACGCGCGAAAAAGCTACTTAGTAGTGATCTCTCGTACGACGCGGCCGGGAAATTGGCGATACCCGCGCTCATAAAGCTCTGGCACCGGGCGATTCTCGTCGTCGATCTTTCCCATCAAGCGCAAGAGTGTCGGCACAAAGCCCATCCCGTCGTAAGGCGTTTCCACAGTCAAGCCGCGCGGAATGCCCGTTGCCCGCCCGCCGGCGATCATGAACGTCGAGTTGGTTGAAACGCGGAAGAACGAGCCGTGATTGCCGCCAGGATTAAATCCGCGAACGTCAAAGTTCCAGTGGTCATTGGCCATTATCAGAATATCGGGCTCGGTCAGACGACGCTGCCGCTGGCGGAATCGGTAGATGAGTTTCTCATCACCGGACATACGGCCCTCGTCCGCCGGGATCGGATGGCGGATCATTTGTTCGTTGAGGCCGATAATGGCTGTGGAATACATCGTCTTATGCGTTGCATTGAGCCACTCCATCTCGCCGTGCCAACCGTTGAGCCACGCCGTTCGATCGCCGCTTGCAATTGCGAGAGCCGGGTCTTCGAAGAACTTGAGAGGGAACCCGGGGCCCCATTCGCGCTTCTCGAACGATATTTCGCCCGTTGCATTTTGCCGCAGGCCGGCGATCGGAATATATCGATAGCTCTGCGATTCATCATCCGCCGTCCTTGTTAGAATCAACGCCTGCTTCTCATCCGAGCCATAAAGCCAGATAGGATCCTCGTTAGGCAGGTCAGGATCATTCAGACGTCCGTCGGGAAGCGTGTCCAACGGAATGCGCATCGCGATAAAGTCTATAGGGCGGCTTCCGACCTTTTGCTGCACGTTGCTGCGGACGGTCTGGTCATGAAGCAGCTCAAAATAATTTACTCTCGTAAAGCTCTTCTCAAAGTCTATGCCGTTCGAGCCCACCGATAACCCTAGCGGCGAAAGACCGACGACATAGTTTTGCAGGTCACCGATCGAATTTGGCTCGCCCATCGAGCCGGGGGCGATGTAGTCCTCGATGTCGAGCCGAAGAGCGTCGAACGCATCGCGTTTGAGTGTAAGGAGGTTCGACAAGCCCTGCAGGTATTTGCGATAACTCTCTTCCTGCTGAACGGCGGTCTCGACGTGGGCGGCAAATCGGCGATTTTTTTCCGTCTCTCGCCGCATACCTGGGACAGTATTGCCTTTGGGGACTTTCATCATCAGTCCCGGCAGCAGTTTTTGCTTGGCCTCGATCCAGCGATGCAGCGCATCAAGCTCCTCCTTCATTTCGGCGAGGGTCTGCTGCCACGCCGGGCGGTGGCGGTCGAGAATGCGAAAAACTTCCTCGGTTGCCGCCAACCTGATCTCGGGCGTGAGTTTCTCACCTTTCAGCTGTTGCAGCAGGATGTGGAGAATATTCAGGTCATTTTCACGGAAGTGTATCGACGACCGCTCGTTTCCATCAAAATCGACAAGCGCGGTCGGGTATTTTGTGCTCTGGCCCTTGAGGTAGAACGAATCGTCGGACGTCGTCGTTATCAGCGGCACGAAGGGGTAAAGGCCCTTGATCGCGTAATCCATCATCAGGCGCCGCTTCGTCAGCACGTGATGACCGCCGCCCGCGGGGCTGCCGAGGAGCTTGACGAGATTGAACCCCTGGCTGTACGTGCCCTCCTCGGAATTAAATCCGTGGTCGGACACCATCACGAGTGCGGTCTCATCAGCGCGCGACGACAGTTGAATGGCGTTCCAGATGCTGCCGACCAGGCGGTCGACTTCCTTAAGAGCGTTGAATCTGGCCGCGGGCTCGTGGAAATGATGCGATGTGTGATCGAAGTCGACGCTATAAAGATCAAAATAGTCGATCTCCGGACGTTTGATGAGCTTGCCGGTAATATCGCGGACGTTCTGATCTTTGATCAGGTTCCGCACATCAAACCCGAGCGTCCATTCATCGATGGCATCGTCCTTGTTTCGCGGCAGCATATTCATAAAGCCGCCCGCGATCAGCGCCCAGTCATTCCCGCGCTGGTAAAGCTGTGGCCCCATGTACTTCTTCTCGAAGAGAAACGCATCCGAGAGCAGCGGTATGCCGAGTTGGTCTAAGACCTCGACCGCCGGCATGTCTGTCGTTTTGTTACGGCTGTAATTCAGGTAGAAGGGAATAAAATTGAGATAGTCGTAGGCGTGAAGCGTGAAACGGTCGAACTCGACATTGCCTTTTATCTGCAAATGCTGCCCCGTGTCGAGTTGGCCCCACGACGGGGCCGAGAGGCTCATTCCACGCGTGTAAAAATTGACCATCCGCGTGCCGTTCTTGTAGAAAACTTCATCGATCCACGGCAGCCGCGACCTGCCCGTCGCGGGGTCGCGTTCGCGCACGAAACGGTCGACGTAATAATTCGGCAGGCCATCGACCTTGACGATAACCAACCGCTTTACGCCCTGCGCCGATACAACAAATGTGCAGACCGTCGCAATAGCCGCGATCAATGAGACACGGCGAATTTTTGCCAGGGATCGCAGCATTACGGGAGGACTAGTTGGTGCCCATCGCGGACACGAGGGCGGCGCTTCGAGAAGACATGCGCTGCCCCTCGGACACGGCAAGTTTCAGGTAGTGAGCACTAAGGTCGCGAATACGCTGATCGGTATGCGGATTATGATAAATAGCGAGCAGCTCATTCTTTGCGGTAGCGTTATTTATCCTGTAAAGACCCGAGATACACATGTCGCGAAGATCGGTATCGTCGGCCATCGCATAAACCTTTGCAAGTGAGCGTGCGGTTCTGTCCTTTGCCGCCGAGCCGTGGGCAGAAACAAAGGCCAGTGATTCACGTAGGGCAGCGACGTTGCTATCAACTTCGGGCTTGACCGAATTGCGGGCGACCTCGGCCAACCGTCTCTCGTGAAACTCGAGCTGTCGCCGCGTATCGAGTTTAGCAAGCATGTCGGCAGTTTCGGCCTCGCGGTGCGTGTAGAGCCCAAGAGTCAGCGTGTGAGCCGCTTTGAAAAACGCTCGCTCGCGCGGGCTGTGGACGAGGTTGACCATCTCTTCGCGTCGCAGACGGTCGAGCATCGCCGGCAGGCCGTCGGGCCGTTTAGCATAGGCGATCAAATTCTCATATTGCGCCCGGGCGATCTTTGCTTCGACATCGAGGTCGTTCTCGAGCGGGTTGAGCGATACTTTCTCGATGCGCTTGGCGATGTCGGTGCGGAATTCGTCGTCGAGCGACTCGTCGAGTGCGAGCAGCAGTTTGAGCTGCGAATACGACCTCAGCCGCGAGACCTGATTGAGGTCCATACCGCGACGGCCGGTAACGAAATCGAAGACGTATCGCCCCAACATATAAGGAATGCTGCTGACCGGCGAAATATGAAAGACGTTGCTCGTCACGTCATGCAGTACGCGGCGCGACATCTCGCGGCGTTTAGCATTGCCGCTGTCGCGAAAATCGATCAGCAACGCCGGCACTTTGGGATGGTCAAGCCCATAAAGTGCAAGCGGGATCATGGTCCGCGGCTGGCCGCCCGGCGTGTCCTCTTCAACTTGATGCCCGTCTGCGTCGAACCAGCGCACCTCGGAATGGCCTTTCCAGTTGGAAAGTCTTGGGTCGGTCCATGGATTTTCTATGTTCAGGAACCGCGAGTCGTATTTTCGCCCGCGATTGCGCCCGACATCCTCGGTCGCGGCCCAAAGAATCGCATGATGAGCCGTGCCGTCGGGCATCTTAAGGGGCTCGAAATACAGGCCCTGCGCCTCGGAGTACTGCCTGAGCAATTCCCAATTCTGGCTCCGCGTCTCGGCATTCTTCTCGAATTGTTTTTGATAAGCGCGGGGCAAGTTGTCCCCCGCAACATGCCACCCAAGCAGTTTGTCGCTGAGCGCGAGCCTTGCCTGAATA
>Ga0163161_10002797_pt1 | contig 12373 bp, 10 predicted proteins | sample S45metaG_FD_129847 | JGI IMG/M metagenome (GOLD analysis project Ga0163161, IMG submission 129847) | Switchgrass rhizosphere microbial communities from Kellogg Biological Station, Michigan, USA - S4-5 metaG | ecosystem: Host-associated > Plants > Roots > Rhizosphere > Soil | place: USA... | reverse complement strand
TTTCTCGTTCAGAATTTTTAGTAAAAGCTGGTTTAGTAGCTGCAGCCGTTCCCTTAACCTCGTTAAGTTGGGGCATTATTTCTGGTGCTTACGATTATCAGGTTAGAAGAGTAAGCCTAATATTACCAAACCTTCCGAAAGCTTTTGACGGAATTACAATGGCACAGATTTCGGATATCCATTCTGGAAGTTTTTACAATAAAACAGCAGTAAAAGGTGGGGTTGAAATGCTGCTTGCAGAGAAACCCGATTTCGTTTTCTTTACCGGAGATTTAGTTAATAATTTAACCAAAGAGGTAAGTGAATATCAGGACATTTTTGCAAAAGTAAAAGCACCGTTAGGCGTTTATTCAACACTTGGCAACCACGATTATGGCGACTATTATTTCGGTAAAGAATCATCACCTGCTAAAGTGAAAAACCTGAAAGATATTATTGATGTTCACAAAATAATGGGCTACGATTTATTGATGAACGAAAACCGACGCTTAAAAGTTGATGGTGAAGAAATCGGCATTTTAGGAATCGAAAACTGGGGAATGGGTCGTTTTCCAAAATACGGAAAAATGGAACTTGCTGTTGAAAATACAGATGATTTGCCGGTAAAACTATTGTTAAGTCACGATCCTTCTCATTGGCGTGGAGAGGTTTTACTGAAATACCCTCAGATAGATGCAATGTTTAGCGGGCATACGCATGGAATGCAATTCGGTGTACGCTTAAAGGAGTATCAATGGAGTCCGGTACAATATATTTACAAAGAATGGGCTGGCTTATATCGAGAACAGCAACAACAACTTTATGTCAATGTTGGCTATGGCTTTTTAGGTTACCCTGGTAGAGTTGGTATTTTGCCAGAGATAACGGTGTTTACGCTTAAGAGAGCTTAAAGGAATGATTGATTGAGAGAATTTAGTATGAGAGGATGATTGAATTAATAAATTTTAGGCATCTAGCTTACATTCACTAATTCAATCATTCAAAGTTCAAATAAATCCCTTACCCTGCATTAAAACGATATCCAACACCTCTTACAGTTTGCAACAATTGCGGATTATCAGGATTCAATTCTATCTTTTTACGCAAGCGTACAATATGCATATCTAACGTACGTGTGTTTACATCAGAGTTATAACCCCAAACTACAAGCATCAATTCATCACGATTAATTACTTTACCCGGATTGCGTAAGAAATAAAGCAGAATGCGGTTCTCTAAAATGGTAAGCTCAATTTTCTTTCCATCTCTAAATAAAGTATGAATATTTGGATGATGTTCCATATTGCCAAAACGGTGTATTTCAGCCGAATCTTTATTTACGATAAACTTCACTTTGCTTTCTAACATAGCCACCAAAACATCCATATTAAATGGCTTGGTGATGTAATCTGATGCACCAAAATTATAAGCATCAATTTTATCTACATCTTGTGCTTTAGCAGTCATCATAATAATCAGGTTTTCGAAACCTTGCTTGCGAACAGATTCACAAACCTCTGCACCTTGTTTACCAGGCATCATCCAATCTAATAAAACGATATCAGGTTGATCTGCCAAAATCATTCTTTCACCAGCTTCACCATCATTAGCCTCAAGCACATTGTAACCTTCGGCTTTTAAACGGTGCGCCACAAGAAAGCGAAGATTTTCATCATCCTCTACAATTAATATTTTTACTTCTTTAGACATTTATATGTGTGTTTAGGTTGAACGGTTAAAAAGCTGAAGGGTTTGAAGGTTGCCAAAATAACATTACAACTTTACAACATCTCAACATTAAAACAACTCAAAATTCAATTTTTAACTATTATAGGGCAATACAATTTTAAATTCAGTACCAACGCCAACTTTACTTTTCACCGTAATTTCGCCAAGCATAAAGTTAACCAGTTCTTTGCAAAATGCCAAACCTAAGCCAACGCTTCCCATTTGGTTATATTCGTTTTGTATTCTGAAAAACTTTTTAAATATATTATTTAATTCTGAAGATGGAATGCCAATTCCTTTATCTGCAAAGCGAAAAACCAAAACGCCTTTTATCAGCTTTGCGCTAATGTGTAGTTTCTTATTTTCAGGCTTAGAATATTTATATGCATTTTCTGCCAGGTTATCGAACAAACTACCCAACAACACCGGATCAGTTATAAAGGTTTTGAACCCAACGACTTCATATGTTATATCAAAATCAGGATGTTTTAAAGTGTGCGATTCTATTGTACTTTCTATAAAATCTTTGATATTAACTTCTTCCTGATTAAGTTTAATTGCCTTGTTTTCGATTTGAGTGAATGCCAGTAATTTATTCATCAAACCATTTAATTTATCGGCTTCTTCATCTAAAATTTTACCGTAAAGATGTTGCTCTTTCTGACTTAATGATGGTGCGCTTTTAATATTATTGCCTGCTATTTTAATTACACTAACTGGAGTTTTAAACTCATGCGTTAGGTTGTTTACAAAATCATATTGTAGCTTAAACATTTTACTATTGATGTTTAGGTTTCGATAAATTAGAAATGCCACCAATAACAACACGCCATAAACCAAAAGCAAAACCAATGCTATTGGCAAAAAGTAAATAAAAATCTCTTTTTTTATATATGATTTTGAAGAAGTAAAATATAGTTTAAAATCTGAAAAAGCACCCGGTAAAGCAATTTCCGTATTGATGTTTTCATCAGAAGCATCTATCGGATCGTAAGTTAATGGCTCTACTTTAATACTTTGATATAATAACGGACGTGTGTTGATTATTTTAATTTTGTGTGGATTTAATTCAAAAACCAACATATCTTGTTGATATACCGGAGAAGGATCTAACTTGCGCTGAAGCATTTCCTTGTACATCTTTAAATCTTCCTGGCGTGGTATGTTTAAGTAAGTTATCTTATTGGATAAAACGACTGAGAAATTTGTAAACAATTCTTCCTGAGATGGAACAGAAGCGGTGTCGAGCTGGTCGATAAAACGAACAAGTTTTAATGCCATCCCGTTAAAATCATCGTTAACTTTAAAAGAGCGGGTATCTTCTTCAGAAAACAATTTAATTGAATCCGGCTTTACAGTTCTGCCAAATTGAAATATGGATTTTGGTCCGATTGAAAAATGACCTGCATTCATCCCATCCTTAACCGGTGTATTTTTAACCTCCGAATCGTAAAACATCACTTTAGAAACAAAAGGATATTTTAGAGTAATGGTATCAACAAATTTAGATGCCGTAGCAGAATCTAAAAAGCCATTGTAATAAGAAACTTCGGGTATTTTATTCTGGAAAAATTCGTTATAAGATTGAATACTTTGTTCTAAAACATTAACCTTTTCTGAAACAAATTCGTTCTCGATTGATTTTTTACTATAGTTAAATGCCAAAAACAACGATAGAACAAAAAGTATAGATATGAGCGCTATAAAGGTAACACTCAACGAGAAATTTTTACGATAACCACTTTTCTTCTCCAGGGCCATAACCTATTTTTTATTTAGGTTTTCCTGTAAAAATTCTTCTAGAGCTTTATATAAAGCAGTTCTGCCTTGCTGCCTTAAAACCGGATTCGGACCTTCTTCTTTCTCAATATAAGTAACCGAAACATTTCGTTTTTTAAGCTCCTTTACAAATTGCACGCCCTGAGCAACATTTACACGTGGGTCTTTGGGGTTTTGAGCAATAAAAAGCGGCGCTTTAAATCTATCTGCATGAAAAACGGGCGAAGCGAAACGAATGTAATCGGTGTCGGTTTCGGGGTTGCCAAATATTTCGTAATACATCTGCAAGTTCGATTTTAAGAAAGGTGGTATTGTAGTTAAATAGCTAAATAAACTGATAACACCAGAATTTGAACCACCACAAGCATAAATATCGGGATTTTTATACAAACAATTCAATGCTATAAATCCGCCTAAACCATTACCGTAAATGGCAACTTTTTTAGGGTTTGCAATTTTTTTCTGAACAAGCCACCTTACACCATCATTAACATCTTCTTGAATTTTATCGCTCCATTCTTTAAATCCGGCGGCATAAAAAGATTTTCCATAACCACCAGAACCACGATAATTAACTTGCAAAACGGCATAACCTCTATTTGCCAAAAACTGAACATCGGCGTTGTAACCCCAGGTGTTTCTACTTCCCGGACCGTTATGAGGCAAAACCACAACAGGTAAATTAGTTGGCTTTTTATTTTTAGGTAATGTTAAATAGCCGTTTATCTGTAAACCATCGCTACTTTTATAGCTTATTGGCTTCATTTGACTCATGTCGTCCTCATTAATTGAAGGATTAATATCAGCCAATTTTTTAAGCTTATTCTGGTTAACTACATATAAATAGTAAGAACCCGGGTTTCTGTCGGTATAAGTTCTAACCACAAAAACTTTATCGTTTTTATCTTTATCCATTATGCGCCATTCGGTTCCCGGTAAAAGCTGGTCTATTTTTGAATACGCAATTCTGGTGCTATCATCAAGGTAATATTTCTCCTTTTTCCAGGTCTCGCAGGTTACGAACATCATTTTTTTCTTCGCCTTTGAGTATTTGGCATCAACAACATTCAAGGTATCGTTACCAAACAAAACCTGCTTTTCGGTTCCTGTTTTTAAATCCAAGGCCACTAAAGCATTTTTATCTCTGTTTACATTAGAAATTGCATAAAGTACATCTGGTTCGTTTTCTGAAAAAGCAACAGGTTGAAGTGTGGTTTCAAAATTATTTGTAGTAACTGCCTTAAATGGTAATTGTTCATTTTCCCGATATAAAAGTGTTTCATTTACACCATCGCTGGCCACAGCAATTTTTAAAATACCTTTATTATCGGTTACCCACTCTGTAATATTACCCGGGTTTTTTGCAGCAATTTCCATGTTACCGGTACGAACGTTAAGCCTGTAAACATCAAAAACGGTTGAATCTCTTTTGTTCGATGCAACAATAATATACTTGTCATCAATTAACTGATCTTCGATAACACGAAGGCGATTTTTTTCGTTTGAACTCAGCTGTTTTTGTTTGCTTCCATCCTTACTTACCACGAACAAATCAGATTTTCTTTCTTTCGATTCATCCTCGGTGTAATAAATTAACTCGTTATTGCTTGTCCAGAAATAAAAGCTTATGCTTTTTTCTTCTAGATGTGTAAGTTGCTTAACCGTCCCACTTTCTATATCTTCTACAAAAAGATCGAGTTTTTTATCCTGAAGTTTTAAATATGAAAGAGATTTCCCATCTGGAGATACATGGTAATATGCTTTATCTTGAGTACGAAAAAAGTTATCTACAGGAATAGTCTGCTCTTTTTTTGAACCTTTGCAAGCACAAATAAAAGCCACTAAAACCAATAAAATAATTCTTTTAAACATAATCTCCTTTTTCGGGACGACAAAAATATAATAACCTGTTAGCTTAAAGGTATTATGCAGTAAGAATGTTACCAACATGGCGAATACCCGATTGTTTCCAATTTAGTATTTAAAATAAACAGTCAAAATAAAATACAGGTAACATTTAAAATACGTTTTATCTACTAATAGAGTTTAAGGAATTAGGTATTAAAATGTTACATTTAAAACGAATATTTTCTATAATGAAGTCTGTAATTTTTGTCCTTTTATTTCTGGCAGCCATTGCTTCGAATGCTCAAACATTTCGACCTGGGAGACAAATTGCCAACGATGATGCGTCGTTAGCAATACAATATTACCAGGATGGTGATTATGAAAAAGCTGCCATTTTATTAGAGAAACTCTTCGCAAATCCAAATAATGAAGGGTATTTTGATATTTATTTTAATGTATTGTTAAAATTAAAAAAATACGATGTTGCGGAGAAAACGGTAAAAAGACAAATTAAGCAATCACCAGAAAATGAAATGTACGCCGTAGCTTTGGGTAAATTATATCAGGAAAAAGGTGATGTATCGGCAGCTAATAAAATTTTTACAGAAGCAATAAATAAACTACCAAAAGACGAGTTTCGGATTAGAATGCTAGCGAATAATTTCTATCGTTTTGAAAATTATGAATACGCGATACAAGCATTTAAACATGGCCGGAAAATATTAAATGATGATAAGGCTTTTGCATTTGAACTATTAAACATTTATCGCTTTAAAAAGGATAAACCGATGTTGATGCAAGAATATTTGGACATTTTGCCAACAGCTCCGCAACTCCTGCCACAGGCTGAAGCCGTTTTGTCGATGATTTTTGAGGATAAAAACGATTATCAAACCTTTCAAACCGGAATTTTAAAAAAGATTCAAAAAGCTCCAGATGCCGAAATTTATATTCAGCTGCTTACATGGAACTACATTCAGCAGCAGGAGTATGATATGGCTTTACGACAGTTAATTGCTTATGATAAACGCACCAAAGCAGATGGAACAACGTTGTTTAACGCGGTTTACACTTTTGCTGATAACGGAGCTTACGAAACTGCAATTAAAGCCTACGAATATATAATTACTAAAGGCAAGGAAAATCAATATTATCTGCCTGCTAAAATCGAATTACTTAATACAAAGTACAATATACAAACCAAGGGAAAATTTAATGTTGCCGACTTAGACCTTTTAGCCAAAGATTATCAGGTTTTATTAGATGAAAATGGCAAGAACAAGAACACCTTATTTGCGATAAAAAAATGGTCGAACTTGCAGGCGTATTATTTAAATCAGCCAAAGAAAGCTGAACTTGCTTTAGAAGAAGCATTGAAATTACCGGGCTTAAGTCCGCAGGAAAATGGCCAGCTTAAACTTGATTTGGGCGACATTTACATTTTAACCAAACAACCTTGGGAAGCCTTTTTAGTTTACGAACAAGTAAGTAAACAATTTGAAGGCCAACCAATCGGAAATGAAGCTAGATTTAGAAGTGCAAAGCTTTCCTTTTATCAAGGCAACTTTGAATATAGCATGGGGCAGTGCATGATTTTAAAAACAGCAACCACCCAGTTAGTTGCAAATGATGCATTAAACTTAAGTCTTTTAATATCTGATAACATTCAAACCCCAACCGATAGTAGTGCGTTAAAAATGTATGCCGATGCAGAAATGCTGGTTTTTAGAAATTTGCCCGAACAATCCATCAAAAAATTAGATAGTATTTCAATTGCTTTTCCGCAAAATACGCTCGCAGATGCGATATTAATGAGTAAAGCCAAAATTTTAATAAAATCGGAGCAGTTTGAAACCGCAGCCGCAATTCTAAAAAAAGTTGATGAAAGCTACAAAGATGGAATTTGGACAGATGATGCTCTTTTTACCCTGGCAGATTTATATGAAAAAAAGCTAAATGATTTGGTTCAGGCAAAAATATATTTCCAAAAATTGATTACCGATTATCCGGGAAGTATGTTTACTGCCGAAGCCAGAAAAAGATTTAGAAACCTACGTGGAGACGGCGTTTAATCCTCACCTTCCTTTTTCTCATTTTCTTGTTTACCGTAACGCTTTTGCATTTCTAAAGCTAAGCCAACCTCAATAATAAGTGCATATAACGCACAATTAAAAACCAAGCCGAAAAAGTATAATGCAGAATTTGAGCTGAAAATTCTCCACAAAAAAGTATGTGTTGGAAATTGAAAAAACGAATACAAATCTGCTAAAGAACTTAATAAAAAATTAGGCGCAAAAACATGCTTATCTTCAGAAACAAAAGCAAAAAAACAAATTGTAGTTAAAACAGCAATAATTATAAATGCTTTAAAACATCTATACGGGCGGAAAAATTTCATTAAGGAGTGATTGTTAATTCTAAAACACTAAGTTCGAAAAATTTATGACTTATCTAAAATAATATAAAACATTAACATTTTACGTATAAGTCGTCTTATTAAAGTATTATTAGCCAAGCTTATTATTTATATTTGCCCATGCTTTTATACAACGTTACCCTAATATTAGAAGACACTGCAGCCGAAGAGTGGTTAAAATGGATGAATGAAATCCACATTCCTGAAGTTATGGCGACAGGAATGTTTGTTTCACACAGACTTTTAAAAGTAATTGATTCGCCAAATGAAGGCGTAACCTATTGTGCTCAATATGTTGTTGACAATTTAGAAAACTACAACGAATACCAGGAAAAATATGCTCCAGCTTTACAGGAAGGTTTGAACGAAAAATTTAAAAATCGTTTTGTTGCTTACAGAAGCTTAATGGAGTTTGTTGGTTAAATAATCAACACTAAATTAACTTTTCATTGTTTTTGTGGCGCTCTGCATCACGAATATTTTTCTTCTGTAAATTTTGCTCGAGCGCATCAGTTAAATTAATTCCGGTTTGGTTCGCCAGACAAATTAAAACAAATAGTACGTCTGCCATTTCATCAGCAAGGTTTACAGCTTCATCACTTTTTTTAAAAGATTGCTCGCCGTATCTACGTGCCATTATACGAGCAACTTCGCCAACCTCTTCCATTAAAATGGCTGTATTGGTTAGCTCATTAAAATAGCGAATTCCGGTTGTGTTAATCCACTTATCTACTGTTTCCTGTGCTTCGTTAATTGTCATGTTTTCGTTCTTCTATTTCTAATTTTAATCTGCTATTGATATCTATTTTAGCGCCTTCCAAAAGGAATACTGTTGTACCTTTTTCCCTCGCCAAATTATTTTTCAATTCACCAATTTTAGTGATTTTATCAAAAAACGGTTTTTCTTTTTTTCGTTCGGGGTCGCTTTCGCCAGCTTCTCTTATCAAGATTAAATCTTTAATAGGTTTAACCATCTTGAACCAATAAAGGTAATCGGCATTGTAAGAAACAGCATTTATATTTTTGAATTTTGAATAATAATTGATTGCTCCAGCTTGTCCGTAATTATCTGTACGCACAACAACTGCTGCTTTATCTTTCACTTTTCCGTAAGCTGAGTCTACAATTGCTGCAAGTTCTTTCCAACCTTGCATATCAGCATAATCCTGCGGTAAATCATGGTTTTTTCCATCCTCCCAGCGCAATGCTCCTACCCGTTCAAATCTACTATGGTTGCTGATAATTTCCTTTGGCGAATAAACAGGCATCAAAAGTGGAATGGTGTAGACAAAGAACCCAACCATTACAAAAATTAACAGTGCAGCTAAAACATATCTTTTGCCAATAATTAGGCACATATAAACACTACCAAAAGCCAGCAATACAGGATACAGACCTAAAGCATAATAACCTTTAGCATTAAAATAGCTAAAAATAATTATGGTAAAAATGTACGAAAGCATAACCCAAAGATGTTTCCGAAAAGGCTTGTAAACCATAAAACCAACGAAGCAAGCTATAAGAATAAATACATCAGTTATAAAAAAGAGGATTTGCTCTTTGAAGAAATCGGCTCGTTTAACATTTACCAATTGCGTTTCGGCTAGCTCTTTCATGTGGCTTATTACCGGAAAGTTATTTACAATTTGCCAGATAACATTTGGGGAGATGATAATCAGTACTAAAAGTATAGAGAAATATAAATGCTTATCCTTAAAAATACTCCGATTAGGTAAAATTATAATCGCTGGTAATATTCCCAAAACCAGAAACATCACATTGTATTTATTAAGAAAACCCAAACCTAACCAAATTGCAAAATAGTATAGGTACTTGGCTTGCTTATTTTCGAAGTATTTTAAAAGATAATAGTAAATGGCCGTCCATGCTAAAACATCAAAAGAATTCGGTTGGTAAAGAATATTAAGTCTTAAATACGCAGAGCAGATATATGCAATAGCTACTAAAGATTTTGCTAATAAACTACCTCTTAACACACCTACAATTTGCCAGGCAATTAGCATGGTTAGCGCACCAAAAAGCGCTGGGAAAAACTTCACCGAAAAAACGCCTCCACCAAGAGATTTAATAATTACCGAGAAGATTGAAGTTAACGGAGGTATTGAGGTAAAACCAGCAGCCAAATGACTACCTTGATCTAAATGCAGAAACTCATCACGGTGAAGTTCATAAACGTCGTTTACTAAAAAGTAGCTCAGAATAAATTTGAGTATTATAAAAACGAAAAGAAATAAAACTTCTGTAAGGTGATGATTTCTGCCTTTCATTATTCCTTATTTTTAGTGTCAATTAAAATGGTAACCGGTCCATCGTTTAACAAACTGATTTTCATATCTGCTCCAAAAATTCCGGTTTCTACTTTTTTACCGAGCAAAGCTGATAACTTTTCTATCATTCTTTCGTACAGCGGGATGGCAAAGTCTGGTCTGGCCGCTCTTGTAAACCCTGGTCGGTTTCCTTTTTTTGTAGCGGCAAATAACGTAAACTGACTAACCAAAAGAATACCACCATTAACATCAGCAAGCGCCTTATTCATTAAATCGTTTTCATCAGAAAACACACGCATATTTACAATTTTCTGAGCAAGCCAATCCAAATCTTCAATGGTATCAGCATCTTCAATGCCTAAAAACACTAAAAAACCTGTTTCAATTTGTCCTGTTATATTTCCATCAAGAACACAACTGGCTTGTGTAACTCTTTGTAAAACTGCTCGCATCTTAATCTTTGAGATATTGTTATGCGAAAGATAAGTATTTTGGAAGAATTGTGCTAAAAAGGGATTAATGCCTTGTATCGTTACCGTGAAAAATACTTAGGTAACTCTCATATCTTGATATTGCGATTTCGTCGTTATTTACAGCTTCAATTACCGCACAACCAGGTTAATTAATATGTCTGCAATTGTTAAATCGGCAATTGTGAGAAGTTTTGAAAATTTCTCTAAAAAAATGACCAAGTTCTTCTTTTTCAATATCAATTACACCCAACTCTCTAATTCCAGGCGAATCTACAATAAAACCACCTTGTGGTAGTTCGAACATTTCGGCAAATGTTGTGGTGTGTTGTCCTTTATCGCTCCAATCCGAAACCTCTCCTGTGCGCAAATCTCTATCGGGCAATAAAGCATTAATTAAACTCGATTTTCCAACACCTGAGTGACCAGAAATCAGCGTAATCTTATCGGTAATAAGTTCTTGAATAATTGGAATATTAATGCCTTTCAAAGCCGAAACCTCGTAAGTTGCGTAGCCGATATTTTCGTAAATATCTTTAAAGTCTTGCAGAATTTCCAGTCCTTCTTTGCTAAATAAATCTAGCTTATTAAAAACTAAAACCGCTGGCACATCGTAAGCTTCGGCAGTAACTAAAAATCTATCAATAAAACCTAAAGATGTTCTTGGTGAAGCCAGTGTAACCACCAAAATGGCCATATCTAAATTCGCAGCTAAAATTTGAGCTTGCTTGCTGAGGTTAATCGACTTGCGGATAATATAGTTTTTACGAGGCAGTAATTCATTAATCAAACCTTGATTACTATCCTTTTCCAGGCCAAATTTAACCCTATCGCCAACCGCAATCGGGTTAGTTGTCTTAATCCCTTTTATCCTAAATTTCCCTACAATCCGGCAATCGTAACGTTCGCCATTATCGGCCAAAACATTGTACCAACTTCCAGTAGATTTAATAACTAAGCCCTGCATATTTTACAACAAAGGTAAATAAAAGGACGGAAGTTATATTTGTAAAATAGAAGATGAAATTGATAAGGATTTGGAAAGCAAAACCTTTATTTCATTTTAGTGTTAGTCCTGCTTTCTGCTTTATTCCGCTGCGCTCCATGTTCGCGTCAATCAGGTTTAGAAACAGAAGTTCTTGCAAAAAATTCCGTTCCAGTTTATCATCCTCAGCTCGTCAAAATAGAAGAAATATTTGGCGAAGGACAATAATTTGCCCTAATGGTTGGTGTCTCACCAACCGCGGGTAGATTTGTTTTCGGTTGGTGAGACACCCGCCGATAGATAAATTTTGCTGTGGGCTAAACCTAAACCTTAAATAATCTCAATAATTTTAGTTTTTGTACTTTCCATACACGTCCTTATTTTCAAGGAGCGTTTATCCCGAATACTCGGGAGGTTGGGGGTGGTTTTATTGCTCTAAATATTATCTTCGTTTAAAATCTACATAAATGAATAACTTCAAAATTATCGGCATCTCCGCTCAAACAACTAACCAAAACAATCAAGCTGCAACAGATTTGGGCAAACTTTGGCAACAGTTTTACGCTGAAGAAATTTTCAACAAAATCCCTAACAAAGAAGGTGAAGATGTTTATGCCATTTACACCGCTTACGAAAGCGATTATACAGGAAAATACACAACCATTATTGGACAAAAGGTTAGTTCGTTAAATAATATTCCTGATGGACTCGTTGGCAAAGAGATTACAAACGAAAACTTGAAAAAATATATTGCAAAAGGCGAAATGCCAAATGCAGTTCTAAATACCTGGATAGAAATCTGGAACAATGATGCGAATTTAAACAGAAGTTACATTGCCGATTTTGAGGTTTATGGCGCAAAAGCTCAAAACGGAGCAGA
>Ga0163161_10002795_pt1 | contig 12375 bp, 9 predicted proteins | sample S45metaG_FD_129847 | JGI IMG/M metagenome (GOLD analysis project Ga0163161, IMG submission 129847) | Switchgrass rhizosphere microbial communities from Kellogg Biological Station, Michigan, USA - S4-5 metaG | ecosystem: Host-associated > Plants > Roots > Rhizosphere > Soil | place: USA: Michigan... | reverse complement strand
TATCGCCTTTTTTCCAGGTTGTGTGTCCGTTTATAGTAACGCCATCCAACTGATAATTCAGGCTGATGGTGTCTTTTACAACTTGATCCTGTGCCGGGGCAGAAAATCCAAAAAGCAAAATAAATATGAATAGAAGCTGCTTCATTACTTATCAACAATCTCTATTTCCACCCTGCGGTTAGCAATTTTTTGGTCTTCATTTTTCTCAGGGATAGGATATATGGGGTTTGATGTTCCAAAACCTTTATACGACAGCCTCTCTTTGTCGATGCCGTTTTTTATAAGATAATTATATACCACAACCGCGCGCTTAAGCGAAATGTTTTGCTTTTCGGGTTCGCAGCATACGTGCCCCTGAATATCTATCCTGAGCTTAGGCATATCTTTCAGCATCTGTAAAAGGTCATTTAATGCAGGTAGCGACGATGGCAGCATCACATCCATGTTATTGTAAAAGTTCATGCCCTTTATCCTTATCTTATCGCCTTTTTTAGCATTGGTTACCTGCTTTTTAAATTCTGATGGCCCCGCCGGAACAGGTACGGGGGCCGGAGCAGGCTGTATCTCCGGCCTTGCATATTCGATAACCACTTTGCGGTCTTTAGGATTTCGTATGGCAGTACTCTGGCTTTCGCCGAAGCCTTTCTCTTCTACCTGTTCCACATACAGATCAGCGGCCTTTAATTGCTCGAATACATACAGCGCACGCCTTTCTGACAAATCCTGGTTGTAAAGCAAATCGCCTGTTTTATCGGCGTAGCCATATATCTTTTGAATTCGTGCCAACGGATTATCGGCAATCCATTTTGTGAGGCTTTGTGTAGATGGTGCATTGGTTTCATCTATATCAAAGTCAAAATAGACCGTGAATTTATGCTGGGCATTCGCCGAAAGGCTAAGCAATAGCAGTAGTTGTACAATTGGTTTCATATAATTGGTTTTATAATATAACGATTTTTCAACGTACCAATATATCAATTAACTTCATTCAATCGATAGTCATTCTTTCACGAGACTGAAATTGCTACATTAAAAAATTATTACACTGATATATTAATTAGCCAGTATCTCAATCTCCACCCTTCGGTTCTCTGCCATTTCTTCTTTGTTCCTTTCGGGTATTTTGTGCATTGGCTTACTTCCGCCAAAACCCCGATAAGATAATCTGTCGCCATTTATACCGTTGCTATGAAGATACACAAAGACCTCCATTGCGCGTCTTTTAGAAAGGTCGCCTGTATCGTCAGCAGAACAGCAAATGTGCCCCTGAATGTCTATTTTTAGTTTTGGGTTGTCGCGCATTATGATGTAAAGCTCTTTAAGTATAGGCTTAGATTCCTCTACTATAAAACTTGTACCACCCACAAAGTTAATATCGCGCAGTATTATCTTTTCGCCTGCCCTGGCTTCTTTAAACAATTGGGTTAATCCTGAAGTTACGGTTTTTTGCTGTTTTGTGTAGGTAATAACAGCTTTGCGGTTCTCGGCATCGGTACCCGATGTATATTGCGTTTCGCCATACGACATCATTTTCCATTTTTTTCGCATATATCCTGCATTCAGCCGAAAGATAAGATACTGTATACGGCGTATGGAAAGCCTGCGGTTGTATTCAGTATTGCCAATTGTATCTGTATATCCGGAAATAGTATGTATGCCGGCATTCTTGTTACTCTCCATCCATTCGGCTAGTGCGGCTTTAGATGCTTCGGTAGGCACATCGGCATCAGAATCAAAATAGATGGTAAACTCGTGGTCCTGCTGAGCATTCGCCGAAAGGCATAACAAAAATATAATTGGTAAAAGTAGCTTCATGTAGCTGTAAGGTTTTTAGGATAACGAATATACTGGATAATTTATTATTGGGGAACGCGGATGAAACGGATCTGGCAGATTTACACAGATTTATTTATCAAGGTGGCAAACCATCCGTAATTCGCGCAATATGGGTCATCTGCGTGCCAACTTTCTATAAAAGAAAAAGCCCCATGCTTACGCATAGGGCTAACTCAGTTAATTGTATGAAATATATTATCGTGTAAACAATAATTCCCTGTATTTAGTAAGCGTCCAGATCTCATCATCTACAAGAAGCTCAAGCTTGTCAGCATGCTCCCTGATCGTGTCAAAGTATGGCTTCACATTATCGCAGTAAGCATGTGCCTGCTCTTCTGCGCTTGTAAGGGCATTAGCCGATTTACGTGCTTCAGTCATTTCCTCAACCTGAGAGTTGATTGCTGCAATGTGTCCTGAAATTTCTTTGATAAGGATAATTTGCTCTTTACCTACAGTTTCAAACTCGCTGCCAAAGATCTCTTTAAGGCCTTTTACGTTCTCAATAAGAATGTTTTGGTAACGGATAGCTGTTGGTACTACGTGGTTTCTTGCGATATCGCCAAGAACCCTTCCTTCTATCTGGATCTTTTTAGTGTACTCTTCAAGTTCAATTTCGTAACGTGCTTCAGCTTCTACATGGTTCATTACGCCAAGCTCTTCAAATAAAGCAAGAGACTGTGCAGATACTTTTGCTTTAAGTGCCGATGGCGTAGTCTTAAAGTTGCTTAGTCCGCGTTTAGCCGCTTCCTGCTCCCATGCATCGCTGTAACCGTCGCCTTCAAAAAGGATTGCTTTAGTTTCTTTGATGTACTCTCTAAGCACATTAAAGATAGCATCGTCTTTTTTCATGTCTTTACCTTCTATAAGTGCATCTACAGAAGCTTTAAAGTCTTTAAGCTGCTTAGCAACGATAGAGTTAACGATTGTCATTGCATTAGCACAGTTAGCGCTTGAACCTACTGCACGGAACTCAAATTTGTTACCTGTAAAGGCAAAAGGAGAAGTCCTGTTTCTGTCAGTATTATCAAGAAGAACGTCCGGAAGCTTACCTACTACGTTAAGTTTAAGGTCTGTTTTTTCTTCCGGAGAAAGTTTTCCTTTAGACACGCCTTCAAGTTCTTCAAGAACTTTAGTAAGCTGCTGCCCAATGAATACAGATATGATTGCAGGAGGAGCTTCGTTAGCACCAAGCCTGTGGTCGTTAGTTGCTGTAGCAATAGATGCCCTCATTAGCTCTTCATTAGTATACACCGCTTTGATAGTGTTAATAAAGAATGTAAGGAACTGCAGGTTGCTCATTGGCGTTTTGCCGGGACCAAGAAGGTTAACTCCTGTATCTGTAGCAAGCGACCAGTTGTTGTGCTTACCAGAACCGTTTACTCCTTTAAATGGCTTCTCGTGGAAAAGCACTTTAAAGTCATGGCGCTCTGCAACTTTTTGCATAACATCCATAAGTAGTGAGTTGTGGTCTACTGCAAGGTTAGTCTCTTCAAATATCGGCGCAAGCTCAAACTGGTTAGGTGCAACCTCGTTGTGACGGGTTTTTACCGGTATACCAAGAAGCATACACTCGTTTTCTAGATCCCTCATATAGTTAAGGGCACGTGTAGGTATAGAACCAAAATAGTGGTCTTCTAACTGCTGGCCTTTAGCCGAAGTGTGTCCAAGTAGTGTACGTCCTGTAAGTGTAATGTCTGGCCTTGAATTAGCAAGTGCTGCATCTACAAGGAAATATTCCTGCTCCCATCCCAGGGTTGCAGTTACTTTCTTAACGTTTTTGTCAAAATAACGGCATACATCAGTCGCTGCTTCGTCAATAGCCTGAAGCGCTCTTAGTAATGGCGTTTTATAATCAAGTGCTTCACCTGTATAAGAGATGAATACTGTAGGAATACAAAGTGTAGTACCATATATGAAGGCAGGAGATGTAGGATCCCATGCTGTATAACCACGAGCTTCAAATGTATTTCTGATACCTCCGTTAGGGAAACTTGATGCATCCGGCTCCTGTTGTACTAACTGGCTTCCGCCGAATTTTTCAACCGGGTCGCTGCCATCATACGATGTTTCAAAGAAAGCATCGTGTTTTTCTGCTGTTGTACCTGTAAGTGGCTGGAACCAGTGTGTATAGTGAGTAACACCTTTAGAAAGTGCCCACTCTTTCATACCCATTGCAATATAATCTGCCAGTTTACGGTCTATTTTAGTTCCGTGCTGCACTGCGTTTTTCACAGCCTGGTAAGCTTCAGACGTCAAAAACTGACGCATTGCTTTGTCGTTAAACACATTACTACCAAAAATGATCGACTTTTTGTCTAGTTCTTCTACTTTAACTGCTTTTCTGCTTGCAGTTTGTTGTAGTGCCTGAAAACGAAATGTTGACATGAAACTTTATTTTTTAATGTTAATGATGAATTAAATTCTGTGCAAATGTACAAAAAAATGTTTCAAATTTTAAATACCCCTATTTTTTTAGGGGGTCAAAAAATTATTTTTTTACCAAATCCGCAATAACACCCCTATTTTAACATGCAAAGGTATTTTTCATTACATTTACATAACAACTCAATACGGGATTACAGTATTTTCAATAATATTCCTACATCAGTTAATAAAAATATAAAATTCCCAAACCATTGTTAATTGAGTTAAAAATTTACTAAGCAAATTGCCCTTTGAATGAAGATTACATAATTTAGTCGAAGATTAATTCTTTAACCAAAAAACGTAATAATCATGAGAAATAAGAAACTTATACTTGGAATTGCTGCCGGAGCTGCAGTACTTGCGGGAGCAGCAGTAGTAATTGCAAGAAGAAGAGCTAAGAAAAACTACGAACAGGATATCACCGCAACACGTGATCATTTTAAAGGAAAGCTTAACGAACTTGAGCGTAAGGCAAAGAGAGAACTTAAAAATGGTGCCGAAGATCTTAAAGATGCTGTAAACTCAGCTAAAGACAGGGCTACCGACTGGGTTAACAAAGTCAACGCATAACATAACACCAAAATCAACCAGCTAATCTTAACAGCTTGTCTTTTAAGATTAAAAACCGGTTAGTATTTATATTCTTATATAATGTAGCCGGTTTTTTCACTTTTTACATCTGTAAAACAATTTAATGAAGACTAAAAACTACTAATACCCTTTAATGCGCCATGAAAACGAGAAAAAATGCAGGACATAAATTCCAACCTTACAACAGCCTGATCGAGCAGCTGGCAGCACAGGCTATCGATGCCGAAAATACAGTACTACCGGAAATTTTAGTTGTAACTACTTTTCCGCCAAGACAGTGCGGTATTGCCACTTATTCGCAGGACCTTATCAAGGCGCTTAACGATCATTATGTAGATTCTTTCTCCATTAAGATTTGTGCCCTTGAAAACCAGCACGAAAGACATACCTATACAGACCCATCAGTAAAATATGTACTGAATGTATCTGATCCGCAGTCGTATACCGATCTTGCAAATGCAATCAATGAAGATGAGAACCTAAAGATTGTGCTTATACAGCATGAATTTGGACTGGTTCACGAGAGCGTTGCCAACTTTAATACTTTTATAGACGATGTAAGGAAACCGCTTGCCGTGGTCTTCCATACGGTACTTCCCGGCCCTAACGATGAGTTAAGGGCTAATGTTCAGCACATACTTAACCGTGCCGATTCTCTTATTGTAATGACAAACAACGCTGCCGACATACTGGTACGCGACTATATAGTAGACCGCGAAAAAATCACAATGATCCCTCACGGCACCCACCTTGTTGCCCATACCGACAAAGATGAACTAAAACGCAAGTACGGATTCCAGAACAGGACCATACTTTCTACATTTGGTTTGCTGAGTGCCGGTAAAAGTATAGAGACTACTCTTGAGGCACTGCCTCATGTTGTAGACAAAACACCGGATGTCCTTTTCCTTATCATAGGCAAGACACACCCTACCGTTGCGCTTAACGAGGGCGAGGTATACCGCGATTCCCTTATTGCAAAGATTGCCGAACTGGGTATCGAAGAGAATGTAAAATTCATAAATAAATATGTAGACCTTAATGAGCTTTTGGAATACCTTCAGCTTACCGATATCTACCTGTTTACTTCGAAAGACCCTAACCAGGCAGTAAGTGGAACTTTCTCGTATGCCCTTAGCTGCGGATGCCCTATCATCTCTACCCCAATCCCTCATGCAAAAGAGGTACTGGCAGGAGAAACAGGTATTACGTTTGACTTTGGAAACCACGATGAACTTGCAGAAGCAATCAACACCCTGTTATTCAATCCTGAATTAAGGAATACTATGGTGCTTAACGGCCTGCACAAGATAATCCATACTACATGGGAAAACTCTGCGGTGAACCATGCTAAGCTTTTGGCAAAAACTGCCGGAGGCATAAAACTGCAATACCGTAACCCTGAAGTAAACCTTGACCACATCAAGGCCATGACTACCGATTTTGGTATGCTGCAATTTAGCCAGCTGAACAGGCCCGATGTAAACTCAGGATATACTATAGACGATAATGCAAGGGCTATGATCGCTATGGGTCAGCACTACAAACGCTATAAAGATCCATCGGTACTTAAATACATTCAGATTTACCTTGATTATATTCAATTCTGCCAGTTTGAAGATGGCCGATTCATAAACTATGTAGATGTAAATAAAAAGATTACTGCCCAAAATAATAACGAAAACCTTGAAGACAGTTCAGGTCGCGCTATGTGGGCATTAGGATATATCGTTTCTTTAGGCAACATACTGCCGATTGAAATGTCGGCACAAGCTGCAACGTTGTTCCAAAAAACACTATCGCTTACAAAGAACATCTATTCTACAAGAGCAATGGCTTTTGTAATTAAAGGCCTGTACTATTACAACCGCAGGATTAAAGATGCCGATACCCTTATTTACATAAAATTATTTGCCGACAGGCTTGTACAAATGTACCGCCACGAGGCTGATGCCGACTGGAAATGGTTTGAAGGCTATCTAACCTATGCTAACAGTGTATTACCTGAGGCGTTATTACTATGCTACACCATCACTAATGATGCAGTATACAAAGACATAGCAAAAGAATCGTTTGACTTTTTGCTTTCGCAGACATTTGATGACCACTCTATCAAGATAATATCTAACAGGAGCTGGCTGCAAAAAGGCGGAAAAAGAGAGCAATATGGCGAACAGCCAATTGACGTTGCTTATACAATCTTAGCATTACGCAAGTTCCATGACATATTCAAGGATGAAGAATACCTTGCTAAAATGGAAATGGCATTCAACTGGTTCCTGGGTAATAACCACTTACAGCAGATTGTTTACAATCCGTGCACAGGAGGATGCTTTGACGGACTTGAAGAATACAACGTAAACCTTAACCAGGGTGCCGAAAGTACAGTAAGCTATCTTATGGCAAGGCTTACCATTACAAAGTACTTTGGCAATGCCGATATGATTTACTTTAGAAGGAAGCAGAGAGCAGCAAAAGTTGCCGCCCTGCGCACTTCAGATATATAATAGCCACACCTTAGCTGTGTCCCCAAGACAGAAAAGGCTTCCGTAACAGGAAGCCTTTTTGGGTTTTATGCATGATGGTAAATCGATAGAATCCCTGAAAAAGAAATAGTATAGCTCTGAATTATGTGCATAAAAAAACTCCCTGCACAAGCAGAGAGTTTAGTAATCTATATATAGTGAAGTGACCGAAAAAGGACTATTATTTAATAGTCTGTATTTCTACTGAACCGTTTGCTTCTTTCACGGCACTAATTACAGTATCATAGTTTGTATTATCTAAATTCTGAGCTATATAACCCGGAACAAGCACTATTCTGAAAACCTGTCCATTTGTATACTGGGGAACTGTTGATAACGCGAACGTTGACTGCATGTAAAGTAAAACATCTGTTGTAGTAAAATTAAATTTATAGTCAATCTCTAAATCGGGTTCTGTTCCATTAGGCAGATAAACAGTATCTGGTATTGGCTGCCACACCGTAAACCCGTCATCTACTACCCTTCTGTAAACCAGTACAACGTCGCTGCTTAGAATTGCGGGATCTAAAGGAACCAATGCAGAATATCGTCCATTCTCATCCGGTGTAAAATTGATCGCTGCAGTATCAAATACTTCAGGATAAGTATCGCCATCTCCCGAAACTACAACATCATCGTCGTTGCTACAGCCCGTCAGGCCAAATACACTCACAATGCTTAGAAGTAAAAATATTTTTTTCATGATTTAAAAAATGTGTTAGTTGTTGATAAAGATTTAAAGATAGTATTCCAAAAACTGAACCAAAAATTTAAACTGATAAAAAATTACTAAAAAAAGTTTTAAATACCTTTGTACCATGGCAAACAACGATTTAAAACTTTACATGGTTCTGCTGGGCTGCACACCAAAAGGCAGATTAACCGAACAGCATGATATATTTTTTGGGATTGGTACATCGCTACAGTCAATGGCAAATGATATGCACGACTTCTGGCCTGATAGCGGAGGCCTCCACATAGACGCTTGGCGCGAAGTAACCTGCATAGATGGTTACGATATTACTATTGTACCTAAAGAAGAAGCCGTCGTACCGGAGCATCACCTATTCCTGCTTAACCTTGGCGGTTACCGCCCCGGCGAGTTTGAAGAGTACCATTACAAAACGCTGGTCGTAGCTAAAAAAATGTCTGAGGCAATTAAGGAGTCCAAGAAGTCGGCTTTTTATCAGCAATATACCTTTAAAGGCAAAGGCGCCGAATCTCACATTGACGAAAAATATGCACTTGATGTAGACGATATGCATAAGGTACAGGATGTTCTTGCCCCGCATTTGAAATCGCTGTATAGCATAAAAATCTCCAAGACCGATGAAGGAATTGAAGACGTACTGCACATAGGCTATACTAAATTAAAAAAAGTTTAGGGCTCCCGCAGGCTTACGCTTTGTAGATTTATCTACCGGTATAATGATCTTAACGGTAGTTCCCCATCCCGGGTCGCAGTCCATTCTCATTATACCGCCCGTTGGGCTAAGGTGTCCGTCAAGGCGTTTTTTGTCGGCATCAGTAATATCGTTGCCGCGTCCGTTGTCTTTAATAGACACCATTAAACGCGTACCGCTGTAGGTAATACCAAAGAACACTTTAGATGCCTGAGGATCTTCTTTAATAAATACAAGTGTTTCCTTAATTACAGACAATAGTCCAAGCTGGCTTTCTTTTGTAATTATTGTGCTTGACATTCCTTCCGGTTCAGAAACAAGCACCTCAATAGGGCTGTCGCTAAAGTAGTCAAGAACATACTCTTTTATACTGCCTGAATAGTTTGTAAGCGTGGTTGTTTTTGGCGTAAGCAGCCACACAAGGTCGCGGATGTTCTCTTCGATCTTTTTAGTGGTTTCCTGCATTGCCTCACCCTGAATTTTAATGGTAGGCATACCATTTGCCCTTTCCATGATAGATTCACTTAATGAATTTATCTCCTCCAGTTTTGTATCAAGGTCCTGGTGTATGTTTTGCACCATCCTTAGGCGCTCCTGCCCTTCGGCTTCGCTAAACATGGTATCTTCCTGATTTTTCTTAAGCAGGCTCCTTCTCCAGAAAAACCCTGCCACAAGCATAAGCAAAAGTACACCTACAGCACCTATTCCAAAAAGAGCATATTTGTCTTTCATGAATGGTGTAGATGATGCCGTATCGCTTCCTGTAGTTGTCACAGTAACAGTTTTGCCTTTGCCCATTCTCTCTTTGTACTTGGCAAATTCTTCTGTCTGGAGTTTTTTATTGTATATCTCGCTTTTTTGCTCGTATATCTTATGATAACGCACAGACTCAGGGTACTGCCTTAAATTTTCGTAAGCATTAGCCATGCCAAGGCTTGCCTCTACGATAACCTTATCATATTGAATAGCTACTGCATCAAGATACGCCTGCTCATATAACCTAAGCGACTCATTATGGTCTTCCATAAGCACCTGAACGCTGCCCAGGCTGCTCAGTACGTCGGCAACCTTTTTGTGGTCGTTAGCGCTATTAAAGTAACCAAGAGCTTCTTTATAGTTCAATATTGCCTGCGGGTAATCGCCATGTTTCTTATAGGCGTTACCCATGCTGCTAAGCGTTTCGCCCGCAAGTATCTCCATGCCCCTTGCCCTGTAAATGGCAAGTGCCTGGCTGTATACTTCCAGTGCCTTCTCTATCTGGTGCATTTCCTCATACATAGGACCTGCGCCGCTAAGGCAGTCGGCAGTAAGGATTTCGTTATTTAGCTGTTTACCTATGGCTGCTGCTTCGGTGTAGTATTTTAAAGCAAGCTCATATTTATTCAGGTGGCCGTATAATCTCCCTAATTCCTTAGAAACATTGGCTACGCCAAGATTGTCGTGTATTTTTTTGAGTTCCGGCAGTGCAAGCTGATAGTTTTTTAATGCTTCTGCATTACTGCCTATTTTTGAGTAGGCATCGCCTAAAGCCGTAAGGGATTTACCTAAAGCCCTGTTGTCTTTGCTTTCGCGTGCAGCAGCTGCACTCTCTTTTAGCAACCCAATTGCAAATGAATAGTTACCCGCAGCGATTTCCTGCGAGGCCTCCTGTTGGAGGTCAGCTGCCGACTTCTGTGCAAAACAGAAGCTACAGCAAAATAGCACGAAAAAAAGTAAGTATTTTTTCATTAATTGAGTTTTAGGGGCACTAACAAAAATATGAAAAAACAATCACAAAGTAAATAAAATGTTAATCCACTAATAAATTTAGCTAAATATTACTAAAAACAGATATTATACTTTTTTTAAGCATTTATTTGTAAGATATTCTGCTTATTCAGCAACAAAACGATGGTTACAAGCAAATTCTTATACCCGTATTTTTACCTGGTTTTTAGACCAAAATATTAAAATTGCGTTTTTAAATCGACGAAAAACAACTTAAGTCGTTATATGGCAGTTCAAAAAATTCATCTTTAATTTTGCATTAATTATATTATTGCCCAAAACGAAAGACTGAAGTTTAAAATTTTTGTAGGAATAATTCGGTCTCAGCAAGTGAATTAATCCTGATTTATACACAATATAGATATCTATTGTTTAATTAATCTGTAACTGTATTCAGGATATTCATTAATTCTTATGGTATATAATCCGGCGCTCAGCTTATGTACATCTACGCGTGATATTGTTCCCTGTAAAGTCCCCCTAAGTACTTCCCTGCCATTTGCATCTATTAGCACGTAATGATAGCCGTTTAATGCGATATTATTCTCTATAAAAACAACATCTCTTGACGGATTAGGATAAATACGCAGCGTAGACCTGAGGCTATTCTGCATTTTACCAAGCGAAAGATTTTCAAGGTAATCGCCTAAAAATTCAGTGAGGTTTAACCTGCTGAGCTTTTGCCCCACACTTACAAATGGCTGCTGGCTAAACAATTCGTTAGACACATAGTAATCAAGCCCGTTTAAAGTAGCAATGCCCTCTACCTGATGAAACGACATACCGCTAAGCGTTATCTTTCGTTTATTTCCAGAGAAAAAATTATGCCCGTTAAAATCATAAAGCAAATAAACGAAAGGCTGTACCAAACCGTTGTATCCGCTCAGTACTATAAGTCTTTTGTCTTCAAGATAGGCAGCACCGGTTATAAGTCCGCTTACATCCAGCGTGGCTTTTAGCTGTGCTATATGACTGCCCGCCGTTTTGGGCAGCTTATACAGACTTGTTTTCTTGGCAGACCATTGTTTTGTAAACAGGTAAATGCTGTCCTGCGATACAACCATGGCCTCACAATCAAAATTGGTTTCGTTATTACCGAGCGCCGAAAAATCGGTTTGGTTAGAATAATTGAATGCAATCGTTTCAATAAGCGGAGTTCCGGCCGTTAACGATGACTTGTTTACTTTAAGTATGGCAAGGTTATTCCTGTTGCCGGTCACATTATTGCCAAAGTCGCCTATGTAGAGGTAATCATTATCCTGGGCTATTTCTTCCCAATCCTGATTTGTAGTACCGGTTAAAGAAAATGTACCGGTTATCGATCCTGTAGATGGGTTTAAAGCATATAGACTATTATCGGTATTGTCGTTTTGAGTGTATAAGGCATTATTCCACATGATAAGCCCAGAGGTTTCAAGAACTTTTTCGGGCAGGTTTACTGAGGAGACTGCACTCACTGAAGCCGATTTATATTCGCAGCTGCCATCGTTAACAGTCGCCATCGGGTTGTAATTTTTGCTCAACGGATCAGTACATCCTTTCACCTGCGAATGCACATACCCGGTTACTAAAAACAATAGGATTGATATGTAAACCTGTTTACTCATAAGCAGCAAGATAGCAATAGCTGTAGATTTTTCATAAGCCTTTAGCATAAGCTAAACAAAAAAGCCATCTCAACGATGGCTCAATCTTATTTATACGACACTTCCCTTATAAAAAATGGGGTTGCCGACTGGTTCTTAAAGCAACGCACCTTAACAGGATAGCCATTATCATCAAACTGGTAGGTGTAATCATATCTATCTCCGTTGTCATCCAATTTT
>Ga0163161_10002794_pt1 | contig 12376 bp, 1 predicted proteins | sample S45metaG_FD_129847 | JGI IMG/M metagenome (GOLD analysis project Ga0163161, IMG submission 129847) | Switchgrass rhizosphere microbial communities from Kellogg Biological Station, Michigan, USA - S4-5 metaG | ecosystem: Host-associated > Plants > Roots > Rhizosphere > Soil | place: USA: Michigan... | reverse complement strand
TTCACCCTGTTCGAGCTGACACCGGACGGCTCACGGGTACGTGTACAAACCGACAACACCGACCAGCCCTTCGATATCAACGAAGGCAGCAAACTCGAGCTAGGCTCCACGGCCAAACTGCGAGTGCTGACCACCTACCTGCAAATCATCACCGAGCTGCACGACAAGTACGCCGCCCAAACGAGCGCCGCACTGAAGAAAGTCGACATCGCCGAACAGGACCGCATCAGCCGCTGGGCCGTCGACTACCTGATCCAGACTCCGGATAAATCCTTGGCCAACATGCTCGACGCTGCCCTCAACCGCACTTATTCGGCCAGCCCCAACGAAGGTTTTTTCACCGGTGGCGGCCTGCACCACTTCCACAATTTCCGTAACGAAGACAACGGCCGCAACCCGACCTTGCGCGATGCATTGCGTGAGTCGATCAACCTGCCGTTCATTCGCCTGATGCGTGACCTGGTGCGCTTCAGCACCTATTCGGGCGCCAACAACAGCGCCGAGTTGCTCAAGGACGACAGTAACCCGCGCCGCCAGGAATACCTGGCGGACTTCGCCGACCGCGAGGGCACGACGTTCCTGCGCAAGTTCTGGAAGAAGTACCAGAAGAAAGACACCCAGGCGCGCCTCGACACCTTCCTCGACGGCCTGCGCCCCACACCGATCCGCCTGGCCGCCGTGCACCGTTACTTGTTGCCCAACGCCAGCCAGGACAGCTTCGAGCTGTTCGTGCGCGCGCACCTGAACGGCATCAAAACCAATGAGAAACTCACCGATGAGCGCCTGCAAAATCTCTACAACGCTTACGGCCCCGGCAACTACGACCTGCCCGACCAGGGCTATATCGCCAAGGTGCACCCTCTGGACCTGTGGCTGATGGGCTACCTGCTCAATCATCCCGAGGCAACCTTCAGTGAGGTGGTCAAAGCCAGCCAGTTCGAGCGCCAGGAAGTCTACAGCTGGCTGTTCAAGAGCCGTCATCAGAGCGCCCGCGACAGTCGTATCCGGACCATGCTCGAGGTCGAAGCCTTCCTCGATATTCATCAGCGCTGGCAGGCGGTGGGCTATCCGTTCGACCATCTGGTGCCCTCCCTGGCCACGGCCATCGGCAGCTCCGGCGATCGCCCGGCGGCGCTCGCGGAATTGATGGGGATCATCCTCAACGACGGCGTGCGTGCGCGAGTGGTGCGCATTGACAGCCTGCACTTTGCCGCTGATACACCGTATGAAACCCAAGTGATCAACGACCCCGCCGAAGGCAAACGGGTGATGCCGCTCGAAGTGGCGCGAGCACTGCGCGGGGCCTTGTCCCAGGTGGTGGATGCCGGTACGGCCAAACGTGTGGCCGGCAGTTTCAAGCTGGACGACGGCGCACCGCTGGCCATGGGCGGCAAGACTGGCACCGGCGACAACCGTATCGAAGCCATCGGCACCGGTGGGCGGGTGCTGAGTTCCAAGGCGATCAACCGCACCGCCACCTTTGTGTTCTATATCGGCGATCGACACTTCGGCACGCTCACCGCCTTCGTCCCGGGTAGCTCGGCACAAAACTTCAAGTTCACCTCGGCGCTGCCCGTGCAGGTGCTCAAAGGCATGGCGCCCATTCTGCTGCCGTACCTGAAGCCAGGCAGCCACACGCTGTGCCTGCCCGTGGCCAGTCAACACTGAAAAACAGGCGTCGGGCAAAAGGCCGCGTAATCTTATCCCGGCCAATTTCCAGAGTCCGGCGCGCCATCGCCAGTGCCGATAAACAGTTACAGCCAGGCGGAACCCGGCGTGTCCCTGGTTCCTGCCAAAATCTCGGCTGAATGCAGAGATGAAAGGCCCATGCAATGGTTATGTATGGCCGCCCCTTTAGCCTGGGGAAGTAGTGTAGGTCGAGTCGATTGTTCGATTCACATGGGGTGCCGTCACCCTATCTCTACAGGAAACCAGGTTATGTCGTCACTTACCCTTCCGCCAGCCGAAGACCTGCTACATCGGTTACCGGCATGTCTCACCGCCATTGAACATCTGCTCGATGCCCAACCGGACTTCGCCACGCTGATGGCTGGCCATTTGCGCCAGGCACTGGCCAACCTTGTGCCCGGTACCCCGCTTGATCCCGATGCAGTATTCCTGAACGAGTACGTGTACGACCCCCCGACAACGGACATTCCAGGCCGCCTCGAACCCAAGCCCCGTGTCACCCGAACGCGTAACCTGACCCAGGTTCTGCAAGAGGCTATTGCCACCGGAAAAATACCGACCGAGCAGGCCAAGGAACCGCAAACCGGCATAGTCGAGCAGGCCGTGGGCTTCTACACACGCGCTCACGACACGGGTCGCGACGGCGAAATATCCGCGCTTGAGGTCACGGCCTTCAATCAACTGATCAGCAACCTGCACCATGACAGCCTGGCATTTTACGCGCGCAGGCTCGATGTGTTCTGGGCGTCTACCCAGGCAACCACCGGTGCGCTGAGTGTGTTGGAGGCCATCAGTCAAAAACAACGCGAAGTGTTTGTGCTTGAGTCGGACCTGAAAACCCACGACGCCCTGCAAGAGGTCACAAAGGCCGAGCAGGCGTTGCAGAAAAAACCCACGGACACTCAAGCACTGGAGAACGTTGCCGCAGCCAAGGCCCACCTGAAGATGCACACCGAAGGCCGGCAGTTGATCGACAACCTGGTGCGCCATGAGACCTCGGGCACTGCCACACGGCCACAGGTGGTGGCGATCACCCTGTATTCAACAGGCCAGCCCGAATGGTCGGCGGCGCTGAACGGCTGCTTCGTACTCACCGAACAATTGCACGGGACGCGTCCGGCGGTGCTCTACACCCCGCAATTCGGGGTTGAGGTATTCGAGCATTTCTCCACCCTGGAGAACACCCTGCGCAGACGCCTGGTGACGGGGGCCGATAAAAGCCGGCTGCTTGTCAACATTGCGTTCAGCCAGCGGCACCTTGTCGATGAAGGATTACGCAGTGGGCAGAACTTGCGCTACACACCGATTACCGGCCCTGTATTCAGCACGTGCCTGCAAGCCCAGCGTGACCAGCAAGATGCCGATATCGACCAAGCCTTCAGCGCCACCCCTACCACGTTTGAGACCTTGGCGAGCGCACTGAGCGAGGCCCTGGCACTGCCGCTCAAAGGTAGCCCGAGCTTGTGCGCCCGCCTGCCTGCGCCGGTAGACCCAATGACCTTGCCCGCCCTCGCCCACACCCCGCCAGACCCTGAACAACAGGCGCAGTTGATACAGCTTTGGAACTCACTCAACCAGCAGATCGAATACGTACTGGCCCCAGACAAACACCCTTCGCTGGAGGGCGTGTTCTCAGCCCTGCTCAAGGAGACCTTCCCGCAACTGGCCCACGAAACCAAACCTGTCAATTTGTATGTCAACCGCTACCGCACCGACAGCGACGGCCAGCGCCATTTTGAATCCTCGCAAACCTTGTTGGAGGCGCTTTGCACCTTATTGTGCTGGGAAGATGAACCCCAGGAACAAGCGAGCCACACCGAAGGCGTCTTCAGCAGCGCCACGGCTTTCAGCGCTGCCGACCAGATCCCCTACATCGGCACACTGACGGCCCTGGCGGAGGCCCTGCTGGCCAAGTTGACCGCACACATCACCACTTACTGGCAGACGCCCATAGCGCCTGAACTGGCCTGCCCACAGGCCAGGCTGATAGAGGTGCACCGTCAAGCCCTGGAGGTGCAGGCGCGCCTGGGTATGGCCGACAATACCTTGAGCCCGCAGGCCAAACGGCTGATTGATCAGGTGCTGCAATGCCCGACCCAGGCCCGTCGTGAAGCCCGCTTCAGCCACGGAAACCGGCCAGGGGTGTATCAATTAACACTGAACACCGGTGACGCAGAGGGTGTACGCCTGCCCGGCAGCTTCGTCCTGACCTCCAGCGATGACTCCCGCCCGGTACGTCCCCATTGGCCCTACGGGCACAAAAACCTCAGTACCCATAAAGCTGGAGCGGGTACGGTAGTGCTGTACACCCCGAGCCAGGGCTTTGAAGAATTTGCCACCCTGCAAACACTGCATGACACCCTCAAGGCACGCATCGATACCGGTGACGACACGGGCAAGTTACTGATCGCCAGCTTGCCGCTGCTGGTACTGCGCGGCAAAACCGGGTTATGGGGCAGTGACCTGCGCACCACCTTTGCACCGATAGCCAGTGATTTTGTCGCCGACAGCATTCAAGCATTACTGGACAAGCAGCAGTCTGATATCGAAGCCATCCTGGGCCTGAGCGAGGGTGAACCGGACCCCCAGAGCAACGGCCGTGTAGAACTGGTCGAGCTGTTGGACATGGCAGAGGCCTTTGTGGCACGCAACCAGCGGCTGCTGGAGCGTTGGCGGCCAGACTGGGAAAAGCGCCTGAACCCAGCGGACCAGAAGGCACTGCAAGACCAGCTACGCATCGCAGACGAGAAACAGAACGAACTGAGCAAACACTGGAACGCGCTGATTCCCACACTGGCCGAGTATGCCAGGCAACAGGTGCTGGTGAAGATACGCGCGTTCCAGCCAGACTATCCCACACAGGACATTGACCCGGACCAGACGATGGTCATCCGTACCACGCGAACCCGCATCAGTGGCGGTGCCGGTTTTGCCTCAGTATATGAAACTGTGAGGTCGAGCCCCATAAGCCTGACCAACCTGCTGCTGAAAAACAACAAACCATGGGCCAGGAGCTTATCGTGGACAGAAGACGACACGTTGGAAGCCACCCTGACCACCTCGCAGGGCAACTGGCTACGTGACGCCCAAGGTAAAGCCATCACCGTGGACAAGGAACGCCTCGAACTGTGGGTCAAAGAGCTGAATATCGGTCACGCGTACACCGAGAACGTCCTCAAAAAACACCTCGACCCCCAGACCGAGACGGCCGTGAAAAAAGCCTGGATTGCGAGCCAGGCGGCGACCCTGGACTATGCAACCTTGTTGGCCCGCTTGAGTCCGGATGCCTATAGCACAGTATTGGCCAGTGACCCCGCTCAAAAGAAAGGTGCCGCCTGGATGGCGGCAGTGCTCGCCGCTCCAGACCCCAAGGACCGCCAACCGGTCGACGGGCAGGCAATCATCGCCAATACCCTGATGTTCAATCCCGCCAGCGACGCTCCCGAGGGGCGCGGCGGGCAAACCGTGAACGGCGTTTTGATACTCTCCACCGCCGTCGATGAAATGCGGGTGCTCTATACCCCGCATGCGCCCGACAGCGTGGAGCTCAGGGAAGTCGCCAACGAAGCTGAACTGATCAAACTGATGCGCACCTCAGCCTGGCAGGCTTACCTGCAGGCACGCTTACCCGCCAACACCCGCTTGCTCAATCATCGCCTGACCGCCTACCCGGGCGATGTCCTGGAAGGGCTGTACCGGCAAAACCAGCTGTATTTGCTGGACAAAACCGATACTGAAAGCGTGACCAACGAGGAATTGGCCTACCAGTCCACGCTTAACAAAGTGATGTTCGGCGTTGAAGTCGTGATGACGGTGCTAGGCGGGTTTCCTTGGGGTGGGCACCTGACCTCCTCGGCCTTCCGGTGGATGGGCCGGATGGGCAAAACCACGGTCCAGGCCCTACGCAAAGTGGGGCAAAGCGTTGCAGGGTTGATCGTACGTCGCGCAGGGAAGGGCCAGGTGCTGTTCGAGTTCGCAACAGCCACCACCACGGTCAGTGGAACTGCACGCACCGCCGGTATTGGTATCAAGCCGTTACAGATGCTGCTCAGGCCCGCGAAAAACACGCGCAAGCCCGATCTGACGGCCTATGAGGCAGCCTTCCAACAAGAGTCTCCCGCCCTGGTGGTCAAGGATGGCATTCCCGCCGGCTCGTCTCTGTCCGAAGGCACAGGCATCTATCGCACCACCAGTAATCCCCCCGCCTGGTTGGTCCGCGCCGCCGATGGGCAAGGTAAAGAGCAGGTGTTTCGGATTCAGAATTCGTTCAACCTCTACGACCCCCATGGGCTGGTCGCCCCGGTACTCACCCCTCGCGGTGGGGCCACGTCTTTCAAGCTGCGCAAACTGGCCAACCAGCACTGGGCATTGGACACGCTGAACCGTGTGCCCGGCGGAGGGCCAAAAGTCGACAGCCATTTCACCGCTGCGCTCAGGGATTGGAACACGCACGTCGTTGCCAATGCCCAATCAGGCAACCCGCTGAACCCGGCAGATTTTTTTAAAAACCGAAATGTCGCACACTCGACGTGGAGGATATATGTAAATCAGTACGGGACGATAAACGCGGCAGGGATAGCCAAACTAGCCCCCCCGCCCGCGCAAGGGTACGCAAAGTTTACAGACGCGCTTTTCAACACGTGGTTACAACTCAATGATAAAAGCAGGGCAGCCGCAAACGCCTTTGTAGAGACACATCGTATCAGCCCAACAGTGTGGGCAAGGTACATTGCAAAGAGCGGTGAATTGAGCCCGGTCGGCATAAGCCGACAAATCAGGCTGCTCAAGCGTCCATCGGGAAGGTATGGCAAGATCACGGACCAACATATTCTGGACTGGGACAGGTTGCATCTGCGACCGAAAATCCCGAGAACGACGCCCATCACAAGCGCGGAGGTTACGACATATGCATTTAATAATAACATTCACATAGACTCCTGGCTGACATACGTATCCTCCAGAAACGGCGCCTTCTTCACGAGCACCCGCCATATGACAAGGCGCCTTGAGCGCCTGGGAATTGGAACGCCCTCTACGCCAGCGCCAACAGTCCCTATCGAAACCCCACAGGCAGGTCCCTCCACCCAGCCTCCCGTCTGAACGCCCCTTGGAGCGATAGCTGCCTTGCAAACCTGATTCAGCCCCGAGACAGGGCGCAGCTTCGGTTGGGCCAGGGCGCTCACACCTTGACCCGCACTTTGAATAGTTACCGCCTGCACAACCCGCCCAAACCTCATGCTGATGGTCCACTCCATCAGCATAAGGACAATGCCAATGAGCACGTCGAACACACCAGCAGCATCACCGACGCTTCAAGAAACGCGTACCCACCTGCTTGAAATCGACCCAGAACTGCGCACGCAAACCCAGGAGCCTGTCGCATTACCACCCGAACTGCTTGCGCTGGAAAAACTGAACACTACTCTGATCAGCGCCAATAACGTCCTGCTGGCGCGGTCACGCAGTTTGTTTGAGGCATTGACGCAGGCAGACCTCACCCAAGAAGCCGGCAAAACCTTGCTCGCCCAACTCAGAACCGACTTGAACACCCACCTGCTAGGCCTTGACGAAGTCAGTACAGTGGACAATCAAGGCCGTAAGAGCTACCTCATCCAAACGGCAGGTCTTGGCGCGCTGGAACAGCAGGCCAAGCTCGATGTGCGCGATTACCTGCTGAGCCCCGCCGAACAACGCATGGTTGAAAATTGCTCCCGGGGCCCGGACTATCGACCGGGGATGTATTCGCTCAACTTCAGCTACCAGGATAAAACCGTGGAGTTCGCCGGGGCCTTTGTGCTTACGCGCGAATCCAGCCCAGTCGTAGATAGCCTGACGTCGGGAGAAAACCTCGGCCAGGTCCTGCTGTTCACCCCAAACCGAGGCCTTGAGGCCTTTGACTCGCTGGCGCAACTCGACCAGCGACTCAAGGCGACGCTGGCGTTGCCGGCAGGTCGCGAGGAGTTCTGCCGACACCTGCCGGTGCGTTATCAGGCGCTGGATGTCGACGATATCTGGCCCTTGCAATTGCTGCCCATTGACGGTGAGCCGCTGTTCGAACATACCTGCAACGCGATCATCGACAAGCGCAGCCAGGACATCGAATGGGCGTTGAGCCTGGTTGAAAACCCGCTGCACGACGCAACGCTGCTCAAGTCAGCATTGGACAACGCGGTGACCGCAGCGCTGCCAGACTTGTCGTCACGCTTGGCGTTCAGGCGCCAACAGCTACTCGAACGCAGCGTCTATAACGGCCTGCCGGACTGGTATCGCAACGCGGCAGCGACGGACCAGCAAACCCTGAGTCGTTGCATACAGGACTACAATCAGGCTCGGGCGACCTATATCGAGCTGCTGGGGCCTGTCGCTTCGCCTCAAGCCCTGACGGCTTTCCAGTTGACCGAGTATCTGGACGAAGCGCTGGAAATCCACGACCTGAACCCGTACCACCTGAACATCACCACCCGCCGCAACGTCGCCAATGTCGGCACCTATGAGCAGACCCGTAATCTGGTGCAGTTAAGCTATGACGGGCTGCACACCGGCGACGAATTGCCCGGCTCTGATTTTTTGGCCAACACCACCCTCACCTATGCGAACGCGACACTGCAAGGCGACCATGCCGATCTGAATGCGCAGGGTCTGCTCGACATGCTTCGCGAACCAGGCCTGCAACCGCGCCTGGACTTTGCTGCGCTACAAAAAGAAATGCAGGCCAAGACTGAATTCAAAAAGGCTGCTCGCGACCTGTTTGATCATCGCCTGGTGTTGCTTGCCTTTGTCGCCCGGTTGCGCGGCGACCTGAGCCAGGCAGACCATACCTTGTTCGAAACGTTGCGGGCCGGTACGAACCCGCTCCTGTGCGCACGCACCGTGCTGCTGCATGGTGCGCAACTCAAAGACCTGTGGTTATTGCGCGAGGAAGATGCCAACGGCCAAATCCGGCGTTTGCTGTTGTGCACCCCGGATTCGCCACGCGAGCGACAGTTCCTGGCATTCACCACCGAGCGCGAATGCCAGACGCATATCCTCGGCTGGGCCGATGACAAAACGCGGTTAAAGGGTCGCACCATGAGCGACTACCTGTTGGAACAATGCCCGCTGCGTTTTCGCCCGAAGATGGGCACGTTCCTCGCAGGGCTAGGCTTCAAGCCCGACACAAAGGAACACGAAGAGGTGACATTCGGCCCTGTGTGCTCCCACACGGTCTGCCTGGACGCCATGGTCGTGCATGCGCAAAGCGCTGCGCTGGACGACTACGAATACAGCACCCCGCTGTGGTACCGCTCGGCCCAGGCGGCAGACCGAACCCGTTTGACCAGCCTTGCCGAAGATGCCGCAGGTGCCTTGCGCACCTATAACGCCCTGCCCGATTCTGAAGCCAACTTCATTACCTTCCAGACCTATCTGCACGACCAGGCCAAACTCAGCCTGAATACCCTGCTGGGCCGCCCTCAGAATGATGTCGACCCGGACACCGTATACGTTTCGGCGCCGTGGCCGCTGTTGGGTGGCCTGCCCAAGCCCATCACCTATACCCGGCTGTACAGAGACGGTTACACGGATAACATCGGGTTCATCGACGCGAAATTTTCCACCTCGGCCACGTTCAGCGGGCCGGCGGGCGTCGACCTGAAGCGCCTGACCCCACAGAACGTATCAAGGTCGGTGACCGGTGTATGGATCGGTCAACGCTACACCGACGAAGTGCGCGCCAAATTGCAAAGCCCGAGCAGCCCCGGTTACGCCAAACGGCGCGACGCCAACTTGGCGATTACACAACTGCAGATGAAATACGCGGCGCTCGATTGCTGCCTGCGTGGCCTTATCGCCCGGGTCGACTTGACCTGGCTGGAGCGTGCCATCGACAGCCTTGGCAGCACGGTGGCTGCGACCCGCAGCACTTATCAGGTACATCGCCTGACCATTGACGGCGATTGGGTGATGGGCAACTACCTGTTCAGCCATGCAAGCAACCCGGTTTTGCTCTACACCCCCAACGCCCCCGATGGCATCAGCTTTCGTGAGGCGAAGCTGTTCAACTACTGGCTGAAAAAAGTCGACGGCGTGTCGGATTACCTGCAGGGGCGGGTGCCGGTTCAATCCCAAGTACGGATCGCAACGTTTCTGAAGACTGCCCGCAATGGTTTGCCCGAGACGCTTGACCGTACAACCCCCAGCCCGGCGCGCTATGACCGGACAACCCCCGCCACCACCCTGACCGACCTGCGCAATGACCTCTACAACATGGTGTTGCAGCGAAAAATTGATGATGTGCTTGCCACCACGGTCAATCGCACGGAGATGATCATGGGGGTTCTCTGGACGTGCGTCGAACTGGTCACTGCCATCGCCACCATCCCTTTTCCCGTATTGAGCCTGGGCCTGGGTGGCTTGCTGGCGTTCAAGGACGCGATGCTCGCCATCAGTGCCTACCAACAGGGGGACACGGCCGCCGCCTTGAAACACTACATCGGCTACCTGGCCAATGTGGGCGGCGCGGTGCTGTTTGACTTTCGCCCGGCCCTTAAAGCACTGCCCGTCCGGCCTGTGACCAAGACGCTTAAGCAGGCCACGATGGTCAACGATATCGACCCTGGCATCACTGCCGGAATGAAGCCGGTGATGTTCGATACCCATCAGTTCTGGGTCAAGAACACACCGGATTCTCTGGGACGACATCTGCTGTTTCGTCATGACCCCGTCACCGGGCAAATGCACTCAACAGCCCGTCTGGTGAACCAGAATGCCGATGGCCATTGGGTTCGTTCCGGGGTTGAGGGAGGTGGCCGCAGAAAGACGTATACGCTGCTCCACGAGGAAGTGGGCCAGCCACTGGCGCGCTACGAGATTGCATCCGAGCAAGGCAAGTACTTCAGGTCAGCGCTCAACCTTGAGTATGTGCGCAACGTCACCAACTACTCGGATGACGTCATTGCGCAAGGCGTACGTGAAGGGGCTTATCTTAATTTGAAGCCCCTACGTGAGCGCTACGCCAATCAGGTGAAACACCTGACTGAAGATGCGCAGGCATTTTACGCCTCGCCTCCGGCACGCCCGGACCGTACCGGCTTGCCGGTACTGGCAGCGGACTCCAGCCCGTCTACCGTACTCGCCACCCTGTTCCCGCTCAAGAAACGGCTGATCATTGGCGCATCCAACACCAGCGTAGCCGGTAAGCGGTTACTGATCGATGACATGCAGGCATTGGCGGAGCAAGGGCTAAAACGTGTGTACATTGAAAATCTGCCGGCGGATGTTTTCCGTACCAAACTTAAAATTATCAACGGGGAAGCCGAGGGTGAACTCGCTTACGCCTTGAAACGTGTCGAGGACCACCTGAAACGGGTCGACAAAGCGCTGGGGTGGGAAGTGGACGCGCCTTTTACCTATCGCAAACTGATGCTTGAAGCCCACAAGCACAAGGTCGCGATCGACGGCGTTGATGCCTCGAGTTCTTATCAGATGGAGCATGTGCTGGAGCTTTCTGACAAAGAGCGGTTTATCCCGCGCAACAGCCAACTCAGAAACTTCTATTCCCACAAAGCCCTTGCGCAAAACGATCCCGATGATGGCTGGATCGCCCTGGTTGAGCACAATCGCATAGGGAGCACGGACGAAGTGCCGGGCCTGGCCGATTTGCAGGGCGCCATCGCCCTTCGCGTGGATGATGTTCCACCGGGCCAGGTAGAAAGCATCGTGCCTGATACATCTTCCACCCTGCTGTCGCGCAGTGATTACAGGCTGACAATGGCCTCAACTTCACAAGCTGCACCATCGCCCGGCCCCTCAACAGCGGCACAGGTCGCCCCATCACCGTCTCACTTCAGTGAGTTTGATTTGCCCGCAACGTTTAAAGCAGACCTGGACGAAATGGTGCATACACCTAACAGTTTTGACATCGTCTACGGGCCTAGAATGGGACACCCACACCAACCGGCACACCTGGCGTTCAAGCAAACACGCAGTCGCCTGGATGAAGCCGCCAAACGGGCTTTTACCGCATATACCCCACTGCCACGCCCGGCCTTCGCCGACCTCGCCACGGCGACCAGTGAGGAAGCGTTTATCAAACAGCTGTTTACAAAAATACGGGGGCTGGTTATCGGCGAATCCCATCTTGATGCCTCCAGTAAGCAGTTCCTGATCAAATACATGAAGCTGTTGAAGAAGGAAGGCGTCGAGACCTTGTACCTGGAGCACCTGCTCACCGATCTGCATCAGGCAGAGCTGGAGCTTTTCTACCGCACGGGCAAAATGCCGAAAAACCTGAAACGCTATCTGAGAGCGCAAGATGCCGGCCATATGCGCGGTTATACCGGGCCCGACACTTACACCAATGTGGTCAAAGCCGCGAACAAGGCGGGTATTCGGGTGCGTGCGCTCGACTGCACATCCAGCTATTACGTCAAGCGCATGTACGGGGACAAGGCCCGCATGAACCTGTTCAACTATTTCGCCAATGAGGTGATCAAGGCTGACCAACTGGCGCAAGGCCCGCATCGATGGGTAGCGCTTATCGGGGACTCCCACTGTGACACGTACCTGGGTGTTCCGGGCATTGCGCAATTGCAGGATGGGGTCAGCTTGAGGATACGCGATGTTCACCCCACCCGGGCATTGCCGCTGCAGCGGGGAGGATGGACGTTCGTCGAGGGCCAGATTGGCTCCCACGGCACCAAAGCCCTGC
>Ga0163161_10002790_pt1 | contig 12382 bp, 5 predicted proteins | sample S45metaG_FD_129847 | JGI IMG/M metagenome (GOLD analysis project Ga0163161, IMG submission 129847) | Switchgrass rhizosphere microbial communities from Kellogg Biological Station, Michigan, USA - S4-5 metaG | ecosystem: Host-associated > Plants > Roots > Rhizosphere > Soil | place: USA: Michigan... | reverse complement strand
ACTGCGCTTATTAAAGCTGCAGGCCAGTTTGCAAGGCCTGACAGAGATGAGCTTCTCCGTAGAAAAAAAGACGGAAAATTAGCTTTAAAGCGAAAACAGGAAAAGAAAGACAGAACCGCACGAAAAGTAACCGGAATCCGTGAGGCGCGTGAAGCCAGTATTTTTATAGCTCCTAAATTATTAGAGTATTCTGATTTATCTTCTAAAGAGCAATTAGAATTAGAAACACCAAGAAATTGTTATGTATGCAAAACGCAGTTTACTAAACTGCATCATTTTTATGACACCATGTGTACTGATTGTGGCGATTTTAATTACGCAAAACGCTTTCAGACAGCGGATGTTAAAGGACAAATAGCAATCGTAACCGGTTCACGCCTAAAAATAGGATATCATATTACACTTATGCTTTTACGTGGCGGCGCTACGGTTGTAGCAACTACTCGTTTTCCTGTAGATTCGGCAATTCGTTTTGCCAAAGAACCCGATTTTATGGAATGGGGACACCGTTTAAAAATACATGGGCTGGATTTACGACACATTCCAAGCGTTGAGATCTTTTGTAATTTTATAGAGCAAAAATACGGCCGCTTGGATATACTCATCAATAATGCTGCGCAGACAGTACGACGACCAGCCGGATTTTATACCCACCTGATGGAAAATGAAGAACGTCCGGTTCAGTCGTTACCTAAACAGGTGCAGGATTTGTTATTGGATCATACAAACTGCCTTGAAGAACTTAAAGTATTGACGATAGGCGCTTCGTCAAATCAGAATATGCCGGTAACCTGGCATGGCCCCGAGCCTGGTATTGGGCTAAGAGCCTCAGCTAAGCTATCTCAAATACCGTATTCTTTTGACAACACACTGACTACAAGTGAAGTTTTTCCGGAAGGAGAACTGGATGCCGATTTGCAGCAGGTTGACCTTAGAAAAACAAACAGCTGGCGTTTAACGTTAGGGCAGATTGAGACTACCGAAATGATTGAAGTTCAGCTGGTCAATTCTGTAGCTCCTTTTGTATTATGCAACCGTCTTGCAGAAGTAATGAAGAAAGACAACACAGGGAAAAAGCATATTATCAATGTCTCTGCCATGGAAGGTAAATTCTACTACGGTTATAAAGACGATAGACACCCACACACAAATATGGCAAAAGCAGCACTAAATATGCTGACACATACTGCAGCCGGATCTTTAGCCAAGCAAGGAATTTTCATGAACGCCGTAGACACAGGCTGGGTTACAGATGAAGATCCTGCTGAAATGGCGAAGAAAAAACAGGAAGAAGAAGATTTTCAGCCACCTTTAGATATCGTAGACGGTGCCGCAAGGGTTATGGATCCATTATTTGATGGCATTAATACAGGGAAGCACTGGTGCGGAAAATTCCTTAAAGACTACAGGCCTATCTCATGGTAGCAATAATTTAAATAACAAATATAAAAAAGCCTTAAACGCAGAGTTTAAAGGCTTTTTCCCTTATTACAAATTGTAAAAATCGGGAGTAGGATTTAGCGACTTGTTTTGCCATTGATGCCAGTACGGATAAGTTGGCGGTACGGTGCTTGCCTCGTCCAGTTTTTTAATCTGGTCTACTGTTAGGTCCCAGCCAATTGCGCCAAGGTTTTGTACCAATTGCTCTTCGTTACGAGCGCCAATGATAATGCTCGAAACAGTAGGACGCTGTAACAACCAGTTTAAAGCAACCTGAGCGATGGTTTTACCGGTTTCCTCTGCGATTTGCGTAAGCACATCAATTGTATTGTAGAAAACCTCTTTATTAACCACCGCTTCCGGTACAGGGCTGCCACCCTGGGCAACACGGCTATCCTGCGGCACAGGCTTATTTCTGCCATACTTCCCTCCCAGCCTTCCGGCAGAAAGTGGCGACCACACGATTGCACCTACTTTCTGATCAAGGCCAAGCGGCATAAGTTCCCACTCATAGTCGCGGTTTGCCAAAGAATAATATACTTGGTGTGCAATGTAACGGTTCCATCCGTATTTTTCGGAAACAGCTAATGATTTCATCATGTGCCATCCTGAAAAATTTGAAGCCGCAATGTAGCGTATCTTACCGCTTTGTACTAAATCATCCAGCGTACGCAGCGTTTCTTCTACCGGAGTATTTCCGTCAAAGCCATGCATGTGGAAAATATCAATATAATCGGTTCCAAGGCGCTTAAGGCTTCCTTCTACCTGTTTTAATAAATTAAAACGGGATGAGCCCTGGTTATTTGGCCCATCTCCAAAAGTAAATGTAGCCTTAGTAGACAGCAAGAGCTTTTCCCTTGAGTGACCTGCAATAGCCTTACCCAATACCTGCTCTGACAATCCATCAGAATATATATCGGCCGTATCAAACAGGTTAACACCATGTTCCATACATATATCGATTAGACGTGCGGCCTCATCAGCCTGGGTATTGGCCCAAGCCTTAAAAAAATCGTTTCCTCCGCCAAATGTGGCAGTTCCAAAACTGAGTACAGGCACTTTTAAGCCTGATCCTCCTAAGAATCTATATTCCATTATTATTGAGATCGATTATTAAATTTTAGGTACAGGCGCATTAGCTGCGATTAATTTTTCTTTTTTCAGTTCTGCCCAGAAATCATTTGGAATTTTAGCCGCAAACGATGCTGCATTTTCCTGTGATTGCTGTACAGTATGTGCTCCTGGTATAACTGCAGAAACAACATCTGGTGCTGCAGAAAATTGAAGTGCAGCTGTACGCAAGTCTACCTTATGGTTTGTCGCAACCCTTTTTAATGCTGCAAGCTTTTCTTTAACTCCATCAGGGAAACTTCCGTCATAAAGGTACCTTTCCTTACCCGAAAGGAAACCCGCACATAATGGTGCTCCTACAACTATAGATATATCTCTTTTTGCTGCAACCGGGAAAACCTTATTAAGGTCGTCTTCATGTTTTATAAGTGAATACTGGCACGCAGAAAGAAAAATATCGGGGTCGGCTACTTCAATTGCCTTCAATATTGGTTCGATCGTATTCACACCAAATCCCCAGCCTTTAATCAGGCCTTCTTCCCTCATCTTTGTAAGTTCCGGCATGGCGCCTTTTTGGGCAATCTCAAAATATTTTATCCAGTCCTGCTTCATGTCGCCATTGTCGGGCGAAAGGTCATGAATAAAAACTACATCAAGAGATGATACACCAAGTCGCTGAAGGCTGTCTTCTACGCTCTTTCTTGCTCCCGCTGCTGTGTAATCATATTTATACCCAAAATTAAGCTTGCCTTTCCAAAGGCTTCGACCTCCCAGCTTAAAATCCTCCTTAGGCTCAAGTATACGGCCCATTTTTGTAGAAAGCGTAAATTCGTCACGTGGCTTATCTTTTAAAAACATACCCAGCCTGCGTTCGCTTGTACCTAATCCATACCACGGCGAAGTATCAAAATAACGTATACCTGCCTTCCATGCAGCCTCAACTGCCTGTAAACATTCTATGTCAGGATTTTGTTGAAAGCCATTACCGATAGCAACACCGCCAAATCCTGCTTTATTCTTTGGCCTGAAACGACTATACGCATTTTCGTTGTCAAATGCCGCTAATGGTACAGCATTGGTCTGCGCCTGAACATCAAACGGTAAGGCAGAAGAAACTACTGCACCCGCAGCAGCCATTCCGGCCCTTGTTATAAATTGTCTTCTTTCCATAATCATTATTATTTTTAGTTGTCTACTTTTATTTTTACTATAAGATACGGAGGTTTCCGCAAATCCTGGCCGGAATTAAAACCCGGTAAACGATTCCATTGTCCCAGGGTTACATATACATAGCCATTGCGATAGGCTAATCCGTCGGGCCACACAAAATTTTCACTATCACGTGCCAACAGCCTGTAACTACCATCGTTATTTCGCGATATAATAGATTGCTGCTCAAAAGCACCAAAATAAATAGTCCCGCTTTCATCTTCAGCCAGGCCATCGCAGGCAGGATGCTCGCCTTCATACTTTATGGCATCTTTAAGCTGCTGTTCGCTGGCAGTAAGATCACTTAATAAGTCTGTTGGCAGGCTGTACAGTTTTCGGCCGCTTATTGTGGTCCAATATAATTTTCTGCTGTCGGGGTTTAAGGCTAAACCATCTGCACCTCCATTTGGAAAGGTTTGTTTTTTAAAGTTATATATTAATGGCTTACCCTCAAGGAAACACATAAAACCGGGATCGGGCGATGTGCTGTAATGATTAAGCAATACTTCTTTAGCAGTACCTGTAGCCACATCTATAACCACCAGCGAATAACGTTCTCCAAATCCTGAATTAGCTATATATACCGTCCCATTTTTTCCGTGAGTAAGGTCAATACGCAAATCGTTATAATGCGCATCGTCTGATAATACAGGTTTATCTATAACCAATGAGTGTATGATTTTTTTCGACTTTATATCGATTGCTACCACTTTAGCAGCTCCAACGGGAATTTCTTTCTGCCCTGCACGTTTGCCATCATCAAGCACCCAGAGAATATTATTTTGATCAATATACATACCGTGGGGTGATACAAGCCATTCTTTGCAGGGTTTATCAGAAGGAAAAACATAGTCATCTGAAGGAAAAGGAACAGGCTTGCCGTTAACCCATTCGGCAAGTGCAAATTGTTTATGATTATCTGCGTGACGCGGAAAACCCAAAAAGATCCTGTTGTCCGAGCTAACTGCAATACCCGACATATCAGGAGCCTGAGTGGTTACTTTTGCTACAACTTCATAGCCTTTCTGCGCAAGAAGAATATTGGTAAAGCACAGAAACACCATCAATAAAAATTTTATTATTCTATTCATCTATCGTACATTTTTTTAAGAGTTAACGATCTAAATAGCATCTTAATACTATCCATTTAGCAGAATCTTCTATCGAAGTATCACAAATTTCGGCATTAAAAAAGCGTAAGACTTGTAATTATCTTAGATATAATTGTATATTTATTACTTTGTGAAATTTTTAAGAGTATAGGTAATTGCTTTAAAATTTAGTATTTCGCCGAATTATTTTAGTGCTTACTTCAGGAAAAATTTCAACGTTAGTTATCACAAATACATTTGCAATTACAATAATACACTTACAGGGAAATATATTATAAGCAAATTTATAAGCCTAAAACAATAGAAAGCGAATTTGATTTTGCCAATAAATCCATCTGAACCACTTTTTTAAAGGAACTAAATAGCATAGCCGTGTAGAATACAGAATAGTGTATCACAGAAAATTAGCCTCATGATTTAAATATGAATCTTTTTATTACCTCACAGGCTTGACAACAAATTTAAAACCATCTACGAAAGATCCGTCGGTGCTTCGTTTAATAGTAAAGTCAAATGATGTTTTATTAACCGACAATTCCAATTCAGTAAGTTTCTCGGTATCAATTCTTGCTGTATATTTACCCGGTAAAAGTCCTAAATATGAAAAATAACCGTCAGCTTCAGATGTTGTTTCTGCAATTTTTTGGGACTTGTCGTTATATATGGATATAAGTATTCCTCCTATCCCTTTCTCGGTCTCATCAACTAACTTTATTACCTGTCCCGAAACCTCACCAAAGACAGATACGGGAACCTCAATGTTCTTTACATAATTAGGATCTATTACAATGGCATAATTTTTCTTAAGAAGCTTCCACCCCACATGTTCAAAGCCAGATGGGTCTAACTCTATATTAAATGCAGCATAAGCCTCAAGATCCATTATTAGAATGGTTTTATCTTTTGCCGATTTTTTTACGCGCCCTGCGTTAGCGATTACCTTTAAGCCATCTGCCTTTGGTTCGCCTTTATCTCGTTTGTTATTACCATTCAGGTCTAAATACGGGATAATAAGGACAGCGCCTTTACCAATACTTGTATAATTATTAAATTCTGTCTTGCCTGAAATACCGTCATGAATTATGCTTCCGTTAACAGCCTGCAATGCCCTGTAGGTGTCGTTGGTTTTCCGTACTGTCATCCTCGTCTGAGCAAAAGAAAAGTCGTATCTAAGCCCAAACTCGATATTGTTAACATCGCTTAAATAATTCCTTTCAAACGACAGGTTGGCATAGCCGTTGGCAAATATCCTTTTTTCAAGAGACGTCTTGACAGCTATCACAGTGCTGTTAGTATATTCATATTGGAGCTGCTGCGTTACAATAAGATTTTTAAAGAACCGCATCCCTAACGAATAAATTGTGTAGATATACGCATCGTTCCCGGGAATAAAAAGGGCAAATGTATTTGCACTGCCATTAACAGTTCCTACAACTCCGGATACCATCCATTCCCCTGTCTGATATGTTAAATTGGGTAATTGGATCTGCTGGAATGACAGCCGCGTATAGGCAGAAAAATGGCGGGTCCTGAATGGAAATGAAAGAATGGCTTTATGCTCCTGTAAAAACGTATTGTTTATTGCTGTTTGTCCTTTTCTGTACCAGTTATTATACATCTCAAACTGTAAACCCGATTTCATGTTGTAACTCAGCACCGACCTCCCCCTCACACCGATATCATACTCCGCAGAGATCATCAGGTTAGAAAACAAGCGGAAGGAAGTGTTAACATACGGGATTTTTGATCCCGATGTTACTGAAGACAGGTACTCAAACCCCGCCCCCATGGTGATATGCCTGTTTAGCCCATAGTTACTGCTAAACCTTGCAAATCGTGTATAACGCCCATCTTCAACTAATCCTCCGCTCGCTGTGTATTCAAATTCTTTTTCAGGTAAAAAGTTAAACGGAATGCTGATATTCTGCTCTGTGGTACGCTCTTCTCCAAAAGGTCCGTATAACCTCAGCTTTATGTTAGTGTTACCGTAAACAAGGGGTACATTAAAAGTATAAAAGCCAGACGCATCTGCCTTTGTATAATTTACCAGCACGCCATTTACGTAAAGCTCAACGGTCCAGTTCGGCTCCGTATAATTGTTCAGTACGTAGTTACCGAAAGACCTTCTGTACGTTGTAGGTGTATTGGTTACCTGTACCCCCACGATGGGCGCATAAATGGATGATATGGACTGCCCTCGTATCTTACCTACCGAAAACTGTTTAGCAAACGACAGGCTGTTATCTACATAACGCCATAAATAATACTGCTGCCTGTTAGAAAAACGGTAGTTACTCTGGTAATTAAGTACTACATTAGTTTCTCCTCCTGCAATTATTCCTCCCAGTCCAAGGCTCGCCCTGGTATCCCGCGGGGTATCCTCATTACCACCTGATGTTGCGAAAGCATAATCGGCGGTGCCAAAATAAAAGACCGGCCGCTTGCGTGCAACAAGTGTGTCGGCTTTAAAGATACCTTTCAGCTTATTTATGTTATTACGCATTTGTTCCTGTCTCATCTCACGGAGTACAGGCAATTCAACATCCGTACTCAGGATTACCGAAAGATTACGAAAGTTAAAAGTACAATTAAGTCCAAATATCTCTCCAAAATATTCTGACCGTAAGTACACATTGTTTGTCGTTTTTACAATGCCATTGGGTTTAAGGTCATACGTTTTCCCCTGAAAAATCACCCTGTTATTTGGAGTATCAATTAAAAAATCAGCGTTGGGCAGGATAAACGTACCGCTTACGGCATCCAGCTCTTTTGATATAATATTTATCTTTAGAAACTCAAAAAGGTCTACTACGGGCAAATAGGCAGTTTCGTCTTTGATAAGTGCAGGCAGCTCTGTATTACCGATACGCTGTATGTTAAAGAATACAGGAACCTCATCGTACTCCTCAATGGCCTGGGCATTACATACCGCACCCTGCCCTATTATAACTACGAATACAAGGGCAATTTTAAACAAATAAAATATGTTGACACCAAAATTGGTTAACCGCATAAATTAAGGTTGAATAAAAGTTACCGAAAAAGTTCCGTTATAATTGCCCGGTGGGCTTGCCAGCGGATTACCCAGGGTAAGCGTTCCCCCTATCCTTACCATTGTGCGCGACGGAGATGTTGCCGTTGCTATGAACGGGCTTGGAGGATCTGACTCTCCTATGGTTAAATCTATTGTACCGCCATTGCTTCCCGTAAGCGTAACATTAGGCCCGTTTAAAATAGTTATAAGCGTACCCGGTTCGGCATCGATTTCAAAAATGGCAGGAGAAAATGAATATCCCTGATTAACCTGTATAACACTTCCTGTTGTAGACCTTGATCCATTAGCGTATATAATGACACTGCCTCCAAAACCACCCTGATAAAACGCGCCAAAATTTAGCCACTGTGTTGGACTCACATAAACAATAGCCGGCCTCGGCGGATTTTCCGGGCCCTGTGCTATTGCCGAGACACCTGTAAATAACAGGATAAACAACAGTGCCTGAATAAACTGTAATTTATTTAGATATGCTATTTTATGGCGGGTAATTCGTTTAATTTTCATGGCTTATTATTTATCGTTCGGCTGTTAAAATTTTTACGGTATGATTTCCTTTTGGGGTGCTAAGGGTAACAAAGTAAATCACGTTAACCGTTAATCCCTGCAGCTTATAATCGCCGTTACCGCTTACAGGCATACTTGATACCTGCTGTCCCAGAAGATTGGTAATTGAAAGTGTACCCATTTGTTCCTTTTCCAGCTTTATCCTTACATACATATCATCAGCTTTTCCATAGGCTATAAAGATATCTTCGCCACTGTTGCCTCCGCCAGGGAAGCAAACCAGCGAAAAACGGTTTTCAACAGTTCCTTTTTTTAACTCTACAATGTAAGGTTCATTATTCTGCAGATCATGATTGATGCCTGTTTCAGCGTCTCTCAGGTACAGGTTAAGATAGGTAGGCCAATTCTCAAGGTCGCGAAGGTTAAAGCTTACTTTACCATCTCTTTCGGTCTTAATACCTACAGGAATTACCATTGTACTGTCTACATCGGTAATTGCATTGATAGCCATTTTTTTTAAAGCATCTTCTCTTATGGAATATATGCTTGGTGTCTGCTCATCTATATTCATAAGTTTTATGGCATCTACATTTCCATTAAATTCGGGCGTAGCGCTGTCTGATGTATACACCACCAGCGGATCAGCAGATTTTTCGGTATCAGTAAAATTGGCACTAACACGCACCAGTACTCTTGGCTTACCCGGTGGCGGCTCCATAACCCTGAAGGTAGATTTATGGAACACAGGAGAAAGATCGGTAGTCCTGGTACTGTTATTTATACCAAGTGTACCTGCAACAGGGTAGCCGCCATCGCTAACGTGTACAAAAAAGCCCTGCATTGAAGCGATTATAGGCCCGGCAACACCGTCGCTGGACACTCCGTTAATGTATGTGCTGTAAGCTCCTGTATATTGGCTTGTTGTTCCTGAATTAAAGAAATACAGTGCATTATCTATATTCGTTTTTGTCCACCCTGAAGAAGCATCCCAATTGATAGGGGATGGATATGGATTTCCCACGAGGTTGAATCCTTTTGTGTAAGGCTGGTTATGATTGTATAACGTAACCGATAAGGCGCCGTTATTTGCTATCCCGGACATACTTACTGTTTTTTGAACCGGGGACGGCCCGAAATCGGCGGCATAACCTTCTAACGGGATTAATGGCGACGCAGGATTTGTATACGTTGTAAAACCGCTGCTTACTTTATTTTCTTCATATTTATAGAAATTAGCAAAACTGGCATTCAGGTCAACGGTTGCCGCAAAGCTTCCAACAGTTGCATTTTGCACAGGCGGACTAAAATATTTATACCCAAAACCTGCCACAAGGTAACGTTGCATATTAATGTTTCCTGACACATTCCCTGCACCGCTTCCATCTATCAATGCTGTTTTGTCTATAGAAGAAACCAGCGTTAAATTACTCGATGCATTAAATGTTCCTGTATTCACTTTAAGTATTTCCGTCAGGCTTAAAGCACCGCCCAGATTTACCCCGGCAGTATTGGTTACCGTTAAATTACGTATCAGGTTACCTGTAAATGCAGCTGCCGGTATAGATTGTGCGGCACTGCCGTTCATCTCCACAGTTCCGCTGCTTGCTATAAAGCTCCCATTGTTGCTTATGCCACCACCTATTTTTATAACCCTGCTATTTATGTTTAGCGTCCCGGCAGTTACTGTAACATTATTACTAACAGTTAAATCGTTAATTGTTAACGGTACTGTTACATTAGCGCTGCCTATCTCAAGGTTATATAATGGCCTAACTGTATTGATAAGCATGGTTTGTGTTCCTGATGTTGAAGCGTTACCCATTTGTAAAGTGCCGCCAGTAAAGCCGGGACCTCCTGTTGAGATGTTTTGGTAACCCAAATTTTGTCCTGCTGTACCACCTGAGTTCTGAACAACTAACCTGCCGCCGGTTACATTTAATACAGATGCCGCAGTATCCATGTTAAATGGTGCAATACCGCCTGCTGTACTGCCTAAAGTATTTACATTTACTGTACCATCCTGCATTTCAAACCTCCACGCCACACCCGGGTTGCTAATGGCTGACGCAGTATTCAATGTTCCTCCTGATATTGAGAACTGCGCCTGGTTTTTAGGAATTACCACATTGTTAGCTGCATTACCCATATTTAGCGTTCCGCCGCTTACTTTTACCAATCCGCCAATCGTCCAGTTCATGGCCGCCGAACTTATAGTCCCTGCATTTACCCATAGTCCTGCACTTGCAGGAATTAAGAAAGCTCCCGTAGTTATATCTGCTGTAAATGGAGTAACATTCACGCTTGCATTGTTCAGCTTAAATGTTCCATTTCTTAACGTAAGAAAACCTGCAGGAGCTGTAAATCCTGCGGTTGTTACATCTAATGTATTTATGCTGTTTGATCCCTGATTTAATGTTATATCATTAAAATCAGCTGTTCCTGAGCCTGAAACCAGCTGATTTCCATCTTTTACAAAGTTTACTGAGCCAAGGCTATTTGCATCGGCGGTCATGTCAAACACGCCATTACTAACGAGATCGCCGCCTATGTTTACATTGTGTTTAGCATCTGAAGTTGTAGCTATGGTAAAAGTCGCTCCACTTGCCACTGTAATACCACCGGATGCTGTTACTTTTCGGACAGTGGAAGAATTTCCTATCTGAACTGATCCGGCGCTAACACTCAACACGTTTTTTACTGATGCATCAGTAAGCATTACCACTCCTGACGGATTTGACCCGTCAAGGTTATAATAAGGGATATCAGTTACGATTTGGTTGGCAGTACCATTATAGCTTACTGTGTTTACATTGGTTACTGCATCGGTAGTTACTGTGCCTGCAACTGTTAAGCTGCCTGCCACACGCGTAGTACCTGCTGCAAAAGTTTTCATACCCCTGTTATCTAACGAAAGGTTATTATATACAGATGACGCCACTGTTTGTGATTCTCCATTATAACTTACTGTACTTCCTGTAACGGTATACGCATTAATGCCGGGGGTAAAAAAATTATAAACTCCAATTATACCGCTTGATGCAAATACCCTTGGCCCTGTAGAACTACTTACCAGGTTATAATAATTTAATGCAGGTATGGTTTGCGATACAGTTCCTGTAAATCCTACTGTTCCTGCCGAGAAATCGATTAGGCCTGTAATTGTTGGGAATGCACCCGCCATGTTAAACGTACCCGAGGCAAGCGTCATGTTTCCTGAAACCGAAAGCGTATTTGTGCCCACGGTACTCAACACCAGTCCCGGATTACTAAGCAAAAGGTTCTTTGTTACCGCAGGAACATTAATATTGATTATATAAGGCCCTGTAAGTTCAACATTATCATTCACGGTAGGAACGCCATCGGTATTCCAGTTGGCTGCATCGCCCCAGTTAGATGTTCCTGCACCGCCATCCCATGTTTTTATGGATATCGCCATCTGTCCTATCTGGAAATCTGCAAAAGAGGTAATACCGCTTCCGGTAAGGCTTGTAGCCGTTAAACTATTTACCATTGGATAAGTCCATGCACTATCGCTGTATTCAGCCAATACAAAAGCACTTGTTACGGCTCCTGAATCAACATCTGAAGCCAGGTAATTAAACGTAACGGCTGCTGTACTAAATACTATACCCGAATTACTTAAAGTCCAATACCTGTTAACAGTTAGGGCCGGATTTAGCATTGAATTATTCACGCTTGGATGATCGCCTTCTGTGGTAGATACCATAAGGTTTCCGGCAACAGAAACATTGGCAAAACCAACCGAAACAGGAAGATAATTGGCCTGATTTCCTATCTCAAATGTTTTGGTTACCGTTCCAGTTCCCGTATTTTTTTGGAGTTTGCCATACACCCAGCCGGTAGCCTGTGCAGCACCCGAAACTGTTCCCGAAACTGGTTGTATAACTGTATAATTGCCCGTCTGTATCTTGCCGGCAGTAAAGGTAAGTACATTGTTTATCGTTACATTTGTAGATACTGTAACCGT
>Ga0163161_10002782_pt1 | contig 12402 bp, 12 predicted proteins | sample S45metaG_FD_129847 | JGI IMG/M metagenome (GOLD analysis project Ga0163161, IMG submission 129847) | Switchgrass rhizosphere microbial communities from Kellogg Biological Station, Michigan, USA - S4-5 metaG | ecosystem: Host-associated > Plants > Roots > Rhizosphere > Soil | place: USA... | reverse complement strand
GTACCTGCTCACCGACGCCGGCAAGCCGAAGAAGAACGAGCTGCGCGTGCAGCTGATGGGTTCGGGCACCATCCTGCGCGAAGCCATTGAAGCGGCCGCGCTGCTGGAGAAGGACTTCGGCGTCACCGCCGATATCTGGAGCTGCCCCAGCTACAACGAACTGCGCCGCGATGGTTTCGACGCCGAACGTTGGAACCGCCTGCACCCGGAAGAAACCCAGCGCAAGGCGTATGTGACCGAGCTGCTGGAAGACCGCCAGGGCCCGGTGATTGCCGCCACCGACTACGTGCGTGCGTATGCGGACCAGATCCGTGCGTTCGTGCCGGCTACCTTCACCGTGCTGGGCACCGATGGCTTCGGCCGTTCGGACACCCGTGCGAACCTGCGTCGCTTCTTCGAAGTGGACCGGTACTACATCGCGCATGCCGCGATTGCGGCGCTGGCCAAGGACGGGAAGATGACCGGGAAGGACGTGGCAAGGGCTATCAAGCAGTACAAGATTGATCCTGAGAAGGCTAATCCTGTCGGGGTTTGATTAAGTCAATTAATTGACGGAGAGAGGGGCGGCAGGAATGCCGCCCCTTTTTTCTGGAAACTTGACGGCCTTCACGTGTTGTATACACTCGAATGCAACGAGCGCGGAGCCGTGGAAGGTGACTTGGATGTCTACCCCAGTGAAGATGCAAGCAGACCCATTGTGGGGCTGTGAGTATGAGGACGTGAGCATAACCGCTGATGGAATCGTGCTTAGTTGCCAAGTCAGCGTCGACGACCTGGACGCATTCACCACGACACTGGTCGCTGAGGTTGCAAACACCTCATGGATGACCGGGATGGACAGTCTCACGCGGAAGGGATATGAAGCTGCCATTGCGCTCACTGCGCCACTGCTGATCGAACTAGCGGAAGATACCGCCGCGACCGGAACCCTGAATGAGGAGTTCGGCGAAATCATGGTGTCAATCGGTTGCTCCCGGGCCTTGGAAGCAGTTTACTCCCATGTGTCCATACCTATCTCTGAGCTCTGGAAGCCAAAGTCTCGGAACAATGAGGGGTTTGATTTCCATACCGTGTGCCCAATGCATCTAGTGAACTTTGGTGAAGCGAAGTATTCGCGAACTAAAAACCCGCACACGATCGCATTCACTCAGATTGCGAAGTTCCTGACGAACAAGAAGCACCTCATGGACGTCCACTATCTCGGGACCCTGTGTTCACGTCAGTCCATGAGTCGCCTCGACCTCGACGAGTTCGGAGTTATCGCTGCATTCTCTTTAAATGCTGCCAACAAAAAACTGACCATGGGGCGAGCTAAGGACGCAGCAAAAGATATTGCTTCTCAGCATGCACTCAGCCAAGTGATGGTAGTTGGGGTGTCCTATGCGGCTAAGTAGCCTCAAGGACATCTACAATGAACGTCAGGCTGGAGGCAAGATCCAGCGACTTGTTGACTACGTTCATCGGAATGGCCCCGACTCAACGCAACTTCTCGAGCAACTAAGCCTCTACAAGGAGTTTAGTCCAAACGATTTCGCTAGTGCGGAAGAGAGCCTGATCTCATCGATGGGACTGTTCTACAAGATAGGTCCTCCTGATTCTGTGTACTCACTCGTCATGCAGTCACTTGGCAGGGCCAATATGACTGCGACAGGCGAGATTCTTACCCCCGTCCAAGCGAGTGTTCGCAACGCGATAGCAGCCAACCAGTACGTCTCCATTTCTGCACCTACCAGTGCAGGAAAGTCATACGCAATACGTGACTACATATTAAGGGAAGACGGAGATGTCGCGGTCATTGTGCCCTCCAGGGCGCTGATCGCGGAGTACATTGCATCCCTCAAATTGCAGTTCGAGTCCGAGCGACACGTGATGATCATGTCATTCGTGGACGCAGTCTTCTCGTCAAGAGTTACGCGACGCGTCTACGTCCTCACACCCGAGCGTGCCAGAGATCTATTCGCGCCAACCACCCACGCGGATATCAAGCTCTTCTTCTTCGACGAGGCCCATATGTCTGAAGAGGAGGGCCGGGGAGTGGTTTTTGACGTCGTGGTTCGACGAGCTATGAAGAAGTATCCGTCGTCCAAGCTAATATTCGCGCATCCGTTTGTTGATAATCCATCTGCGCAATTTGATAAGCACGGTATCCAGTCGCCTACAGCCTACTCTAGGGCATATAGCCAAGGTGCGGTCGGAAAGGTGTTCATTCATCAGCACAAAACCAACCGTAAGGATTACTACTTCTCGCCATTCGAAGAGAAAGGGCATCTTCTTGGGAAATCTGTTCTCTATCAAGGTTCGTTTGCCAAATTTGCCTTCGATGCAAGACGCACTGTCCTTGTGTATGTATCAAAGAACTCCATTTACAACGGAAAGTTCATTGCGCCATTCAAAAGCATTCTCGATGAGTTCGAGCACATAAAAGACCCCGCAGCGCTTGAGATAGTTGAAGATGTCCGTCAACTAATTGGAGCGGACAAAAGTAATCAGTGGTCGCTTATGGTCAGCCTTATGATGCGTGGGGTTGTGATTCATCATGGATCTGTGCCACTGGAAGTGCGATTCCTTATCGAGCGTTTCATACGTGCACGGTACGCCAGGATCTGCTTTGCTACTAGCACGTTGGCCCAGGGAATCAACATGCCATTTGACGTGGTGTGGCTTGAGTCGATGCGACTTTCAGACTCTAGCTCTGAGAAGCGGTCTCTGTCCTTCAAGAACCTAATCGGGCGAGCTGGAAGGCTGTCGTCGGAAAAGAAGTTTGACTACGGTTACGTGTACACAAGAAGTCCGGAACTGTTGAGTGAGAGACTAAACGAACGGTACAAGCTGTCATCAACCTCGGTGCTAGATGAAGACGAGAATGTCGTACCTGCGGACGACTGGGAGATCGTTTCTGCAATCAGAGATGAGACCTACGACGAAGAACTTCATCTCCCGAACACTAAGAAGCAAAGACTTCTCTCGCGTGATGCAATCGCAGCTATGGCTGGGGTCCTCAATACCGTGTACCCGCCCGGTTCAGACGGACTCGAGCATTTGAGAGGCGTAAGCGGAGCCCGTTCACGTGAAAGCCTGAAGGCCGATCTGAAAATTGTCTACGAAGCCTACTTGGATCGTCCTCTAAAGGACGGAGAGGCGGCCGTGTTTTATGAGGCAGTCTCTATACTCTCTCAGGTAATGGCGGGTCGAACTTTCAAAGAGATTGCTGGCACGCGATTTGCTCGAATTTCACGGCGGGACGACAAGGACAATCCGAGGGCGCAGTTCTCTCAGATGGCTGCGCAGCTCCCAGACTCGAGCATGACTAGTCCCTTCCCGGTTTTTAATGGCCCAAAGGGTGAGTTGCCGTATGACACTGTGGTGTTTGATACGTATGATTACCTGGACAAGGTAATTTCATTCTGCCTAGCTGACACAATCTCTGCCGCGGCAGAACTCTATTTCCGTGCGACCAATGACGGCCGTGCACTGCGACTCGCTGAGATGCTCAAGTACGGAACGAATGACCCCATATCGATCATGCTGCTTCGCTACGGATTCCCTCCAGAACTTGTAGATGAAGTGAAAAGCTATGTCCGGCGTGTGGACGAAGTTGGAATCGAGTTCTCGCCGATGATCGCTTCGGCGAGACGACCCATAATGGAGGCGGTTCGCTGGTACATGTAAGGACGCGAGGCTGGACCGGATACCCAGCCGTTTACGCCGCGACAACAACGCAACGCGAGGATCAGGAACCATGGAGTTGCACTTTAGAAGTCTGCCGATGGGAGAGATGGAGCGAGACCCAACGCAGCGAGATCAGTTCAACAACGACGATGTCCAGCTTGTGGAGGCGCTCGTCAGGGAGTCGGTTCAGAACTCTCTTGATGCAGCCGCAAGTGCACACATCAAAGTTCGATTTGCAATTGCTACGCTGCATGGACGTGCAGCGGAGCGCGCCCATGACTTACTGCAGACGGGTCGGCTGAACCTGCACTTGTCTCTCTGCGGTCTTGCCGAGCTCTCGCTTCATGACGGGATTCGCACATTGGTTGTTGAGGACTTCGGAACAACTGGGCTTCAAGGCAAGTGGGATTCTTGGGACCAAGGGGCGTTCTGCGACTTTTGGAGACGCATGGGGAAGTCGCACAAGGGCGGGAGATCGCTCGGAAGGTGGGGTCTCGGTAAGCTCGTATTCTCCAGCTCGTCGGACGCAAGAGCCATATTGGGTCTGACAGCTCGTGATGGCGATTCTGAGCGACTCCTCATGGGTCAAGTTGTGCTTAAACACCATGACCTGCCAGATCGAACGCGCGTCGATTCTCATGGCTTCTACTGCGAGCTTAGTAGAGAAGGGTTGCAGCTTCCCTTGCGAGATGATGCAGTCACATCTAGCTTCGGTAATCTCTTTCAGCTGACGCGGACCAACGAGTCGGGCCTTTCTGTGGTAGTCCCGTTCCTCAAGCCAGAAATTGATGAGGACCTAATTCTTCGTGCTGTTGTGTCCAACTACTTTGTTCCAATTCTGTTCGGTAGGCTGACGGTAGAAGTTTCGGGAACTCAGGTAAGCGCGGGCACCTATCGCAGTGTTGCGCAAGAAGTCGCAGGCGCAGACAAGGCGCTCGGACACACCATCGACTTTGTGACGGAAGTCAGTAAGCGAGTGCGCGCTGGATCACCGGATCTGCGCGTGCTAGTTAGAGGATGGTCGAAACAGCCTGCCAACGACCTCGTGCCGAACCTGGACGAGGCTAGGGAGTGCTTCCAGAATGGTGAACTTTGTGAGTTCAGAGTTCCAGTTCATCTGAGGAGGAAGGGCGGGGCGCCCTTTGTCAGCCACGTTGATGTCTACCTTAGAAAATGCGAGATAGATGTAGATGCTCTATTCGTGCGGAAGTCAATCGTGTTGAGCGCCGAGAAGCGCTACTTTAGGGGCACGAACACCTCGTGCCTCTTAATCGCCGAGGATGATGGCGTGGCAGAGTTCTTGGCCGATGCAGAGAATCCCGCCCACACTGGGTGCTCAGCGGGTGCGGAGAAGTTGGTGGCGCGATGGATGGCGCCACGAGATAGGCTAAAAGAAATTCGCAGCATTCCCCAGTGGCTGTACTCCGCCCTAAGCGTAGAAACTGATACGACGGACGTTAGTGCCCTGATTGACATTTTCTCCGTTGCAGAGGGTGAGGGCTCCGGTGAGAAAGGTGGTAGTGGGACGCAGATCTCGCGACCACGCCTGCCTCGGGAGATCTCGCGCTCGACCAAGCCGTATAGGATATCTCCGATCGACGCTGGCGTATCTCTGATCGGCGATTCTTCGGTAGAGACCGGTTACGAGATTCTTCTGTCGGTTGCTTATGACGTTTTGCGGGGCGACCCCTTCCTGAAGCACAGTCCTCTCGACTTTGACCTAACTAAGGGAGAAGTTGGCATCGCACTGGAGTGTGCGACAGTGGCCGAGGTAACCGCTTCGACTATAAGACTGATTGCGGACGGCGGAGAGTTCCGAGTGAGTCTCACCGGATTTGACCCGAATCGTGACATTGCGGTAAAAGCGGAGAGCGCGGCATGAAGCGTCGCTTGAATCACACTGGTCGAAAGAGAATTGAGCAATCATGTTGCACCATCACGCTCTCGGAAGGAGCGGACGGTGTTCAGAGCTTCAGCGCAGCTATTAACTTGGATGAGCTCTCTCTGCCTGGTAGTGCGCGTGTGTACGTCGAAGCCTACGTCAAGAACTCAAGCATGAGGTTCGACCTTGGCACCGTTTCGAAAATGCGATTGGGCGGTACGTACGAGCTAACCGATCTTGACATCGGTGGTGCTGTTCTGTTTCGCGTGCGGGTTGTTGATGAATCTCAACTGGTCGGAAAAATTCTTGCCTCAGCGAATCGACTGCGTCCGTCGGGCGACCAACGCTCCAAGGGGCGTCGCGCAATCCTTCCGGTTCGATCCACGGATTTGGGTTCAGAGCTGTGGAAGCTTGAGATCGATGAGGATGATGGGCCGACTCTCTGCGTGAGCAACAAGCTGCCAAGCTTGAAGGAACAGGTTAAGAGCGATCCGATCTATGCGGCGCTAATACTGCCGCATGTCGTCCGGTTGGTGGTCACTAACATCGTGGAATCTGGAGAATCGGCTGAAGGGGACTGGGTTGGAGATTGGTCAGAGTGGGTGCAAGCAGAGTGCGGACTTGACTTAGCCAGAATGAGGGATGACGAACAATCGGCGGAGGATGCTGGTGACGAAGTGGCGTCGCTGTTCGCCTCTCGCCACGATCTCTTGGCGAAAGTGCTAACCAGCGTGGAGGATAAGTGATGTTCGAATTGTCTCGATTCACTGATGCAGGTCGGGTCGAATTTGAGTTGTTCCTCGATAACCTGCGCCACGACCCACATGCTGTGGCACCGACTTCAATCCTAAATGACCCTCGCTTCTCCGAAGTGGTTGCGCCCACCGTAAAGATTTCTGCGCAGAAGTTCGGAGACAGTTTTCAGTTAGGAAAATATCTCAATGATGTTCTTGGGCCGCTCGACGCTCGCAAGTACTCAAGGGACGTCGATATGTGGTCTTGGCTCGCTCTACTGTTTATCGACAACATTAGTCCGCAGGATGAAACAGGCGGGCGGGCTAGTCGACAGCGCGCTGTGTTTGTGCTCAGCAAGAACTTCTCATTCCGAAGCTACTATCGTCACGCGATTAGGTCGGCGTGGCAAAGCTATCACATGCATGGTGAATCCGCGCGAGTGCTCCTTTTGACGCAGACAGACGGCGCGCTTAGATCTGACATAGCTGAGCAGATTGGGGCATCCGGGGATATATTCGGGACTAGGGCGATCGTAAGGCTTGCGGAGCGTTTGTGGCTTGACCAATCCACTGGCCTTCTGCGGCGTGGCGCCGGGGCCAAAGGTGCTGGCACGCCGCGACGCTTGGTCGCGGTGCTCAAGCAGCTCCAGCTCACCTTTGATTTGGCCGACTGCAACACGGAGACCTTGTTGAATCTTCTTCCCCCTGAGTTTGACAGATGGAAATCGGTCTAGAATTTTTCGGGGCATAGTGCCCCGAAGGCGTCTTTGGGGCTTCGACTGTTGGTCGGCATCAGGACGTAACACTTCAGCAGCGATGGCGAGTCGTTGTCGTGAGCTGCGCACCAAGCTCAGAGTTGATGATCAACGCCGGATCGGCACTTGCCGCCCTTCCGCCGATGTCAGTGCCACGGCATAAGGTTGGTCGTCATCTGAGCATGCGTTAGTGTCACCTGCGCGTGAAACGTCCACTATTGCTGTGAGGCGGGTCGTGCAAGGGGCAGAAACGTCACTTGCCTGTGGAGACTACACGAACCGCTTGAACTGCAGTTTCAGAAGAATCGGTCGCTTGCGCGCAATTTCATCCTCAAAAAAATCCTTGAAGGTAATAACGTTTGCGTGTCCAGTGTATGCGGCCTCTTTGCTGATCTTCAGTGATTCAGGTACTACCAGGGCGATGTCGGATGCTTGCATTTCGTCGAGAGCTTGTCTGGACACCCGGTCATCCACAGTTGCCAAAAAAATCGAACTGTTGAACCGCTCATGCGTGATCTGCTTCCATCGCTCCCTGAGCGTTGTTTTGGCCGAGAGAATCATTGCATCGAGGTAGCCGCGGTCAGCGCCGGGCAACATCGCGGCCTTGTCAGGCAGCACGAAGTCCGGCCGCCGTCCGCCCAAGATCGCCTGCTCCTCGAATTTGATACTGCCGGCCTTGAGCATTGCAGCCAAGTGGTACTCGAAGGAGCGGCCGGCGCGGTTCTTGCGCTGCTGGCTGGCACTCAGGAAGATGCGGTCGAGCTCGGGAAAGCCGCGCACGGCGGCCGAAGTCATGTCGGCATGATGTCGCAGCGCCGCGACGATCTCCACCGCGCGACGGCGAAGTTCGTATCCTTTAAAGATCTGAAACTCGAAGTCCCGGCTGATACGCATCACGGCGTCGCCTGGAGTAACCATGTCAAATGGATCGAGCCGACGCGTGCCAGTGGCCTTGAAGTAGGCAGTGCGGGCCTGTTCTGCAATTTCGGCCGGAGGCGGCAGGTTGCCCACGGAAGCCAGAAGCCGATCAAGTGTGCCACGGGAAATGGCGTCGTTGATCTGTTCGATCAACTCTTCGGATGCATCCCTCTCCAGTGCACCGGCCTTCAGAAGCTGCGAAGGGTCAAAGAGATCAAAATGGAACTCGGCGCTGATATCCAGGGCGGTCTCAAGAATCTCTGCATCTTGGCTTACGGAGTTGATCACCATGAACCAATAGTGCGCTTCAGCAACTGGCTCGCGTAGTCGCCCGCCCAGGAGCCAGGAAGCGGGGCTTAGTCCTTTGAAGAGCTCGTGGGGAATGACCGTAAAATGAGTCTCGGGCCCCTTGTTGCTGTAGTGACGCATGCCGGATGACTTGTGCTCCCCGGTTTGCGGCCAGAACGTTTTGCAGTCGCTCTGGAAGATGTGAGGCTTGTCATCTCGGGCGGTGAGCGCGGGGAAGTAGCCCGACTCGCGGATGGCGCTCGGGATATAGAAGCCGGCTTGGTGCTTGCCTTTGTCGTCTGCCCACGAAGTATCGTTGCGGGACAGCTTCTTTAGGAACAGCTTGTCGCTGAGTGAGGCCCAGTACTCGAGCAAGTCCCACTCGCTATCCTCAGAAATCTCATGGAACATGTCAGCCTCCGTACCCGAGCACTTCAGTGTGTTGAACGGATTCTCGCCGCAAGTTGGTCAAAGAACAATGCGCGGTCCGGTTCCTTCACCCCACGGAGGGAGCATTCCCAAACCACCTCCACCCGCCACCCTGAATCCTGCAGTTGCAGCTCCACACGCGCGTCGCGCTGTCTGTTCGAATCGATCTTGTCAGACCAGAACTCTGGGCGTGTCTTCGGGAGACGATAGAGAGGGCAGCTGTGTCCGTGCCAGAAGCATCCGTGAACGAACACGACGGCTTTGTACTTTGGGAGCACCAGGTCTGGTTTGCCTGGCAGACCAGACCCACCCAAGCGGAACCGGAAGCCCCTCGCGTGTAGTGCACTGCGTACCAACACCTCCAGTTTGGTGTTGGTACCCCGTATCCGCGACATCTGCGCGGAGCGCTGTTCCGGAGTGAGACTGTCCGCCAAGATCAGCCTTTTCTCTTCTTCGTCGCCACAGGCGCCGGCGCTTCGGCTTCTTTGATCAGGTGGGGAACCATGATCCGTGCGACCTCCGAGATGACAGGTACCACGACCGAGTTCCCGAACTGCTTGTAGGCACGAGTGTCGGACACCGGAATGCGGAAGGTGTCGTCAAAGCCCATCAACCGTGCACACTCCCGTGGAGTCAAACGGCGAGGATTCTTCTTGGCGCCTTGGGAAATGAGAATTTCCGAACCATCTTTGTAGTAGCGGGCGGAAAGTGTCCTGCAGGTTGAGTCGGCGTTGACCAGACCAAACCCAAAACCGTTACCTTTCTCACGGTGCTTGGCGGCGTAGTTCTGAAGGTAATCCCAAAGCTTGTCTGACAACGTGTACTTGTCCAGAACCTTGCCCTTATCGCCACCAATGGACGGCCATTCAGCAGGTTCTGACCCATCTTGCCTGTGAAGCACCGATCCCATCTTCGGTGAAACGCCATAATCAGGCAGCTCAAGCTCGTCCCAGTTGAAGGGCACATCGTCTCTGAAGCCCACAATGATGATGCGCTCACGGTGCTGGGGACCGAAGTGCTTTCCGTTGATGACCTTGTGCCAGACTTTGTAGCCGAGTTCGTTCTGGAGCACGTCAATGATGGTCGAGAAGGTCCGACCCTTGTCGTGGCTTACCAGGTTTTTGACGTTCTCGAGAAGGAAAGCGCGGGGCTTCTTTGCCTCGATGATGCGGGCGACGTCGAAGAACAGTGTCCCTTGGGTCTTGTCCGAGAATCCGTGCGGCCGGCCCAGAGCGTTCTTCTTCGACACACCCGCGATGGAGAAGGGCTGGCAGGGGAAGCCCGCAAGCAGAACGTCATGATCGGGAACGTCGTCCTCGTGGACCTTGGTAATGTCCTCGGCGAAAACATGTCCGGGGCCGTCATGGAAGTTGGCGGCATAGGTCTTGCGGGCGTAAGGATCCCACTCGCTTGTGAACACGCAGCGCCCGCCCTGCTTTTCAAAGCCAGTACGGATGCCACCGATGCCGGCGAACAGATCAATGAACGTGAAGGCGCCCACGTCCGTAGGCGGCTCTCCGATGGGCAGCAATCGCTGACGGATCGCGTCTGCGATATAGGGCTTCGGCTCGGTTTCGCGGACGTGCCAGCGACGCACGGTCTTCGGATCCACCCCCAGTGCCTGGGCGACCTCCTTTGGGCTGAAGCGTTGGAGGGCAAGGTCGATCAATTCGTACGTATCCATCTGGTGCTCCGGGAATATCGGGGACAGTATGTCCAATAAATTCCCTTTCGTGAAGTCCCGCTATAGGGAAAGCTGACCGTCTAGCTGTAGGGAGAAGGCGCAGCCACGCCTGGAGCAGGAGCGAAGTGGGAGAAGCTGCCTCAAGCGCGGGCTGTAGCAGGGTCCGCGATCCCAGGCCGCCGGGAACTGAACCGTACGACTTCACCGTCTCAAAGGGCGAGACTGTCAGCCGTACGCCCCTGCATCAAGGGATACGCCTCGACAGCGGCGGCAAGCTGTGAGTGGTCCAATCGTCCATGCCGCCTTCCCTCGTCCTTTGCAAATCGCGGAATCGATAGGGTGAAAGTTCACCGTAGGCGACGATCAGTGGCGCAGTCCGCCCGCTAGGTGGCACGCATCAAGGCCGGACTCGGCCAAAACGTGTCAATCCCGCACGGATAGAAGTCTTGCCCGTAAGCCAGTGCCATTCTTCGCCGGGAGGTCCGCGTACCAGACAACGCTCTCTCACCTATCTCAGCGTCCGGATGGTCGATGGCGATGAAGCCCAGCATAGCCTCATCAAGTTCCCGCAGTCAGTCAGCGTCGATACGATTAATTTTTTCTACTGCCCTCTCAACGATTTCCCTAGATTGCGTGCGCAGCATCCCAGTTCTTGAGACCCCAACGAGCCGTTTGCGCCACCCATTAGGCTGCGCCTACCAAACCGCCGAAATCAACAGCAACAACCGATTTCCCATCCATTGACCACTTCAGCAGAGTGGTCTCCGGAGCGTAGAAACTCCTCTAGTGCGAAAGTTGGACTTCCCTTTGTCGGGAGGGTGGCTAATACAACACCCTCGACAGGAAATACGCCCGCCGCTTCGCACTAGTCGGTTTCTAACCTCCCGACCCCCTCGCCATCCCGGCGAGGGGCGATCCTTACAGGAGGTCCAACATGCAAACGCACTGGGACGACACGTCCTTCGATGAACTGCCCTCACGTCGGCGCGCTCGCCAGGCGCATCTGGCCGGCACCGCAAAGCCTGCAGCGTGCTCACCGCCCCCGGAGTTCCACGAGGAGCTGAAGGTGCCCTACCTGAAGATCCGCGGCCGCTGGCTGCGTCATATGGGCTTCAACGTGGGCCGCAAGCTGCAGATCGAGGCCTGCGCAGGGGTGATCACCATCAAGCTGCTGGGCCCACCGGCGGTGGAAGACCCACGGGTGCCCCGTTTCGTGGAGCGCACGATCTACCACGGTGAGATCAATTCCGAGTCGGGGCAGTTTGTCCCCGAGGACGTCATCCAATGAAAAAGCAGGTGTACATGAGGGTGAAGGTAGACCCCGATCTACGTCGCGCCTTTCAGCTCTCGGCTTGGCGTAGCGAGCGTTCGCCTACGAACGTGCTGCGGTCGTTGATCCAGGACTGCGTGAACCTGGATCGGAGCGCCCAAGGCGTTGATCTCTACGTTTGGGGGGATTCGTTCCCGGTGGGGAGCGAAGCACCGAAGGGGCAGGGCAGGCCCCGCTGAGGGCGTGCCGGGCCGGCCTGCGCCACCGGCCCTGATGGGAAATTCCGCGAAGCCATGTGCACGTGGCTTCCGGAGGGATGTTTGCCTCACCCCATTCGCATGCTGCGGGCTTCCAGTTCCTGCTGGTTCTGCTGCGTGCGTTGTTCGGTCTGCATGGCCAAGGCCTGCCGATCCTGGCCTGCCTCATCCAGCCGCTGCAGCGATTGCTCCACCGGCGTCTGCACCGCTGTTTCAGTGGCCATGGCGGCGCGCTGCTGTGCCGGGTCATGCAGGTTGCCCTGCACCACGAACACGTTGCGGCCGGCCGCACCCTCTGCGGTGGCTTGGCTCAGTACCACGTGGTCAGCCCGGTCCAGCTTGTTCTCCACGGCCAGCGCGGTGAGGCTGGCGGTCAGCCGTTCGCTGGTTTCATCGAAGCTGCGCCCGTGTTTGGCGTCCAGCGCGGCCACGTGTTCGCGTATCTGCTGGTAGAGCGGGTAATGCGCATCGCCGGGGCGCAGTGCCGCCAGCCGGGTGTTCGGGTCCTGGCCGGGC
>Ga0163161_10002780_pt1 | contig 12404 bp, 10 predicted proteins | sample S45metaG_FD_129847 | JGI IMG/M metagenome (GOLD analysis project Ga0163161, IMG submission 129847) | Switchgrass rhizosphere microbial communities from Kellogg Biological Station, Michigan, USA - S4-5 metaG | ecosystem: Host-associated > Plants > Roots > Rhizosphere > Soil | place: USA... | reverse complement strand
TTGCCATCGCGGTACGCAATGCGCTTGGCGCCGCCGAGCACCTTGAACTCCCGCCGCACGAGGTTGTGCATGCCGTTGATGTTGTGGTCGATGACCGTGCCGTCGAGCACCCGGTTGATGGGGGCGTCGTTGCCCGTGGCGTGGGCCCAGAGATAGAGCAGGGTCATGTCGGACACGCCGCCGCGCACCCCTCGCGCGGCAAAACGCCCCGCGATGTCGCGCAGCTTCCTGCGGCCCGAGGGGGTGGCATAGCTGTCGAGCACGTAGGCCACGAAGCGGCGCAGGCCGTTCGCGGTCCAGTAGCTGACATGGGGCGAGATCTGGCAGGGGTTCCAGCCGTCCGCGGACTGCATGCAGGAACCCGAGAAGTCGGACTTGCCCGCAAGCCGCGCGATATGCGGCGCCGCACCCTGAAAAAGCAGCACATCGCTGTCGATCAGCACGAATTCGCGCACTTCGGGGTGGGATTCCAGAAACTGCGCTAGGAGAAAGTAGCGCCGGAAGCAGATCTTCTCGAACTCCGGCGGGTTGCTCGACAGATGCACGTAGGACCGGCAGAAGCGTTCGTAGGCCGGGCCCGCGTCGGTGTCCGACAGCACGAAAAGCGGCTCGCCGGCCAGTGCCGCCGATTCGCGGCACAGCGCGAGGGTCTTGTTCTGGCGGTCTTCCACGACGATGAAGGGCAGGGTTGGGTTCATGGCGCTTGGTTGAGGGTTGACGGGATGTGACAGCGTTCTTTGTGCTCAGGGCTTGCGCGCCGTGACGCTCTTCATCAGCGCGACGTGCGCGGGAAGAAAGCGGCCGGCGGCGTCGATGGGCATGTCCAGCGTGAAGAGGCCGCGCACGGCGGCCGCTTCCGAAATCCAGCTGCGCAGCTGCGCCGCCGTGAAGCGCGCCGGCGCCTCGCGGCCCCACGAGGCGCTCAGCGGTGTCAGCACGTGCAGCGCCAGCTCCGACGGCGGGGCGGTGAGATGCGCGGGCGGCTGCATGTATTCGCCGGCCATCAGGTTCTGGCAGGGCGCCGACTTGGCGCTGAAGCGCTCAGCTCCTTCGCCCGCGTTGAAGGCCAGCCAGCGGTTGGCGGCGCCCGTGCGGGCCGCGCTGCACAGCATTTCCCAGCCGGCGGGCGTGATGCCCTTCGTGTTGTAGGTACCGTCGAACCACCAGCCGCTCACGAGCGAGCCGTAGCGTTCCGACCAGTCACGGATCACGCTCGACCATGCGGCGATGAAGCGCGCGGGCGGCGGCTCCTGCTCGGATACGTCGCCCAGGCAATCCATCAGCGCGGGGTCTGCCTGCGGCGCACGAAACGGCAGGTAGAGGATCAGCGAGATGCCGCGCTTGCGCAGCGCCTGGCCGATCTCCATCGGCAGGTCGCGCGGCGAGCGGTTCGCGGCGCTGCCCGGGCAGAGCACTTCGAGCGCGGCATTGGGCGCGATGTACTGGCCGTTGTTCTGGCCCAGCGTCAGGATCAGGTGCGAAGCGCGCATGTCCGCCAGCGTCGACGCGAAGGCTTCGACGTCGAAACGCTTGATTTCGTTGATCGACTGCTTGTCGGGCAGGTAATGCACCATCACGCCGAAGCCCGGCATCGGGGCGCCCGCCGATGTGACCGCGGGTTGTGCTCGGCCGGCTAGCGGCATCACTGCCAGCAACAGCAGCGCTGCAAGAAAACGCATCGCGGGGAACGGCCATTTCGTCATGGCATGGCCCGGGCGAGCGACAGCGCGCCGCGCTTGAGCATGAGATAGCGTCCCGCGACCGCGGCTGGCGCGCAGGCAGTGGCATGGACCCACACCGGATGCGTGCGCTCGTGGCACGCGAGGTGCTTGGCCAGCCGGTACGGATCGCTGGCAGCGCTGCCCACGAAGAAGGCGTAGTCCGTGAACAGCTCGCGGTGCACCGGAATGTCCGACAGCAGCAGCGGCACGCCCAGCGTTGCCGCCTCGGCTGCCGAGAGGTTGAAGCCCTCGAAGGTAGACAGCGAGATGAACGCGGTGGCGCCCTGGTACAGCCGCAGCAGCTCGTCGCGCGACACCAGCCCCCGGTGCCGCACCGAGCCACGCACCTCGGGCGCCAGCGCGGCCACCATGCGCTCGACATCGGCCGCGCCGTTGCCGGTGATGTCGAGGTAGTCGACCAGGCCCGCGCGCTTCATGCGCTCGAAGAGGGTGAGGATGCCGCCGAAGTTCTTGTGCGGGTAGTAGTGGTAGGCCGCGATGAGGTAGCGCTCGCCCGGCGCCGCATTCGTTGCCGCACCCGGTGTAGTGGGTGCTGCCGCAACCCGGGGCGCGTCCACCGGGTTGAAGATCACGGCCGAATGCTCGCAGTGGCCGAAATGGCGCTCGAAGTCCAGCTGGCTGCTGCGGCTGATGAAGACCACATCCGCCGCGCTGTGCGCCGCGCGCCAGAGGCTCCAGTCCAGGAAAAGCCGCTTGCTGCGCCTGAAGTACTGCGGGTAGGCCTTGTACTGCAGGTCATGGACGATGACGATCGAATCGCGATGACGCCCGAACGGCGTCACCGGCAGGAAGTAGTTGGGAAACACCGAGAACAGCTGCTCGCCCGTGAGCAGCGCGCGCAGGTAGTGGAAGTTGTAGAGCAGCGTGTCGAGCACGAAGCGGCTGATCTTCAGGCGCTGCGCCAGCGCGTAGATGCGCGGATGCCGCTCGCTGACCGGCTCGACGCGGTCGTCCTGCGACATCCGCATGTGGCGCAGCAGCACCTCGGACACGTTGAGCACGCCGCCGGCAGCTTTGTTCAGGCGCACGGTGTCGTAGTAGAGGTAGGTGGCCATCAGCGACGTCCTCACGCACTCGGAAGGCCGTGCCGCACCGCGCGCGGCAGCGGCCGGCGGGCACGGGAACTCAGGGCGCCGGCAATGACGGCGGCGATCAGGCCCGAGACCGCGAACGGTCCCCAGCCCAGGATCGGGCCGCGCATGAACGGCACGTAGGCGGCGAGCAGCACCAGCGCCGACAGGTAGGAGCCCGACAGCGGCCGGTTCGGATCGATGGCGCGGTCGACAATGCGAAAGCCCGCCGAGATCGCATAGCCGAACAGCGCCGGCCCTGCCAGTCCGAAGTCGAAATACGCCGTGGTGAAGGGCGGCAGCGACAGGTTGCTCTGCGAGAAGTTGCCGAGGATGGCCGACCAGCCGAGCGGGTCGAAGTCCGGGAACATCTTCAGGTCGCGCGGCAGGAAGAACGAGAACGCCGAGAGCAGGTAGCGACCCCAGCCGAGATCGGGAATGGGTGCGCGCTCCAGGATGCCCGCGACCACGAACATGGCGTCGAAGTCCTGGCTGAACGGAAAGGTCGTGAGCTCCTCGCCCCAGAAGCTGCCGCGCGAGATCAGGTTCAGCACCGGGCCCAGGCCCGCGATGGAGCCGAAGATCACGCTGCCGAGCAGCCAGCGCCGGCTGCGCCCCAGGGCGTGGATGAGCAGAGGCAGCAGCCCGATCAGCAAGACCTGCCGCGCCGTGTTCACCGGGTTGGCTGCAGCCAGCGCCAGGCCGAACGCCAGGCCCGCCGCGCACCAGGACCACAGCGTGCGACGGCGCACAGCGTGGATGGCCAGGGCCACGAAGCACATCAGCACCACCAGCTTGGGCAGCGTGGAATAGAAGATGAAGTCGATCGGCACGTTCTCTTCGCCGCCGCTGGTGCCAGTGAGGCCGCGCGCCACGAAGTTGAGCTCGGGCTTGATGAACAGCGTGGCGAAGGCCGCAAGCGAGCAGCTCAGCAGCAGAAGAAGAGGGTGGGCCACGCCGACCAGCCGCCGGTCGTGCCCCCCGGGCAGGTGCGCGGGTACGTCGGGCACGCCCAGCCGCGCGGCCTCCACGCCGGCCATGTACAGCAGCAGGAGCATCAGTGCCTGCGTGTGCGCCGCCGTGCTCATCACGCCAGCTTCCCAGAACTCCACGTCGTGCGAGATCTGCATCGCCGGCGCGATCGAGAAGTACGTGAGGATCGTCGCGTAGTGGATCAGCAGGAACACGCTGGAGCCCGAGGACCCCAGCAGCGAGAGCTGGATCAGCGACAGCGCGCACACCGCCGCATAGCCCCACACAGGGTCGACCAGGCCGCACAGCATGGCGCAGACGATGCCGGACCAGAAGGAGAGGATGCGCATGGTGGGCCTGCTGTGGTGTGGCTGCCGGGGTGGCTCAGGCGGCGACCTGCGCCGTCTGGATCGGGTCGATTTCCTCGACCGGGCGGATCGCCGTCTGGTAGTCGGCGTAGGTGCGGCGAAGGCCTTCGGCCAGCGACACCGTCGCGTGCCAGCCGAGGCTGCTGGCGCGCGACACGTCGAGCAGCTTTCTCGGAGCGCCGTCGGGCTGGGCGAGGTCGTAGCGGATGGCGCCTGTGTAGCCCACCACGTCGCGAATCAGCTCGGTGAGCTCGGCGATCGACACGTCTTCGCCGGTGCCGAGGTTGATGTGCCCGCGCATCGCGTCGGTCTGCCGGTCGTATTCGGCGCGCGACAGGTTCATCACCTCGATGCAGCCCTCGACCATGTCGTCGACGTACAGGAACTCGCGTCGCGCGCGGCCGCTGCCCCAGATCAGCACGCTGGGCGCATTGCTGATCTTTGCCAGGTGAAAGCGCTGGATCAGCGCCGGCACCACGTGGCTGTTTTCAAGGTGGTAGTTGTCGCCGGGACCGTACAGGTTGGTCGGCATCACGCTGCGGTAGTCGATGCCGTGCGTGGCGCCGTACTGGCGGTTGTAGCTTTCGCACAGCTTGAGGCCCGCGATCTTGGCGATCGCATAGGGCTCGTTGGTGGGTTCGAGCTTGCCGCCCAGCAGGTACTCCTCGCGGATCGGCTGCTCTGCCATGCGCGGGTAGATGCAGCTGGAGCCGAGGAACAGCAGCCGCTTGACGCCCGAAACGAATGCCTGGTGCGTCACGTTGGTGGCGATCGCCAGGTTCTCGTAGATGAACTGCGCGGGGTAGGTCATGTTGGCGTGAATGCCGCCGACCTTCGCCGCCGCCAGGTAGACCTGGTCGATCTGCTCCGTCGCGAAGAAACGGGCCACGGCCGCCTGGTCGAGGAGGTCGAGTTCGCTGTGGGTTCGCGTCACCACGTCGTGGCCCAGTTCGCGCAGGCGCCTTGTCGTCGCCTGACCCACCATGCCGCGATGACCTGCAACAAAGATACGCATATGAGCTTTCGTGAAGAGGTTGATGAAGTTCGAGGGAGACGAAATCGAAAGAAATCGGGAGAAGCGGTGATGGCCGCGGCTAGCGCGACCCGCGCGCACCGGTCACCACGCCGAAGGTCTTCAGCAGGATCGCGAGGTCGCGCCACAGCGACAGGTGGGCCACGTACTCCGCGTCCATCGCGGCGCGGCGGCGGTAGCTGATCTCGTTGCGCCCGCTGATCTGCCACAGGCCCGTGATGCCCGGGCGCACGGCGCAGTAGTGGTCCCAGTAGTCGCCGTACAGGTCCTTCTGCGTGAACATGCAGGGGCGCGGGCCGACCATGCTCATGTCGCCCTTGAGCACGTTCCAGAACTGCGGGAATTCGTCGATGCTGTACTTGCGCAGGAAGGCGCCGAAGCGGGTGATGCGCGGGTCGTGCACCAGCTTCTGGTAAATGGCCCATTCGCGCCGCGCGGCCTCGTTCTCGCGCAGGTGGCGCGCCAGCACTGCGTCGGCGTCGGCCACCATCGAGCGGAACTTGTAGAACTTGAAGACGCGGCCGTCCTTGCCGTAGCGCGGCTGCATGTAGATGGCCGGGCCGCCCGAGGTGTAGAGCACGCCGAGCCAGATGAGCGCGTAGGCCCAGCCGAAGAAAACGAAGAACGAGCCGGCCATCAGGATGTCGGCCGCGCGCTTGGCATGGCGCAGCCAGGGCGAGCCGCCGAGCGGCCCGTACGCGGCAGTGTTGGCCGCCGCGCTGCCTGTTCCTCGCCCTGCGGGGGTGGTCGATCGAAGCGTGCTCATGATGTTGCGTGCTCCGGTTCGATGCGTTTGGGCATGACGGTGTCGGCCGTGTCCAGCGCGTAGTGGGGTTCGCTGCGTGTTGTCGTGGCCGGGGCATAGCCGTAGTAGCCGTAGCCGTAGCTGCGGTGCTGGCGCCGCGAGGTGTCCACCGCGTTGAACACCACGCCGTGGAAGGCCGCGCCCACGTGGGCCAGGCGCTTGGCGCTTTCCACCAGCTCGCCCATCTCGCTGCTGTCGGCCCGGGCCACCAGCAGCAGCGTGCCCATGTTCGGCGCCATCGCGGCGGTCTCCGATGCCAGCAGGGTGGGGGGCGCGTCGACGATCACCACGTCGTAGCGTGCGGACAGCGTTGCCAGCGTGTGCTCGAAGGCGTCGCTGGCCATCAGGCCGGCGGGGTCGGGATGCAGCGTGCCCGCGCTCATCACGTCCAGGTTCAGCAGCACGCGGTGGTGGATGCCCTGCTCGAGCGGCACGCCGCCGGCGAGCACGTCGGACAGGCCGTTCTTGCGCTGCAGGCCGAACTCCTCGCTCAGGCTGCCGCGGCGCAGGTCGCCGTCGATCAGCAGCACGCGCTTGCCCGAGGATGCGAGCAGCGTGGCGAAGTTCGACGACACGAATGTCTTGCCCGCGCCGGCCGTGGCGCTGGAGATGAGCACCCGGTTGTTGGGCGCGCCCAGCATCGCGTACTGCAGCGTGGTGCGCAGGCGGCGCAGGCCTTCCAGCGCCGGGTCTTCCACGTGCAGCGCCGCCAGCACCTTGACTCCGGGCTTGCCGGTGCGGATGGCGCGGTCGAGCACGCGCTGCTGGGTGCTCAGCGGAATCGTGCTGTACACGCTCAGGCCTGTGACGGCCTCGATGTCCTCGGGGCTGCCGATGGAGCGCTTCAGGTTCTTGCGCGCCAGCGCCGCGGCGCCACCGAGGAACAGGCCGCCCGCCAGCGCCAGTGCGATGACGATCAGCGGCTTCGGCCGCACGGGCTTCTCGGCCAGCAGGGCCTGGTCGAGCACGCGCACGTTGGCAACCTTGCCTTCCTTGGCCAGCCGCATCTGCAGCGAGCTGTTCAGAAGCGTCGCGTAGAGGTCTGTGTTGACCTTGATGTCGCGCTGCATGCGCAGCGAGTTCTGCTGCAGCATGGGCATGCGGCGGATGCGGCCGTCGACCGCGCCGAGCTCTTTCTTCAGCGAAGCGATCTGCGAATCCAGCGTCTGCACCATCGGGTGCGCGGAAGTGAAGCGGCCCACCAGGTCCAGCCGCTTCTGCTTTGCATCGAGCAGCTTGGCCTGCAGGTCCACGTTCTGCGCCAGGGCATTTCGGGCCTCGTCGTCCAGGTTGATGGTGCCGTTCTGGTTGCGGTATTGGTTGTAGGCGTCTTCCGACTGTTCCAGCTGCTGCTTGAACTTGGGCAGTTCGGTGCCCAGGAAGGACAGCGCGCGCTCGGCTTGCACCGTCTTCTGGTCGATGTTCTGGCGCACGTAAAGGCGCGAAATCTCGTTGAGCACGTTGGCCAGCTGGCCGCGGTTGTCGGCCTGCAGGCTGACGTCCATCACGCCGGACTGCTTGCCTTTCTCGACCACGCGCAGGTCTTTCTGCAGCCCCAGCAGGGTGAGCTGCTTCGAATGGCGCACCAGCTCGAAGGCGCCGCCGGGCTGGGCCTCGAACGAACCCACCAGCAGGTGCAGCGCGCCGCCGGGCACGGTGGCGTCGAGCGGCACGCCGGCCTTGCCAGTCAGCGGCGCTTCCAGGTCCGGGTTGGTCAGCGTGTAGTTGCCGCCTTCGCCCGCGATCAGCGTGAACTTCTTGCCCTCGAACGCGCTCGGCACGTCCATCTGCGCAACGGCGATCTGCTCGGTGCCCGAGACATAGTTGCCCATGCCGAAGATGCCGGGCGTGGAGAGATGGCTCGAATGCCGCGCGAGGAACTCGCCCACCACCGGGGTGTAGAGCGGCTTGGCGCTGATGAAGAGCTTGGTGTTCTCCATGGCCTGGCCGAGCACCATGCGCGAGCGCAGGATCTCGGTCTCGCCGGCGGTCGACGTCTTCACGCTGATGCCCCCGCCGCCGTTGGCGTCGCCAGGGAAGTTGCCGCCCGAGCGATCGGGATCCTCGACCTGGATCAGGATGTTGGCCTCGTACATGCGCTGGCCGAACAGCGCATAGCCCACGCCCACCAGCAGGGCCAGCGCCGCGATGATGGCAATCAGCCAGCGGCTGTCGATCAGGATGTCGAGGTATTCATGGAACCGGGATTCCCGGGTCCAGGCGGTGGTCTCGAGCACCGTCACGGGTGCGGCCGCGGGTGCGGGAAGCGTAGGTTGCCAACGCGCGTTCATGGGATTCACCTTTTCCTGTTGCGGGGTGCTAGGCGCTTACCGGCGTGCGGTGTCGCGGGCAAGATTGATGACCTGGGCGGCCGGCAGAATCAGGCCGAACACGCGGCTCAGGCTGACCAGCGGCACGCGGTCGACGTACACCACGTCGCGCGGCTGCAGCTCGAAGCGGTCGGCCAGCGCGAGCGCCACCGGGTTTTTCGCGTTGAGGTTGTAGACCTGCTGCACGTCGAGGTTGTCGGGCGAATTGCGCACCACGTAGATCTGGCCGGGGTCGGAGGTGGCCAGGTCAGGTCCGCCCGCGTCGCCCAGCGCCTCGTTCAGGCTCAGCCGGCCGTTGTTGCGCATCTGCAGCGCCGACGGGGCCTTGACTTCGCCCATCACGTAGACCCGGCTGTCCTCGCGGGTGCCGACGTTCACCACGTCGCCGTTGCGTAGCGGGATGTTGTTGCCGTCGGCGCCCAGGGCCTGGAGCGCCGGCAGGTTGATCTCCGTCGAGACACCGCCGCGCGTCAGCGTGATGCGCGAACGGTCACCGGCCTGCGTGAAGCTGCCGGCGCGGCTGATGGCCTCCGACAGCGTCATCGGCACGTCGGTGAAGATCTGCAGGCCGGGCGTGCGCACCTCGCCTTGCACGTAGGCGCGCTGGCTGCGGAACGACTGGATGCGCACCGAAACCTGCGGGTCTTTCACGAAGGCCTTGATGCGCTTCGCGACCAGCTCCGACGCGCCGCTCTCCGTCAGGCCCTGCAGCTTGGCACGCCCGATGTAGGGGAAGAAGATCTCGCCCTTGGCATCGACGATGAAGCCGGGCGCGACGGTCACGCCGGTCGGGTCGGACTGCTGCGCGATCACCGCGCCGGCGTTCGGCAGCAGCTCGGGGTGGTCGTACACGATGATGCCGACCACGTCTCCCGGCCCGATGGTGTAGGTCGGCGGCGCGGCGAACAGGCGCTTGATGCTGTCGGGCACGCTCTTGGGCTTCTGCGCGATCTGCGCGCGGATCAGGTCGGGCGTGATCGCAATGACCTTGCCGCTGCCGGCGGAGGCCGTGCTGTCACCGGTGGAGCTGTCGAGGCCCAGTGGCCCCACCGAGCCGAAGCCCGGCGCGCAGCCCGAAAGCACGACCAGCCCGAGCGAAAGCAGCATGGCCAGGCCAAGCCATCGCAAGCGAGACTCCACCTGTGCCTGGGCACGGACTGCGAGAGGGCGCGTTCCGCATGACTGCGTCGCTGGATCTTTGCGTTGCATGGTGATCTCCTTGACGGCCGGTTGAAGGTGGGTGCTCGGGGTGAATGAAAGGGTGAAAAGGCGCGCCTCAGGGCGCGGCCCAGGTGGTGGGCATGGCGTGTTCGGCGCCCGCGAGCGGGCGGCTCTGGCTGCGTCGTTCGGTGCTGGCGCCGAAGCAGCGGTCGGTGACCCAATCGCCAACACACTGGAGGAACAGTCGCTGTCCCTTCTCCGTGCAGACGGTGTGATCGACCTCGCCCATGAACTCGTACTGCACTGCCTGCGTGTAGGGCAGGCGGGCGAAGGCGCCGAGCTGGTCGCGGCCGCGGTCGCATACATGCAGCGAGCCCGAATACAGAAGCTGCACCGCCACCTTGCGTTCGACCAGGCTCTGCAGCGCAGTGCCGAACCAGGCCGCATTGACTTCGGGCGTGCGCTTCTCCGCGAAGAAACCAGGCAGCGCCGTCGTCGAGTGGCTGCGCGAAAAGTGGCGCTGCAGCCAGCGCCTGGCCTTGCCGGGAAAGGACGGGTGCGCGGGCGCCGCCAGCGCGCGGCGCAGGTTGCGCTCCCAGCGGGCGCGCCGCTCGGGGAAGGCGAAGCCGTCGAACAGCGACACCGCCACCACGCGCGTGTCGGCCAGGGCTGCCGACATGGCATGTTCCACGCCCGAGCACATGGCGACGATCACGAACTGCCGGGCCCCCAGCATGCGTTCGGCGATGTCCATGGCCGCCTGCAGGCTGTGCACGGCACGCGCCTGCAGGTCGGGCGAGGTGTCGAGCGCGTCGCTGTCGCCCACGCCGCCCAGGTCGAAGCGCAGGCTGCTCACGCCGCGCGCGGCCAGCACGTGCGCCAGCTTCACATTGATGCGGCGCGGGCCCACGCGGTGATTGGCGCCCATGTTGAACATGAGGCAGGCAATGCCGCCCGGCGCCTGCTGCGCGGGTGCCGTGAGCATGCCCACCAGCGCCTCGCCAGGGCCGAAGCGCATCGGCGTCTGCGTTGCTCTTGCTGTCGTCATGTCATTCATGAAGGGCCCCCTGGAGGCGGTTGAGCGCATCGGCCGGGACCATCGCGCTGTTGGGGTATGGGTCGGAGGACCAGTCGAGCTGGTGCTTGAAGTACGCGAGGCGAACCGGCATGTGGCGCGATTGCTGGTCGGCGGCCCATTGCGCGGTGCGCTCGTCGTCGGGCTCGGCCAGCACCAGCGTGTCGTGCAGGGCGGTGAGCGGCAGCGACTCGGGAACCAGCGCCGCGAGCTGTGCGCGCAGCGCGGGCGAGAGCGCGGTGCCCAGGGCCTCCTCGGGCAGCGCGTCGGGCTCCTGCACGAGGCCGCGGCGCCAGGCCAGGTCGGGAATGCAGAAGGTCGTGTCGATGGCGGCCACGTGTTGTTCGCGCAGCAGCCGCGCATAGCGGCGTCCGTCGATCACCGGCTCCCACAGCACCAGCCGTACGGGGTCGCAGCGTCCGCCGCGCGCGGCCAGCACGGCCAGCGTGGCGCCGAGCCGTGCGCCGATCCACACGATGGAGGCGCCCGGCGCGCGCCGGCGCAGTTCTTCGTGCGCCGAGCACAGGTCGCGGCGCCAGCCGTCGAGCTCGCCCTCGCTCTCGTCGCCGGGCGAGTCGCCCGATCCGTAGAAATCGAAGCGCAGCGTGGCGATGCCGGCGCGCGAGAGGCGTTCGGCCAGCACCTTGAAGAATCGATGGGTGCGCAGGCCCTCCTGCCCGAAGGGCGGGCACAGGAGCACCGCGGTGTTCTCCGCCCGGTCTTCGTCGGCGGCATGGAACACGCCGAAGACCTGGCGCGAGGCCGGCCCGAACATGAGCGGCGTGAAGCGGGTCATTGCGTGGCCCCTGCGTAGCGCGCTGCAGTGCTCGTCTTGGGAGCGGTCGACCGGCTCATGTGTGTGCCGCCGTCATCCGACCCGAACGACTGGGCGCGGGCTTCGGTCTGGCGCCATTCGGCGAGCGAGCCCACGCAGTCGAGCCGCTCGGGCGCCGGCCCCACCACCAGCCACAGGATGCGGCCGGCCACCGAGAGCTCGACGCTGCGGCGCTCCGGCGCCAGGCCCACCTCGAAGGTCTGCGACGACACCAGCAGGCCCACGCCGATGGCCTTCAGGCAGGCTTCCTTGCGGCTCCAGCAGGTCAGGAAGGCACGGTCACGTTCATGCGCGGGCAGGGCGGCCAGCGCTTCCTGTTCGCGGTGGGTGAAGTATTCCGCCGCGAGCACCGCTGCATCCGGCACCGGGCGCAGCAGTTCGACGTCGGCGCCCAGCGGGCCGCGCCCGCCGATGGCGATCAAGGCCAGGCCCTGGCTGTGGCTCAGCGAGAACTGGGTGCGCGTGTGACCCGACAGCGAGGGCCTGCCGAAGGAGCCGGTGGACAGTTGCAGCGCGGCGTTGTGCAGGCCCGTGTACTCGCTGAGCGCCTGCCGCAGCGCGATGTGCGCAGCCACGAAACGCTGGCGGTCGACGGGAGAGCGCAGGTTCTCGGCGCGCGCGCATTCTTCTTCGGAGAGCACCTGGGCGGGCAGCAGGTCGGTGAAGCTGTCCAGATCGACGTACCGGCAGACCGGCGCGTCGATGGAAAGTGCGTAGGCGGAGCTGTTCATGCTCTTCACCCCTTGCGCAGCCAGTGGCCGAGGGCGCCGAACAGCCCGCGGCGCTGTGCTTGCGCGGCCGTGCCGGCAGCCAGTTCCGCGAGGTCCGACGGCACGCCCTGCGGCGCGGCGTGGGCCGAAGAGGCGATCTGCCCGAGGTTCTCGAACAGATAGCGGCGCGGCTCCACGCGGTGCCCCAGCATCTGCGCGGCCTGCTGCACCGCGCGCAGCACCAGCAGCGAGTCGCCGCCGAGGTCGAAGAAGTTGTCGCTGGCGCGGATGTCGCTGACGTCG
>Ga0163161_10002779_pt1 | contig 12408 bp, 8 predicted proteins | sample S45metaG_FD_129847 | JGI IMG/M metagenome (GOLD analysis project Ga0163161, IMG submission 129847) | Switchgrass rhizosphere microbial communities from Kellogg Biological Station, Michigan, USA - S4-5 metaG | ecosystem: Host-associated > Plants > Roots > Rhizosphere > Soil | place: USA: Michigan... | reverse complement strand
CAAAAAGACCGTAAAAACCTGAACCAAGTTGCCTTTTTTACACTTTAAAAAAATGGAACCAGCTTTGATATAATTTCCTTTAAAACAAATTAATATGACACCAGGAATTATGCTTGTCTCTTTCTTATTTATAGGTATCAGTTTGATAGTTTCGATGATACTTAAGGGCAAGTTTTCAAAGTATGGCAAAATACCACTTGCTAACGGAATGAGCGGAAAAGAGGTGGCTGAAAAAATGTTGCGGGATAACAGGATCTTTGATGTAAAGGTTACCGCTTCACAGGGTTTTTTATCTGACCATTATAATCCGGCAAATAAAACTGTAAATCTGAGCTCCGAAGTTTATGAAGGAACCAGTATATCGTCCGCCGCCGTTGCAGCTCATGAATGCGGTCATGCTGTCCAGCATGCCAATTCTTATAGCTGGCTCACAATGAGGAGTCGCCTTGTACCAGTTGTTCAACTCACTTCAAACCTTGTAAACATTGTATTATTAATAGGAGTAATTATGGCAACCTCTGGCAATACGACCTTGTTATTGGTAGGTATCGCAATGATGGCGGTTACTGTTTTATTCACACTAATCACTTTGCCTGTTGAGTTTGATGCCAGCCAAAGAGCACTTGCGTGGTTAGAAACAACTAACGTAACAAATACTACCGAGTTTCCCAAAGCAAAAGACGCATTAAAATGGGCAGCGATGACTTACGTGGTAGCGGCACTTGCAGCAGTTGTTACTCTTGTACAATATATAATGGTGTACCTCGGCAGCAGGGATCGAAACTAAAAAATTGATTAGAGGCAAGATTTATTTCTTAAAGGCCGTGCAGCATGATGCACGGTTTTTTTTGTCATGTTACGTTGGCCGAATAAAGAGAAATCTTATATTTGGATACTACAATCACTTCACAAAACTACAAATCATGAGAAAACTAATCGGACTCAGTCTGATGCTACTGCTCTGTATTACTAATACAGCTTGGGCACAAACAACAGAGGTCACGGGTAAGGTAACTGATGCAACTGGTTTACCAGTACCTAATGCTTCTGTCAGAGAAAAAGGCACTAAAAATGGCGTGACGGCCAACTCTTCCGGTGCTTTTAGTATTAAGGTAAAAGACAACGCGACTTTAATTATCAGTGCAATTGGCTTTGAAGCAAAGGAAGTAGCTGCTACTCCCAATGTCTCAGTTTCATTAGCTATTGATATTAAAGGTATGAATGAAGTTGTTGTAACAGGTACTGGTACAGCAACCAGTAAAAGGAAGCTTGGAATTTCAGTTGAATCTATCACTGCAGATAAACTTCCTACAGTGCCTGCTGCGACACTCGACCAAGCCCTCATTGGTAAAATACCGGGTGCTCAGATATCTTCTGTATCCGGTAACCCTGGTGATAAGGTAAACATAGTATTGAGAGGTATCAACACGGTTCAGGGTGGTACAAGACCATTAATACTATTAGATGGCCTTGAAATTCCATTTGAAAATCTAAACACACTTGATCTTGGCCAGGTCGAGCGAGTAGAGGTGGTGCAAGGTGCGGCATCTGCTGCTCTTTATGGTGCACAAGGAGCAAATGGAGTAATTCAAATTTTTACTAAAAAGGGTCAAAGAGGAAAATTAAATATTAATGTTTCATCCAGTTATGCAAACAACTCATTTATAAATGCAGGAGATTTTAACAAAGCTAGTTTGCATCCTTATTTGACAAATTCCAGTGGAAATATTATTTATCAGGGTTCAAATGCAGGTTTAGGGTATACTGCCGGTTCACCCATTAAAATAGATCCTGTAACAGGAATTGTTCTTGGTTCAAATTCCCTGTCGTATGTATATGGAACTAATGTTCCCGGTACGGGAAGCAATACTCCTGGCGCAACAGAAAACTATACCCGCTATGGATTGCTTGATCCCCGGAATCAATATAATAAACCGTATGTAGGAGATCTGCAGTTCCATGATCATTTTGCAGAAGTTTTCCGTGATGCCACATCAAGAAATAACTCAATTAGTTTGAGTGGAGGTACTGATAGAATGGATTTCAACTTTGGAGTTTCTGATAATCGTATTAATTCTGCGTTTTTAAAAGACAATGGATATTTGGATAAGATAAACGTTACGTTGAATTTGGGATTAGAAGTATTTAAAGGATTTACGCTTCGGACAATAACTAATTTAGCATATACTACTAACACGTTGCACCCCCGTCTTGGCGCACCGGGTGGAACATTGTACGGTCAAGGCAAAGCTAATGCTGATGTAGGTGGTGTTTATGGATTTTTAAATACTTCACCATTCTTTAGTCTTGAAGATACAATTCTCGGGGGGCATTATGCTTCTTATCAAAGGGCAAGTTTCGCCAGTGTAAATGCTTTTAATCCGTTCTATAGATTAGAATATGAAAAAAGTAATAGTAAGCGCTGGGATATCATGCAGAATTTCGAAGCAATTTATAAAGTAAATAAATTTTTAACATTAGATGCACGGTATGGGCTTACTTTCAAGAATGAAAATGATATCTGGACAATTTATAATCAAACGACAAATGCCAATACTATTAACCAGGATTCATATGCTTCCTGGTTTGGTTCAGACGCATCAGGAGAAATTGATAACTGGCAATATAATAATACCAAACAAAACTTTTTTGCAAGTGCAATAATCAGGACTGATTTTGAAAAAGATTTTCATATCAAATTCCCGGTGCAAACAACAACACAAGTTTCATGGGACTATCGCAAAAATGACTATAAAGAGTTGGACACATGGGGTCAAACACTCCCGTTAAATCCTCCATTCACCATGACATCCACCCAGGCTCAACATGTGGCATTTGATTATGTTGAACCATTTGTTACCTATGGTTATTTATTTGATCAAAGATTTGATTTTGGAAATTATGGAGGTATTTCAGGTGGATTCAGAACTGATTACTCTTCAGCTTTTGGAGCGGGTTCTGAACCTTTTTCTTTCCCGCATTATAATGGATACATAAATTTACAGGCATTCAAATTCTGGGATGGTATTCATAATTTATTTCCTCAATTGAAGCTTAGAGCGGCTTATGGTAAAGCAGGTATTCAACCTTCCCCATTTGACAGGTATCCTGTTCTTAATTTGCAGCCAACGGGTAATGAGAATTCTTATACGAACCAACAAGGCGCAAAGAACCCTAACTTAAACGTAGAAGTTTCATCAGAGACAGAAGTAGGTACTGATCTTTCAATTGGTTTATTCAAAGGCAACTGGCTTAAAACAATTAATGCCTCCTTTACATGGTGGAATAGAAATACTGATAATGCAATTTTTTATCAAAATGTTCCGCCTTCTACCGGTTCAACTCAATTATTGACAAATGCGATCAAGCTTTCTTCAGAAGGTTGGCAGCTTGGAATAAATATTCCTGTATATGCGACTAGCGATTTTACATGGGATTTTACCGCCAATCTTGGCCATCAAACCTCAATCATAGATGAAGTAGCTGGCGGTGATATACCACTCCTTACAGCTGCTGGCAGCTCTGGATTGATACTTGCAGCGGGAAGAAAGATTGGAGAAATTTATGGATATAAAGCATTAACAAGTGTTTCACAGCTAAGAACGGATAAAACGCCTTTTATCCCTGCAGCTCAACAAGGAGGATATGAAATTGTAGACGGAAGAGTGGTCAATAAATCAACCAAAGCTATCTTTTTCTCAGATGAAGCAGAGTCCATGGGAGATCCGAACCCGAAACTAACTGCATCGTTTATAAATAATTTCACCTGGAAAAATACAATTACGCTTGGTTTTCAGTTTGACTGGATCAATGGTTCACATCTTTATAATCAAACCAACGAATGGATGTATCGTGACGGCATCAGCCATGATTTTGAAAAACCTGTTACGATTAATGGCGAAACCGGTGCATGGTCTGCTTATTATGGATCTGCTTATTATGCTCTTGGTAATACGGCAAGAGGTGTTGGTAATAACGTAACAAAAGATTTCTTTTACGAGGATGCCTCTTTTGTAAGATTGAGAAATGTTGCTTTAGGAGTTGACCTTTCAAGATTTATTCAAAAAGACTGGTTGAAGAGATGTCAATTGGTGCTAAGTGGCAGAAACCTTTTGACTTTTACTGATTATTCAGGAATGGATCCGGAAATTAGCTCTGGAGCATCAAACTCTGCATTTGACAGGGGAATTGACCATAGTACCATTCCAAATTTTAAATCATATCAGGTTACCTTGAATCTTGGCTTTTGATAATAAACTAAATTATTTGAGATGAAAAAAATACAATTAAACATAAATAAATTAGGCAGGGGGTACAAGGTTCTTCTTGCCGCAACTTCAATACTATTGCTGATTTTCAGCTCATGCAAGAAAAAATTGAATGTTGAAAACCCTAATGCTCCAACTTTTGATGTAAATGTAAGTAATGAAGGGGGCCTTGCTGCTTATGCGAAAGGCGGTGTTTATTGGAATGGATTTAATTATGGTGATGGGTGGTTGGGAGATAGCTATTTTTCATTGCCATGGGGATATCATGAATTGATGGGCGACCTGATTGGTGGCGGTCAAGGTTCAAATAATCAAACGACAACGATGGGTGTTCCGGACAAATTTCAAGCAGACCCTGCCGATCCAACAACAGTTTTTACAAATCCTTCACCACAGGCTAAAAGCATCATCAGGTCTTTTAATAATAGTGCTTCAACAGCCAATGGTAATAACGCATTGTACTATGAGTGGACCAATATGTATGCGATGATAAATGGATGTAATTTGACCTTGGAACAAGTAGCGAAGATTGATATGAGCCCGGATAAGGCTAATACTTTTAAAGCCTGGGCTTATTGGTGGAAGGGTTACGCTTATGCGCAAATAGGAACATTATATTATGCGGGATTGATTATGGATCAGGCTAACACGATCGTGAACAAGTTTCAAAAGCAATCTGATATCATAGCCGAATCAAACAAGCAATTGAATTTAGCATTGACAACACTTAGTGGTATTTCAAATCAAACAGATTACAATGTGATAATCTCTCAATTGATCCCACAACAAAACCAGGCGGGGCTTGGGAAACCTTTATCTGTGGATCAATGGAAAAGAACTGTTAATACGATGTTAGCGAGAAATATTTTATTAAACCACCTTGCTCCTTTTGTAAATGGTAATCCTGGTGCAACAATCACCAAGGCTACCATTCCTGCAATGACTGCTGCTGATTGGGCATCTGTTATCACGTTTTGTAATAATGGCATAAAGCAAGGCGATTTTGTATTTACCGGAAGAACATCTGCTGCCAACTCTTTCTTTTCACCAAGCGGTGGATCGGTTGCAGGTATCTTGACACAAAGTAACCAAACAACAACTTATAAACTAGGCGAAAGGTTAGTTCAACAATTTAAAACTGGTGATAACAGGCTGGCAAACTTTACAACATCGTTCGGTACTTTTTATGGTGATGCCAACACGAACAGTACAAGATATAGTTTAGTGGATGGGGTTACTGCAGGTTTAACGGGTGTTCCAATTTTAGGTACCCGCCAGGTGGGAAAACTAGAAATATATCTAGGCCCGACCTTCGAAGAAAATCAATTGATGCTTGCCGAGGCTAATATTAGAACTGGAAATATACCAGCCGGATTATTATTAATAGATGCTGTTAGAACATACCAGGGTGCCGGTGTAGCTGCTCTAGGTGCCTTGAATTTAGCCCAAGCGCTTAAAGAGCTAACTATGGAAAGATTAGCAGCCCTTGCTTTTCGTGGACTTTCTTTCTATGATCTTCGCAGATGGGGTTGGACATATGCTATTGCAAACGGCGGTGGCAGATATGGAAATACACTACTCTTCAAAGGAAATGTTTACACGAATGCAACGATTGATTATAATTTCATGGATTATTGGGATGTTCCTAATGATGAAATAGAAAAGAATGCGCCTGGTGCTGGAAGCGCTCCTGTTGTAAATGTGAATTACTAGATTATCGCATTATTCTGAATAAATAAATAAACCGCCTCTCAGGCGGTTTATTTATTTATAAACGAATTATTAGGTATAACAACTTTATTGTTTAATTCATTCTTACTAATGATAAGAAAGTGCAGACATACTTTTATAATTTATTGTAATAACTAAATAGTTTGATTAGGTCTGAAGTCTTTTTTAAATTAATTTTATTAGCATTGATAAACGTATTGACTTCCTCTTGCTTATCTATCAAAAGGGAAAGAACAAAATCCATTTTCGATTGAAAGGGTTGTATGTTATCAAAAGAATATACATATAAAGTAATTGCGCCATCAACGAAGTCCTTTATAATTTCACCTGAAAGTTCATTTTTAATTGTCCTGATATATTTAAATTTTTTTGCCAGTAATTCAATTTTACCTTCTGTAAAAACCTGGTAAAGATAATTTTCATTTTGCTTGTCAATATTGGGGTAACCACTTTTGAAAATATACTTGGTACTATCTTTTGAATGATCGTTAATGAGATCAATTTTTTTTACTGTTCCTTCAGCTGCAATCAATTCCTTACCTGCAGTATCAATAAAATACAATTTATTGCTTTCAATATTTAATTTTACAAGCAATGGCCCAATTGCTTTCCCTTTTGACAGAATAATATTCGCCGGTGTCCAATCTGCATTGATAAATGGCGAGCCCGATATATCGGGATCATATTTTTTTAAAAGTGAATGTCCATTAAAGTCTTCTAAATTGATAAGCCTTCCAACATTTGAATTTCTGAATTCTAGTTGACAAAAACTCTCGTGAATAATAAAGCTACTAAGTATGAAAAACAAAATTCTTTTCATGGTGAGAGTTCATTGGGAGATTTGCAAATAATAGGAATAACCAAATTTAAGAATAATTTGGGGAGTGTTTTTCTCGACTACAAAACTTACTACTGCAAATTGATACAGTAAGTTAAATTGAGTGGTGTGGTTGGAAACAAAAACCAAAATGAAATGTCAGGAGAAATGAGCAGTCAATTTGATATTTATGAGGATCATTATCTCTATGTGAAATACGAAATGAAAAGAGTAAAAAAAGATAAAGAGTATATACTGAACCTGTTTGCAGATAAAAAGAAAGGACTGGGGATTTATATAACAACCCAAAAATTGAATTTTAGATCTATGGGATCAATTAAAAAATTAATCGATTATTACAACTCTTTATAATTTCTCTCAGATAAGTATTACTTGTTATATAACTCGTAAAAAGGAAAAGATAAACCTACATACTATTAACCCGGAACAAATTAAAATCACGATTGCCCCCTTTTCAAATCATAAATTTTGATTTTCAACGCTTTTATTTTTAAGGCAAGAGAAATAATTCAATCTTTTAAACGGCCATGCAGCATGATGCACGGCTTTTTTGCCCTATAAAAGTTGTCGGAATATTTAGAATTCCTATATTTGAGCACTTCGTTTCATTACAAAACTAACACACATGAGAAAACTATTGCTTTTAGTAATGGCCATCTTGCTTTATGCAGGTGGTTTATTAGCACAAAAAACTATTACCGGAAAGGTAACTGATGATAAGGGAAATCCACTTGCAAATGCTTCGGTAATCGTAAAGGGAACTACCGTAGGAACAGTTACCAAAGAAGACGGCACTTATTCCTTAAATATTCCTTCCGGTGCAAAAGCATTGCTCATATCTACTGTTGATATGAGTGCTGTTGAAAAACCTATTGGCAGCAGCAATGTGCTTGATATTGTATTAAGCCCGCAGGATAAAGTAATGTCGGAGGTTGTAGTTACAGCCTTTGGTATTAAGAAAGACAAAAAAACACTTGGGTATGGCGTGTCGCAGTTAAACAATGCCGAGCTTACACAAGGGCATACAACTAACCTTTCCAATGCGTTGGCTGCAAAAGTACCGGGCGTGAGGGTAAGTGGTAGTGGTGGATCCTTCACGGGTTCTGGCATTCTTATCCGCGGCTACACAACTTTTACTGGATCAAATCAACCATTGTATGTTGTGGATGGAGTTCCAATTGATAATAGTGGAGGTGGAAGCCCTTTACAAAATGGTCCATCTGTATCAAACAGAGTGATTGACTTAAACCAGGAGGATATAGAAAGCTTAAGCGTTTTAAAAGGACCTTCGGCTGCGGTTCTTTATGGTTCAAGAGCCTCAAATGGTGTTATTCTCATCACAACAAAAAAAGGCAAGGCAGGGGGTCAAAAAAATTCTGTGCAATTTTCAACTAACTACTCCATTGAAAACGTAAATCGGTATCCCGATCTTCAGAATGAGTATGCACAGGGAAATAATGGAGTTTTTTCGCCAGTAGCTCAAACATCTTGGGGACCCCGCATAACTGGTCAGACTGTTAACAATGCGTATAATCCTGTCACCAATGCAAATGATAGGACTGAAGTGTTAGCTGCTTATCCAAGTAATGTAAAAGACATTTTTCAAAACGGATATAATTTTCAAACCAATATTGCTTTTTCAGGAGGCACTGATAAAAGTTCTTTCCGGTTTTCCTATGGATATTTGAAGAATGAAGGAGTTATCGAGAACAATGTGCTCAACCGTCATAATTTTTCTTTGAATGTAAGTTCAAGAGTTAATAATTATTTGACCGTAAGTGCCAGTGCTAATTATTCCAATAATGCTTCAAGGAGAACCCAGCAAGGAAATCAACTGAGTAATCCATTATTCCGTGGATGGTTTACACCACGATCTTATGATCTTAAAGGTCTTGCTTTTGAAGATGCACTTGGCAACCAACGTTACCCGCTTGGCGAAGATCATCCTTTATGGACGATCAAGCATAACAGGTATAATGATGAGATAAACCGACTCATTGGAAATGTGGGTTTAAATTTCAAGCTTGCTAAATGGCTGCAGGCAGATTATAAATTAGGCACGGATGTCTATTCTACTTTCCGTCATGGATACGATCAAATAGGTGCCCGTGGAGGTGCAAATACAACTGCAAATGGTGTGGGCGGAATTCGTGAAGTGAGAAGTAATTATAGGAGCCTTAACTCTAATGGATTCTTTACTGCAACTAAAAAATTCAGTGATTTTAGTGGCGTAGCAATTGTTGGAACTGAGTTTCAACAGACATACTCAAACTCTGCTCAACTAGATGGCAAGGGCATTATCGTCAGAGATTTTGAGCAGCTCAGTAATACAACCACGTTTAGTCCGGCTCCTTCTCACGGTTCAACAAAAACAAGATTACTTGGATTATATGGTGATTTCACAGTTAACTATAAGAGCATTGCCAGCTTGAATCTTACTTTGAGAAATGACTGGTCATCTACCTTTAAAGTTGGAAATAATTCCTATTTGTATAGTGGTGTAGGAGGTTCAGTTAACATAACTGAATTGTTCCCGAAAATCAAAGGAAAGGTGATTGATAATATTAAACTAAGAGGAAATGTTGCAACTGTAGGCAAGGCAGGTGATTTTGTTTATGCAACAGATTCTTATTACGGTGGCGCCGGATCTGCTGATGGATTCGGACCCGCAATCAATTTCCCCTTTAACGGAATACAGGGATTTGCATTAAGTAATGCTGCAGGAAATTCAGATCTCGGACCTGAATTTACTACCAACAAAGAAATCGCATTGGAAATGGCATTCTTTAAAGGTCGCCTGGGTATTGAAGCAACACATTATTGGCAGGCTTCCAAAGATCTGATCTTCTCAGTTCCCGTCTCAGCTTCAGCGGGGATAACTTCGATAACTAAAAATGCAGGAGATTTATCAAATATTGGAGTTGAGATTGCTATAAATGGAACTCCAATAAAATCAAAATCAGTAACCTGGAAAATAGATGTAGCCTTTACTGATTTTAAAAGTAAAGTTGACAAACTTGATGTAGGAGTTACTAATATATTTCTCGGAGGTTTTACAACACCCAACATTCGATTAGTTGTAGGAGATGAATACGGCCAGATATATGGAAATGCCTTCCAAAAAGACGCTAAAAGTGGTAAAATAATTGTTGGTGCTAATGGATTGCCTTTGATAACGAGCGGGGTCGAAAAAATTGGAAACCCCAATCCTGATTATATTTTAGGAATTACAAATACAGTTACCTACAAAAGTTTCTCACTTTCTGTTCTTTTTGATTATAAAAGAGGAGGCGATCAATATAGCCGGAACATTGCCGATATTCAACGCAATGGAGTAGGAAAAGAAACTGCTGAATTCCCGAGATTTGATGCAGCTGGAAATCCGACAAAGCCATATATTTTTGACGCAGTCTATGCAAATGGTCAGCCAAATACTACCTATGTATCTGCACAGGATTTTTTTGGTAACAGTGGTAAGTATGCAGCTGCTGAAGGATATATTTACAATACCACCTGGTACAGGATTCGTGAAGCTTCTCTGGCATTTCAATTCCCTTCAACAATCTTAAATAAAACACCATTTGGCAGTGCTGAGTTTGCTGTATTTGGACGCAATCTGTGGTTAAATGCACCAGATTATCCTCATCTTGATCCGGAGCAAAATGCATTAGGCATTAGTAATGCACAAGGATTGGAATTTAATGCATTGCCTCAAACCAGGTCAATGGGAGTTTCTTTAAGACTAACCTTTTAATTAATCTAAATCGAAATAAAATGAAAAGAAGATATTATAAATTAATTCTGTTTTTTATGGGAATTATCATTCTTAGTTCCTGTAAAAAAATGATGGATATTAATACAGATCCCGACAGGCTTCCAGCCTCTACCAACCTTTATCCACAATTACTTACTTCTGCTGAAGTAAATCTCGGATTTGAAGGGGGAAGTGACTTGTTCCGATATACAACGGAAATTATGCAACAAATGTCAGGACAAGCTTCGCAACCTAACCAGACATATGAGTACTATCGCTATAACGTTACGGGTAGTGACCAGAACAATCTTTGGGGTAGTATAATGGCCTCGACTTTAGGTGATCTTGAGTTGGTAATAAACCAGGCTACTGCAGCGGGCAGTCCTCACTATGTTGGTGTGGCAAAAATTCTGAAAGCGTATGAATATTCAAAAGCGGTTGATACATGGGGTGATATTCCTTATACTGAAGCACAACAATTAGATAAGAACACTCAGCCTAAGTATGATGACGATGCAACCATTTATCCCAAGCTTATCAGTTTGCTGTCATCTGCTGTTGCTGATCTGAATGCGACAACAAGTACACAATCACCCGGAACAAATTCAACTTTTTATTCGAATGCAACCTGGGCAACAGCAAGACCTTTTTGGATCAAATTGGCGAATACTCTTCAATTAAGGTTATTACTTCACTATAGTAAAAAGGACCCTGCTTTCATGGTATCACAAATGACCGCGTTGATCAATACTGCGGGCATTACTTTTATGAGTTCAAATGCTGATAATTTTCAGCATCCTTTTTACAATGTAGCTAATCAACGTAACCCTATTTCAGCTTTTGAAGTAAGCAGACCTAATTATCTTTTTGCTGATTCAAAGATGGTTGGTATGATGAATGCTAAAAATGATCCTCGCCGTGCATTTTATTTTTCTGATTTTCCTGTAGGTAGCGGAACATACGTGGGAGTATCAGCAACAGCCCCACCTGCAGCCCCAAATAATAACTATAGCCGCATTCATACATTTTTACGCGGGGCTGTTACTACTGCAGCCACAGGAACTAATTCGGCAGTGTACAGTGGAGCAGCTCCTCAGCGAATGCTCCCATATGCTGAGTATTGTTTTATTCGTGCTGAAGCAGCATTAATGGGTGTACCTGCGGGTGCAGGGAATGATGCACAGACATGGTATACTGCAGGAATTACGGCATCTATGCAGGAGGCCGGCGTAGCTGCAGCAGATATTACAACTTATTTAACTGCCAACGGAACTCTCGGAGGCGGCACTTCTGCAGAAAAAATTAGGCAAATAATCGAGGAAAAATATATTGCGTTATTTGGAGTTTCAGTTGAACCCTGGAATGATTGGAGAAGGACAGGCTATCCTACATTATTGCCTCCGACTAATGCGATTACTTCGGTTACAGCCGTTCCCCGAACTTTATTCTATCCGCAATCTGAAATTGATTTGAATCCTAACAATCCAGGTCAGAAGGCAGATAATCTACAGGGAAAAGTATTTTGGGATAATTAAAGAAGTAATTATGAAATTCAAAAGAGGCCTGTCTCAAAAGTAGACGGCCTTTTTTATTGGATCATTTTTTCAATATTGATTTACTATAGCTTTATCTGATCATCATTCTTATCATAAAACTTGAATTCGATAAGATGATAATTAGTGTCAGCCCGAAGGGTGATCCTTTTTCTATATTTTCTTTTCCATTTCGAAAACTTTGACCAAAGCCAACCTTTTGTGAGGTATGCATAAATGATCGGGTTAACTACAATGGTAAGATTGTTATGCTGGTGAGTAAAT
>Ga0163161_10002778_pt1 | contig 12409 bp, 9 predicted proteins | sample S45metaG_FD_129847 | JGI IMG/M metagenome (GOLD analysis project Ga0163161, IMG submission 129847) | Switchgrass rhizosphere microbial communities from Kellogg Biological Station, Michigan, USA - S4-5 metaG | ecosystem: Host-associated > Plants > Roots > Rhizosphere > Soil | place: USA: Michigan... | reverse complement strand
CTTGTTGCTGCTCGGCGGATTTCCATTCGTGGCGCAGCTCGGCCTCGGCGCGGCAGTGCTGTACGCACTGGTGTTGTGGCGGATGGCGCCCCAGCCGGGCAACCGTCGCCTGGCTGGCATGTTCGGCGCGCTTGCGCTGGGTGCTGGCCTTGCGGCCATTCCCCTGATTGCCCTGGCCACGTGGCTGGCCCACATCGACACTGCCGCGCGGACGGGGGGCAGCCCGCTGCGGCTGCTGACCGACGCGGTGCGGCTGCTGCCGCACATCGCCCGCCAGAGCCCGCAGGTCGAATCGCACATGTACGTGGGCGGCCTCGGCCTGCTGCTGGCGGCGGCCGCACTGCTCCGCTGGATCAGGCCCCGTCGGCTCGAGCCGGTGCTGGTACTGGCCAGCCTGCTGCTGGTGATCTCATCGGTGCTGGTGTTCCAGCTCATTCCGCCCGCATGGCTCGGCTGGGTTCCGGGGCTGGGTGGCAATGGCTGGGCGCGCGGCATCCTGCTGCTGGATATCGCGTTGGCCGCGCTGGCCGCAAGCGCACTGGCCTTGCTGCTGCGCCGGATCCAGCGCCCCTGGATGGCGCTGCTGCTGACCGTCCCGCTGCTGGCGGTGCAGGTGGTGGACCTCGGCACGATGTTCCGCCGCTTCAACGGACCCGTGCCGGCCGCGTTGATGTTCCCGCCCACCCGGCAGATTGCCCAGGTGCAGGCTGGCCTCCTGCCGTTCACCTACGTCATTGCGGACGGGAATTACCTCGTCAGCGGGACGCTCGGGGCCTATGGCGTGCCGGAATGGTATGGGCATGGCTTCAAGACCGCCGCCGTGAAACGGTTGCTGGCACAGGCGGTGCGCGACCCGTTCACCACGCCTACGGCGTCCATCATCGGCGCCGATGCCATCCAGCTGGACAGCCCGGCCATACGCGCCATGGCCGTGAAGTACGTGCTGGGCGACGAGCGGCTGCTGGCCCAGGCGTGGGTGCCGGAGTATCCGGCCGGGCCTGCGCCCATGGAGGCCCTTCCCGCGCTGGGAACCGCTGCGTGGAGCCAGTCCGTGGACCTGCCTGCCCACTTCACCCTGTCCGATGTCGAGCTGCGCCTGGCCACCTACGGCGGCAGTGGCCTGCATGGCAGCGTGACCTTGAGCTTGCTCGATCCGGAGAAACCGGGCTCGGTCCTTGCAGAAGCCACCCTGCCGGCTGGTTCGATCGCGGACGGGGAGTTGGCGCGCTTTCATTTCGCCCCGGCGGTAACGCCTGCGCAGCAGCGCGTTGTGCTGACCCTCCGCCATGAGGGTGCGGCCGCAAACGAAAACATCACGGCCTGGTACCGGCCCGGCGGGGCCGCCAACTGCGCGTTGCAGGTCGAGCCTGCGCGTGCGCCAGGGTGCCTCATCCTGCGGATACTGCCCGAGGGCCCCGGGCTTGCAGGCTGGGCGGTGGCAGCGCAGGCGCCAGGCCTGGTGCTGCTGGAAAACAGGGATGCCCCATCCGGAGCCTATTTCCTGGATTCGCTCAATCAAGCGCCTTCGGCGCACGCTGCCGAAGCGGTACGGGTGCAGGGCAACTTCTCGGACGGATGGACCCTGCACTACACCGGCATCCGATCCGGATACGTCGTACTGCCGATGGCGGCATCCGAATCGTGGGAATTTTCCGTGGACGGCAACCGGGCTCAACCGCAGCAGTACTTCGGCACGTTGCCGGCGATTGCCGTTCAACCCGGCGCTGTCATCACGGCGCGCTACCAGCCGCGTGCGTTGATCGTTGGCGGCTGGATCATGCTGGGATCGGTCCTGCTGCTGGTCGCCGTGATGCTGGGTCTTCGGCGGCGACGGCATGCCGACACGAGTAGTGCACGGGGCGCCTGATCGCCGGCGTGCTACTCCAGCTGTTCCAGCCGGTGTTCGACCTGGCGGACGTGGCGCAGGATCCGCTCGGACAGCTTGCGGTTGGTCGCTATCAGGTCGGAGATCAACCCGATGGTGAACATGATGGCGGCCAGTGTCAGGCAGAACGCGCTGAACACTACGGACTGGACATGGCCGCCGCCTTCGCCGATGGCGTAGAACCAGGCAAAGCGCAGGCCGCCGACCAGTCCCAGCAGAAGCGGAACCGCACCGAGCAGGGAAAACACCAGCAACGGGCGGTAAATCATCAGTACCCGGGCGATGGTGACCAGTGAACGCACCACGTACGACGCGATGCTCTTGACCAGTCGGGAGGGGCGCAGGTCTGCATTGGTCCGGATCGGAACCGACGCCACCACAAGGCCGCTGAGGCCTGCCTGGATGATCGTTTCCAGCGTGTAGGTGTAGCCGCCGAAGACGTTGATACGGATCGCTGCCTCGCGCGAGATCGCGCGGAACCCGCTGGGTGCGTCATGCACATCGGTCTGGCTGGCCATGCGTACCGCCCAGCTGCCGATTCGCTGCAGCTTCTTCTTGATCAACGAGAAGTGCTCGGTCTCATCGATGGGACGCGCGCCGATCACCATGTCGGCGCGGTGCTCGAGGATGGGCTGGGTCAGCAGCGGAATGTCGTCGGCGCAGTACTGGTTGTCCGCATCGGTGTTGACGATCACATCGGCGCCCAGGCACAACGCCGCCTCAAGTCCGGACATGAAGGCGGTGGCCAGGCCACGGTTCACGGGGTGGCGCACGATATGGTCCACGCCCAGACGCAGCGCCAGCTCGGAGGTGCCATCGGTGGACCCGTCATCGATGATGAGGATCTTGACCTCGTCAAAGCCCGGCACCTGACGCGGAAGTGCATCGATGGCAATCTTCAGGGTGGCTGCTTCGTTGAGGCAGGGAATCTGGATGACGAGCACCTTCTTCCGGAGTGCCCCAGGGGCTGCAGTGTGAAGTTTCATCGGGTGAGTGCCATGTCGGAGGGAGGTGCAGGGTGCATCGTGATCAGGCCTGGCGTTTGCGGACGACCGCCACCAGGTTGAGCGAGGGCGACAACCCTGCCGCGATGCGGACCGGACCCGGCGCGAAGACGGCAGGATCGGTCGGCGTTCCAGCCGCCGGTCGTGCCTTGAAGCGGTGCACCAGGTTGAGCAGGCCAACGCGCAGGGCGCGTGGGTAGAAAGGCAGGGTGAATGGCAGGCTGAGCCACATCATCCGCCGGCAGCGGCGCAGTTCAATGCCGATGGTAGCGGCATCGCCGCCCATCCCGAGAATGCGCACGTCGTCGAACTGCTGGACCAGCTGCTGTCGCAGCGAGCGCTCGCTGTATTCGCGCAGGTGCCAGCGGTTCCAGGGCTGCTGCAGGGGAAGCAGCCGCGTGGAACGATCCGGCGTCACCAGCAACAGAGTTCCGCCCGGGACGAGAACGCGGGCAATCTCCTGCAGGTAGCGCTGCTCATGTTCGACGTGCTCGAAGACCTGGAACGAGAGCACGGTGTCGAATGAGGCATCGGCAAACGGCAGTCCGCCGTCGGCGGTGACGTGCTGGAAGTCCAGGTTGTCCGATCCATGTCGTTCGGCGGCATACGCCACCGCATCCGCGGCAACATCCACGCCGGTGACATGCAGTGCCGACCGGGCGATCATGGCCGAGCCGTAGCCGCTGCCACATCCGAAATCCAACACCCGCCTTCCGCGCGTGTATGCCTCGGCAAACCGATAGGTTTCGACATGAAGATGGTAGATCAGTCGGTCCTCGGCGGTCGCCTGGTAGTCATCGACCATCATCCGTTCGCCGGTTGGTTCCAGTTGCACAGCGCTGCTCCCTACTCGTCAGGGGTTCTCATCGGGGGGTGTACGCAGGGTCCGTACGGCCAGCAGCGCGACGGCGAAGCAGAGCAGGTCCCCCAGCATGGTCGCCATGCGCAGGGCAACGACCAGTGGCAACAGCTCGGGCCCGCCGCCGGCGGCCTGTAGGATACCCAGCATTGCTGCCTCACGCACGCCCAACCCGGCGGGAGCACCGGGAAGCAGGAAGCCGAGGATCCACGACAGCGCGAATGCACCGGTGAGCAACCACGCCGAGGGCGGGTTCTCCAGCAGAAGGTGGGACAGCAGCCAGATCCCCGCCGCCAGGACGAGGTAATTTCCGACATAGCAGGTGAAGGCAAGCATCAATGCGCGCGCCGCCGGAACGGGCGCGCCGACGCTGCCCAGGCGCCGCACCGCGATGCGATTGATCAGTCGTGGGCTGGCAGCCACGATGCCGATGAGTGCGATGCTGGCCAGCAGCAGCAGGGGCAGCAGGTGTTCAGGCGCGGTGTCTGCCAGCACGCCGGTCGCGACCACCTGTGCGCCACCCAGCGCGCAGGCAAGCGCACCGAAGAACACGGCGGCAAGGATCGCAAGCAGGCTCTCCGATACGACGGTCGTGGTAAACGGTACGGCGGGAATACCGGCCTTGAGCGACATCGACAGGCGTCCGATGTGCTGTGCCACGTTGCCGGGCAGGTATTTGCCCAGCTGGGTCAGCCCCATGATGGTGGCAAGTTGGCCCCATGGACGGTGGACGCCGCAGGAGCGCAGCATGCGCATCCAGGCAAAGGCGCTGAGTGGAATGATCAGCGCCGAGGCCACGCCCGCCGCCAGGATGCCCAGCAGTGCAGAGGGCGTTCCCAGCCGCGTCCAGTCGATGCCGTCAGCGGCATGCCAGGCGTAGGCCGAGAAGCCGGCCACCGCAGCCGTGCCGATCAGCACATTCAGCAGTCGCAGCAGGTTCTTTTTCATCCGGTGGAGACGTCCAACCCGTCAATGAGGGCACGATACTGCGCGCCCACTGCTCCTGCCCCGATCCGGTCACGCAGATCCGCGTGGGCGCTCGCCCCGCTGTGCAGATGCTGCATGCCGAGCACGGCATCGGCCAGTGCAGCGGCATCGCCGGCCGGCACCAGCACCGCATTGGCCAGGGCGTGTGGGAACAGCTCGCGGATCGCCGCCGAATCCCGGGTGATGAAGGGTTTGCCAGCGGCCACGATCTGGAAGAGCTTGTTGGGTATGACGCTTGCGGCTTTGTCCGATGTGCCGAATATCCCAAGGCAAACGTCTGCGTCGGTCATCTGCTCGATGAGCTGCTCATAGGCGACCCAGTGCACGCGTTGCACCTGCGGCAAGGGATCGGCCTCGAGCATGGCGTCGATGCGTGCCGTTTCCTGGCCGTGTCCCACGATGATCCACTCTACCGGCGCATCGCGCAGCAGGCGCGCGGCTTCGATGATCGTGGGCAGCCCGTGAAGTGGAATGAACTGGCCATAGAAGAGCATCCTCAGCGGCTGGCCGGGCAGGCGGCGCCGCGGGGGCAGCGCCGGAAACCGATCCAGTTCGGCGCCGACCCACACACTGCCCACGCTGCCAGCGGCAAGCGCGAACAGCGACTCGATTCGACGGGCATGCGTTTCGGTATCCATGAAGGCCAGGTCGGCACGACGCAGGCAGAAACCTTCAAAGCGGTGAAGTACGCGTGCGGCGGCCGAACCGGGGGAAAGCAGCCGGCGGTCCTGCACGATGGTGTCGTACAGCGACACAAAGACGTCGAAATGCAGCGGCACTTTCCAGCGTGCCGCCGCCACGCCCGCGACCAGCAGGTCGAGGGGGCCGGGATAGGAAACCATCACCACGTCCGGCCTTGCCGCGCGGAACAGCCGCCAGATCAGCCCCGGATACGCGCGCAGCATGCGGCAGAGGATGCCCACGCGTGCGGCCATGCCCCGCAGCTGTGATTTGTCGCTGACCTGGCTCCAGACATCGGCATGGATCTCATCGACCTCGATCCCATTGCCGCGCATCCCGTCAACCAGGATGCGCACGCGCGGCTTGCCGGTATCGTACGTTCCCCACAGCAGCACGCGCCGCCGGGCGGCGCGGCTGCGATCAGCGGAAGGAGAGGTACTTGTGCCCGACATAGCTTGAGAACACCGGAACGACGACACCGACCGCATGGGCGATTTCCATCCGAAGGACGTCGATGGACAGCCACGGCAGCACGTGGAATGCCAGCACCATGGAAACGATCCAGGTCTGGGCCACGGCGAACAGGTTGACCAGTACGAAGTAGAACGCCGAATGGTGGAGGGGGCGGGTGCTTTCCTTGAACACGAACATCCTGGACAGCACGAAGGCTGTCACCATCCCGGTAATGTAGGCAAGGACGATGGCCGGGGTGAAATCCAGCCAGTGGCTGTACAGGATGCGCGACAGGAAGTTGGCCAGCGCAGCCACGCCACCGACCAGGAGGAACATCATGAACTGGCGGGAAACCATGCCGCTTACTCCACTGCTTCCCGGGCCATCATCCGGCCGAACCCGATGCTCTCGGAAATGCCCCGGTCCTCCGGATAGTAATGCGACGTATCTGCCACCCACAGACCGGCAACCGGCAGTTTGCGCGGCGGCAGGTCATCCAGGTAGCCCGGATCGCAGATAGGTTGGGCGTGACGGTAACGGCTGACCCGGACGTCGATGAAGTCCTCTTCCACCAGCGCCGGGTTGATCATGCGCAGGTAGCGCTTCACCTTGTCGACAAACGCGTCGTTGTGTTCGGCGTACTTGGGATGCTCGCCCGGCATGTAGAACGGGACGTATACGATGTGGGCATCCATCGGGCGCAGGTTGGTGTATTCCACGATGCCCGGGATATCCATGTCCGTGTCGTTGGTGTTCACCCAGAAGTTGGCCGACACGGGCCGGCGGAGCTTGGCGATCACGCAGACCACTGCAATGTTCTTCAGCTTCTCGAACTGCGCGATGATCGGAGCAGGAAGATCGGGCGCGATCCGGGGTACGAAGGGCAGGGGCACGGTCGAGACGACGGTGTCGAAGGGCAGTACCTCGCCATTTACCTGGACCCCTTGCACCCGCGCGTCCTCGATGACGATGCGCTGCACGGGCGAGGAAAGTCGCACCTCGCCGCCGTGCTTGACGATATCCGCATGCAGGGCATCGAGCAGGGTCGACGAACCGCCGTCCAGATAGCCCAGCTTCTCGCGCATCAGGCTGTAACGGGAACGCCCGATCCGGCGGATACGGCTCCATATCCACGCTGCCGACAGGTTGTCTGCGTAGTGGTAGAACTTGTAGTCGAACAGTTTGCGCCAGAGGGTCTCGTAGGCTTCCGCACCCACCCAGCGCCGGATCCAGCCGGAGGCTTCGACATGGTCCAGCGGCTTCCAGTCCTGGCGCCGGGTGCACAGGAAGGCGTGGAGCCCGTAGCGGAACTTGGCGATCCAGCCCAGGCCCTTGAAGCGCAGCAGCGCCACCGGGTTTCCCCAGGCCTGCAACTGCTTGCCGAACCAGTAGCCCATGCGTGTTTCGGTCCAGCGCATGCGCGACGCCAGGCCAAGCTCGTCGAGCACGGCCAGGAAGTCAGCATCGGAAATGCAATGGAAATGGTAATAGCGCTCGATCTGCATGCCGCCGAAATCGAACGAGGCGGTCATGCCGCCCACCCGGTCGTCAGCTTCGAAGATCACCGGATGATGCCCATCCCGGGCCAGCTGGTAAGCGACAGCCAGGCCCATTGGACCGGCGCCGAGGACGGCAACTTTCTTGCCCATGATCAGTACCTCGTAAGGGTGTCGCCAGGTGCGGCACCGTGAATATGTAAGGCGGTCGCCTCGACCGTCATTCAGTTGGCCGGTGCCGCTGCAACCACCGCAATGGCCGACCATTCGCCCCAGCCGTCACCGTCATCGACCAGCGTGACGGTGAAGGTTTCCGGCAGCGAAGGCGCATCCAGCGACAGGCGGACCCACTCCTGTTCCGCCAGCGGCAGCTTGGCACTGCCCAGCCGGCCATCGTCAAGCTGGATCACCTGGCGGCCGACGGTCGGCCCGGAACGGTAGTAGAACGCATCACCGGGGTGTGCGGTGAAGCGCAGCGTGCCCTTGTCCGAATCGCCTCGCACCAGGCTGGCCATGATCTTCATGCCCGGGTAGGACGAGACATGGAAATCCTTGCCCAACCACGGATGGCCCGGCGTCACGGCAGCTTCGGTGATGATCTTCGTGCCGGGCGCCGGCACTTCCACCGTCTCCCGATACGCCATGACCGGAGCGACCGCCGGCAGCTGGCAACCGGCGCCCAGCAGTACCAGCGGGTGGCCCAGTTGGTCGCGGGGGACATACGCAACGAAGCCCGCGCGCGCGGCCGCTGCCGCGCCGGTGACTTCGGCGACGTCCGGTCGCGAATGACCGATCAACCCGTAGCCGACCACCTTGCCGTCGCGAACCACGCGCAGCGCGCCGCCCTCGGTGTCCGGCGCAGGCCCGTCCAGCCAGCCACGGATCCTGACGTAGTCCTGCTGGGACGGTGCTTCGCGGGATTCATCGATGTTGCCCCGGCACACCACGCCCGGCAGCGCGGGTGCGCTGCTGCCGATCACCGTGGGTGTTGCCTGCCACGGCGCGGCAGTAAAGATTGAAAGGTTTGCCGCGGCGGCGTCGCGGGCCAGGCGAAGCGCGTTCTCGGTGAAGGGGAAAATGATCTGTACCTGCGCATCGTCTGCAATGCCAAGTCCCATCGCAGCGGCCGCGAGCGACTGCTCGTAGTGCTTGTCGGCCTGATCGTCCAGGGCGTGCTTCTGTTCGATCATCCCCACGCCCAGCGCGCCGGCCATCAGCACAAGCACGGCGGCATGCCAGCGGCGGCCGCGCAGGGCGACAAAGGACACCACCCAGATTGCCAGCGCGGCCCAGGCCATCACCGCTGGGGTGGTGTAGCGGCTGGCCAGGGCATGGATCTCACCACTGGCGGCGCGTCCCAGCGTCGTGCCTGCTGCGGTTCCACCGATGAAGACCAGGAACATCACCAGCGCCCACTGCGCATGGCGACCCTGCGGACGGCGCAGGTGGACCAGCGCCGCCAGGGCGGAGCCGATGACCAGCAGGGCGCCCATCGCTGCGGCAACCTCCCGCGCGTGCGGGGTCACGTTGCGGGCGATGTAGTAGAAGGGGCTGCCCAGGTAAAGCAGCAGGAAGCGCACGTACTGGTAGGGCTGCTGGCGCAGCAGCTCAAGTTTCGAGGGACCATCGCCGGTGGCGAGGCCACGCTGGTAGGCGGCACCCATGATCAGGGCCAGACCCACCAGCACCAGGAAGCGGCGCCACCCCTGCCGGGTGATCGCCGCGTACGCGGCAAGGATCGGCAGGGTGAGCACGCCATTGGCCATGGTGCCGAGCGAGGCAACGCCCAGCAGCACCGACAACAGGAACCAGCGTCGGCTGGAGGAGGTCGACACGCTGGCGTGGTACAGCGCCAGCAGTGCGGCCAGCGGCAGCAGCTGGGCAAGGATGAACTGGCTCTGGAAGCCCCATGTCAGGTTTCCTTCCTGGCACCAGCTGAACAACCAGGCCAACAGGAACAGGAAGGTGCCGGCGCGCAGCATCGCATCTTCGTGGCGTGGCATCGTGGCACGCAGGAACCGCCACATGACCAGCGCACTGGTGGCCACCAGCAGATAGTTGGCAACAATGAGGAAGACCGCACTTCCGCCAAACAGGCGCATGTCCAGCCAGAACAGCACGCGTGCGAGTACGATGCGGTGTTCGTTGTGCCCGGCCAGCCATATGCCGGCATCCCCCGCGCTCACGCGTCGATAGAAATCAACCGTGCCATCCCACATGTCGGTGAGCGGCACCGGCGTGTAGCTCTGCCTGGCTCCGACCACGGCCAGCCACACATACGCTATGGCCAGCAGCCCAAGCACCACGGTGAGCAGCCCGTTGAGGCGGTGGGTGAAGCGGGGGGAGGCGGTTGGGTTCAACGTACTATCCTTTGCTGGATGGTTCATCATCAACGACGCAGCACGATATGGCTGTAGCGCGGGTCGGTGTAGCTCTCGCGGATGGCTTCTTCGAACGGGGTCTGGCGTACGCCAAACACCGCCTCGGTATCCACGCCCTTGAAATCGTCGCCGGCGCTGAGCGCCTTGAGCTGGTCGGCGGTGAACGGCGGCTTGGCGCTGAACAGGGCGAACGTGCGCAGCAGGAAGGCGAAGAAGCCGATCGGGATGTGGACGATCAGCGTGTGCAGGTTCTTGACCCGCTTGATGGTCCGGATGATGTCCACGTAGTCCACGCGGGTGTCGCCGACGATGTCGAACACCTTGCCGTCCGGCTCGGTCTCGATGCATCTGGCGATGCAGCGGCAGAAGTCGCGCTCATACAGCGGCTGGCGCATGAACCTGCCATCGCCGGGAATCGGGAACACCGGCGTGCGTGCCATGAAGCGCGACAGCCAGCCCAGGTGCTTGGGGTCGAACCAGCCGAACATGAGCGTGGGCCGCAGTACGCAGTGGCGCTGTCCGCTGGACACCACCATCGCTTCCTGGTCGCGCTTGGTGGTGGTGTAGTCGTCCACCGCCACCGAGTTCACCACCGACGAGCTGATATGCACCATGTAGGGCACGTTGGCGGCCCGGGTGGCGGCGAGAACGTGCCCGGTGGCGGTGATGTTGTTGCGCACGAACAGGTCATTGGTCTTGCCGGTGATCTGCGCGTGCAGCTGCACGACGCAGGCAGCGCCTTCGAACTCGGCCGCCCACGGGCCAGGCAGGGCGAGGTCGGCGTCGACCGCGCGCACGTCCGGGTGCAGTTCGCGGAGTATGGCCAGGTTGTGGGCGTGCTTGTCGATGGCCACCAGCTGGCTGTAACCCTGCTGCTTGAGCTCGACGATCAGGTTCTGGCCGACAAGCCCGGCCGCACCGGTAATGACGATCTTGGCGTGTTTGTCGGTCATGTCAGAGCTTGATCCTGCGGAATACGAATTCAGGGATGGACTTGATGACGAACATGATCGCCCACCAGAAGCCCGGCAGGTAAGCCACCGGGCGGCGCTTGTCGATCGCACGGGCGATGCCGGTGGCCACCTTGTCCGGGGTGGCCCACAGCGCGCCCTTCTTGAACGCGGCGGTCATCGGCGTATCGACGAAGCCGGGCTTGATCGTCAGTACGTTGATCCCGGTGGCGCGCAGGCGCTGTCCCAGCCCGCTCAGGTAGGCGCTGACCGCCGCCTTGGCACTGCCGTACAGATAGTTGCTGGCACGGCCGCGGTCACCGGCGACGGAGGAAATCACGGCCAGGGTCGAGCCGCTCTGCAGCCGCTGGGCGAGTGCTGCCGCCAGCGCGATCGTCGAAGTGCCGTTGGTGGCGAACTCCTGCAGCGCAACGTCGACCGAGGCATCGCAGGCGGCCTGGTCGGGCAGGGTGCCATGCGCGATCAGCACGGTGTCGATCCCACCCAGCGCGGCCCACGCGGTATCCAGCACGGCGGCGTGGGCCCCGAGATCGTTGACGTCCAGCACGGCCGAATCCACCTGCCGGGCGCCACGTACGCGCAGATCGTCGGCGATGACGTCCAGCCGGGCCGCATTGCGTGCTACCAGGAACACCGCCGCGGCGCGTGTGGCGTAAACGCGGGCGACGGCTTCGGCGATCGCCGATGTCGCACCGATGATCAGGATCTTCTGCATGCTCACTCCATGACCCGGCTCCAGAAGCCGGATGAAAAACGGGGATCGATGAATCGGGAAAAGGACTGCCACTGCGGATAGGCCTGGCGGAACAGCGCTCCGCTCATGCGCGCATCCTTTGCCGGGTAGACCGCGCCACCGGCCTCGGCGACGATGCGGTCCAGCCGCTCCAGCATCCGGAACACGTCCGGGCCGTCGTTGGGGAAGTCCAGCGCGAGCGTGGTGCCGGGGCGTGGAAAGGACAGCATGCCCGGCGACGGACGGTTGCCGAACTCCTTCAGCACGGCCAGGAACGAACCGCGCCCGCTGCGCGATATCTCTGACAGCAGTGCCGCCGTGGCATCGCGCGCGACCTCGGGCGGCAATACGCACTGGTGCTGCAGAAACCCCCGCGGACCGTACATGCGGTTCCAGTGGTTGATGCCATCCAGCGGATAGAAGTAGCTCTGGAAGTGACTGACGTGGCGCTTGCGCCGGGCGGGCTGCCGCCAGTAGTAGAGGGTGTTGAACGGCTTCAGGGTCAGCCGGTTGACCAGCGATACCGGCGGCACCAGCGGCATGCTGCGGCGTGGCGCGCCTGGCGGCGTGGCCGCCTGCGCGTTGCCTGCGGCATGGTCACCGCGCAGGAAATGGCCGCGGCCCAGCTGCCTGCCCTTGGCCAGGCAGTCGATCCACGCGACGGTGTATTCGAAGTCGCGGGCCGATTGGCGCGACAGCTCGAAGAATTCATCCAGCCCATCAAAGCGGATCGATTCGGTCTCGATCCACGGGCCGGGGACGCGGCGCAGCTGCAGCTCGGCCCAGGTGACCAGGCCGGTCAGGCCCAGTCCGCCGATCGTTGCCGCAAACAGGCCGCTGGCGTCGTGTGCATCCAGCTGTTGCCGCGCACCATCACTGCGCAGCAGCTCCAGGCAGCGCACGTGGTGGCCGAAGCTGCCGGCGCAGTGATGGTTCTTGCCATGCACGTCATTGCCGAT
>Ga0163161_10002775_pt1 | contig 12418 bp, 8 predicted proteins | sample S45metaG_FD_129847 | JGI IMG/M metagenome (GOLD analysis project Ga0163161, IMG submission 129847) | Switchgrass rhizosphere microbial communities from Kellogg Biological Station, Michigan, USA - S4-5 metaG | ecosystem: Host-associated > Plants > Roots > Rhizosphere > Soil | place: USA: Michigan... | reverse complement strand
AATCCCCAACCTACAGAGCCGTCTTTTTATTCGATCTGTCTATCGGGGATTGTCACGCTACACTCGCAATGACGCGTAAGGGAATTGTTTCATCAAGGCAGTGGCAACCTCTAATTTAAATTATTGTTTTGCTGCCCATGCGTCCATTTTTGCTTCAAATACGGCAAGCGGCATCGAGCCATCTTTCAGTACCTGGTTATGGAATTCGGCAAGGTTGAATTTGCTGCCCATCTGTTTTTCATACTTATTACGAAGCTCGCGTATTTTAAGCGCCCCTATTTTATAGCCCAGCGCCTGGCCTGGTATAGCCATATAGCGTTCAATTTCGGCAGTAGCACCTTGTTCGCTGATGGCTTCATTATTCATCATGTACTTGATGGCTTGTTCGCGGGTCATGTTTTTGGTATGTATGGCCACATCAACTACTAAACGGATGGCGCGGTGTATCTCATCGCCCAGCGCGCCCATGTATTGATATGGATCGGTATATAGTCCAAGCTCTTTACCTAAAGATTCGCAGTATAAGGCCCATCCTTCTACATAGGCATTCTCATTGGCATCAAACCGCCTGAATTTTGGCAGAGAGGTATTTTCCTGCGTTAAGGAGATCTGGTAATGATGGCCTGGGATAGCTTCATGCAGGAATAATGATTCCATACCCGAGGTAACATTAAACTTGGTGGCATCCAGTATGGGTACGTAAAATATACCGGGTCTGCTGCCATCGGCCGATCCTGGATTGTATTCGGCGCTGGCTGATGCTGCCCGGAATGCTTCCGTTTGCCTGATCTCGAAAGGGGTTTTAGGCACGTGGTTAAACATTTTTTTCAAGTTAGGCTCCATGCGTTTGTGAATGTTTTCAAACGCGGCCAAAACCTCTTTTGGGGTTTTGTATGGGGTGAACTTAGGGTCGGTTTTCATGTATTCAAAAAACGCTTGCAGGTCGCCTTTAAAACCAACGCTGGTTTTGATGCTATCCATAATACCACGGATCCGGCTTACCTCTTTCAGTCCGGTTTGGTAAATTTCTTCGGGTGTTTTGTCGGTGGTGGTTTGTTGTTTTACCAGGTACGCATATTTGGCGGCACCATCCGGCAAAGCCGAGAAACCCGAAGTAACGCGGGCATGCGGCAGGTATTCTGTTTTTAAATAATCGGCCAGTTTTTTATAAGTAGGCGAAATAATGGTGGTGATGGCATTTTTATATGCCTCCGTGAGCTGCTTTTTGTCTGCGTCAGAAAAATTCTTAGGCAGATTAGTGATCGGTCCGTAAAATAAACTCTTTGCAGGGTCGGTAACTACCAGATCTTGCAGTTCAGGAATGGCTTTTAGTACCAACGCTTTGGGTAAAACCACACCCGCTTTGATGCCTTTATTAAAATTGCTGATGGCAGTATCGGCCCATACCGAAAATGCCGATACGCGTTTTAGCCAGTCGTTATAATCCTTAACTGTTTTAAATGGCTGCGCGCCCGAACCCGAACCTAGCTGACCGATGGTAAGCGGCAGGGCATAAAACTGGTTAAAAGGCATGTATTCAAAATGATTTTTAAAACCATCCAGTGCAAGCTGGGTCTCATAGACAAAAATATCATAAGAGAGCTGATCGGCCTCGCTCAGGTCCTCGCGGTTAAAGTGTTTTACCTGGGCCAGGTAATTGGTGTAAAAAGCCTGTGCTTTAGTCAAAAACTCTGCGGAGCCATCATTAGGTAGCTGATCGTTATAGCGGTTATCACCAATGTTGGTGGCATTAAGCGGGTACAGCTTTAATGATTCTTCAAAGTAGTTGTCAAATACTTTAGCCAGTTCTGGATTGTCGGTTTTGGAAGAGCTGGTTGTTTTGGGTTGATTACAGGCAGCTAATATAACTGCGGCAAGGAGGTATACGACGGTTTTTTTCATTTTCAGTTAGTAGTTAATGAGTAAAGCTAACAAAATGAAAATAAAGGGGACTATGCGTGAATCACCTTTTAGTTAAAAGGGGGATGCATATAGTTCAATCCCGACGTCACTGCGAGCGTAGCGTGGCAATCCCCATTATGCAGGGCGAAGGAGCCTATCGTAGAGTGCTCAATTGCCGCTAAGGCTGTTACTTTTCCTTGATGAAAAGTAACCAAAAATCAAGTCAGCAGAAATGCTTCTTTGCGCTCATGGCCTTAGCCCTGCAAACCGGGCAGAACCACGGGCTGCAATTATTTTACGCTACTTCGTTCGCACCAATCCTACGCTTCAGCAAAAACTTGCTATGCCCCAGCGACCGCACCGCCCACCATCGTTCTGCCCGCTTTCGACTGAAGCTTATCTGCTGACGGGGAAAGAAAGGTTTTTCAATCACTAATTCAATAATTATTATTTTATTCCCATTTCCTTTTTCAGGAACTGACCGGTAAAGCTGTTTTTAACCTTGCACAATCCTTCTGGTGTGCCGGAGAACAGGATATTGCCCCCGCCCGATCCACCTTCGGGGCCCAAATCAATCACGTGATCTACCACTTTGATCACATCCAGATTGTGTTCAATTACCAGTACGGTATTGCCTTTATCAACCAGTTGGTATAGTACACCTAATAACACATTGATGTCCTCAAAGTGCAAGCCGGTGGTGGGCTCATCCAATATATAAAAAGTATTGCCGGTATCTTTTTTGGATAACTCGGTAGCCAGTTTAACACGCTGTGCCTCACCGCCGGATAAGGTGGTTGATGCCTGACCCAGGGTGATATACCCCAAACCTACATCATACAAAGTTTTCACCTTGCGATAGATGGATGGGATATGTTCAAAAAACGGTGTAGCATCCTCAATGCTCATATCCAGTACATCACTGATAGATTTGCCACGATAGCGTACTTCCAGCGTTTCGCGGTTATACCGGCGACCTCCGCATTCTTCGCAAGGCACCTGTACATCGGGCAAAAAGTTCATCTCGATCACTTTCATCCCGGCACCCTGGCAGGTTTCGCAGCGTCCTCCTTTTACATTGAACGAGAAGCGGCCGGGTTTGTAACCCCTGATCCGGGACTCTGGCAGGGCTACATATAGGTTACGAATGTCTGAGAACACGCCAGTATACGTAGCCGGGTTGGAACGCGGCGTACGACCGATAGGCGTTTGATCGATCTCGATCACCTTGTCGATATTTTCTAACCCCTCAATTTTTTCATAAGGCAAGGGTTGTTTCTTGGCCCTGAAAAAATGATGGTTCAGTATAGGATATAATGTTTCGGTAATTAAGCTTGATTTGCCACTGCCAGATACTCCGGTAACACCGATAAGTTTTCCCAATGGAAAATCAACTGATACCTTTTTCAGGTTATGGCCGGTAGCTTTTTTCAGGCTCATGGTTTTGCCGTTACCTTCCCTGCGTTTTTCGGGGATGGCAATAGAGCGCTCTCCATTAATATAGCTGGTAGTCAAGGTATGCTCGGCCATGAGTTGCGCCGGGGTTCCCTGGGCTACTATCTGTCCACCATGTACGCCCGCCGCCGGACCCATATCAATCACGTGGTCGGCTTCCAGTATCATATCCTTATCATGCTCCACCACCAAAACGGTGTTGCCCAGGTCGCGCAGGTTTTTGAGCGCGTTGATGAGGCGTTCGTTATCGCGCTGGTGCAAACCAATGCTGGGCTCATCCAGAATGTACATCACGTTCATCAACTGTGAACCTATCTGCGTGGCCAAACGGATGCGCTGTGCCTCGCCGCCTGAGAGGGTTTTGGCTGTACGATCGAGTGTTAAATAGCTTAAGCCGACATCCAGCAAAAACACAATACGTGCACGGATCTCTTTCAGGATCTCCTTGGCTATCACATTCTGGCGTTCGGTAAGCCTGTCTTCCAGATTGGTGAACCACTCCTGCAGGGTACGGATATCCATACAGGCCAGCTCAAATATGTTTTTATTGTCGACCTTAAAATGCAGCGACTCTTTCTTCAGCCTGGCACCTTCACAAACCGGACAGGTTTTCAGCACGCGATAGTTTTCCATATCATCCATGCCTTCATCGCCGCGGCGCTCCTGCTGCTCTTCCAGCATACGTACAATACCATCAAAAGTGATCTGGTAGCTTTGCACGTTCCATTTGTTGTACTCCACCGCAACGGTGATCATATCCGGCGATCCATTCAGGATGATATCCTTTTGCTCGGGTGTCAGTTTGTCAATCGGCGTCGAGAGCGAAAACTCATACTTTTTAGCCAGCGATTTCAATACCTGGAATATCCAGGTTTCGCGGTACTCACCAATAGGCGCCAATCCGCCGTTCATGATGCTTAGTTTGGGGTTGGGGATAACCGAAGCTTCATCAACCTCAAAAATATAGCCTAAACCGTTACACTTTTCGCAGGCGCCATAGGGCGAGTTAAAGGAGAACGTATTGGGCTGCGGCTCGTCATACGATATGCCCGATACCGGGTCCATCAGGTATTTACTATAGTATGCTACATTATTATCCTTATCACCCACGCGGATAATGCCTTTGGCAATTTTAAGAGCCGTTTGTACCGAGGTATATAAACGCTTACTGTCTTTTTCAGATACCACCAGGCGGTCAACCACAATATCAATATCGTGGATCTTGTAACGATCAACCTGCATTTTGGGTTCCACATCGGCCATGGCGCCATCTATCCATACTTTCAGGTAGCCCTGTTTGCGTATCGATTCAAAAAGTTCACGGTAATGACCTTTACGGGCCTTTACCACCGGAGCCAGGATGTTTACCGGCTGCCCGTCGAATTTTTCTGTAATGGTTTTCAGGATCTGATCCTCGCTCATGCGCTCCATTTTCTCACCTGTAGTGTACGAGTAAGCCTCGCCGGTACGGGCAAAAAGCAAACGCATAAAATCATAGATCTCGGTAATGGTACCCACGGTTGAACGCGGATTTTTGCTGGTGGTTTTTTGCTCAATGGCAATAACCGGGCTCAGCCCCGATACCTTATCCACATCGGGCCGTTCCATGCCGCCCATGAACTGGCGCGAGTAGGCCGAAAATGTTTCCATATATCGGCGCTGCCCTTCGGCATAAATGGTATCAAAAGCCAGTGACGATTTGCCGCTGCCACTTAAACCGGTGATCACCACCAGCTTGTTGCGCGGAAAAGAAACATCAATATTTTTTAAATTATGTACCCTGGCGCCATAAACTTCAACTTCGCTTTGTTCGCCCAGGTCAACGGTTATTTCGTTCATATATGTAATTGGTACCAAATTTATTAAACCCGGGTAAACGGGTTTGCTTTTAAAAGTTTACGCAAGATAATACCTTTAAAAGAAATTGCTAAAAAATTAAGCAAAGATACAGAAAATTGACGTGGGTTTTATGCTAAGCATGTCAGCATAAGGTTAATATTTACAGGGATGTAAGGATACCTAAACCGCTTGTCATTTCGACCGGAGGGAGAAATCTTTTGCGCGCGATGTGCTAAGCGTAAAAGCTCTCTCCTCGTACCTCGTTCGAGATGACACTAAAAATGAAAGTGCCCGTCAGAAGTTAGAAGGCCTCGGATAGCGATTTAATGATTATTCGCCACAATACGCAACGCTTCATCCAGTCTCTTCAAACCCAGGTTATGCTGCAATTGTTCCCTGTGTACCTGTGCATATTGCAGCCGGTTATCCATATCGGCCAAACTGAGTTTGCCGGCCCAGATGCGGTCATGAAATTCCCTGAAGCCGGGTACCGGCATGTCCGGGTTGATAGCCTTATCGGGTGTTTTGCCAACTATGGTAAAAACAACAAAGTAAAACAGGTGCAGGATCTGGCGCATCAGGAAAAAACGGGCGAGCTGATATTCGGTAGCTTCTTTACCAAAATAAGCGCTCAGGTAAATCTTTTCATCGTCCTCATTTTTTACCAGGAAATTGGTCATGATGGACAGGTCCAGGTAGCGGTCGTTCAAAAAGGCGGCTTCCCAGTCAACCAGCCAAACCCGCTCTCCGTCAAACAGGGTGTTTTCGGGTTTAAGGTCGTTATGGCAGCCTACCAGGTCTTCTGCATTGCGGGGGTAGATGCTTTTAACCCTGGCATAAAAGTCAAACAGTTCAATGGTTATATCATCAGGCATCAATTTATCGGCCCTGAATTTTTCAATGAACTCTCCAATTTTATCCAGGTAGTTGATGCGGAAAGGGAAAGGCGGCAACGAATGCAGTCGTTTAAGCAGCTGAGGCAATTTCGTTTTGGCTTCCTCCATCGGAAAAGGTTTGGCTTCTATAAAATCAATAATGGCAATCCTGTCCTCCACATAGGCATACCAAACTTTTGGTGCTATCCCGGCTTCGGCGGCGGCTTTCATGCAATTATACTCCAGTGTCGGATCAGCCATGACATCGGTACGGGTAATGATCCGGAGGAGGAAAGGTTTCCCGCCAACGACAATCCGGAAAACAAGGGCCGACGATAGTCCGGCGGTGAGTTCACGGATGTCTTCCAGTTCGGTAGTGCCAAAGGTTACCAGCAGGGCATGGTCAACAGCAGTTTTTTTGATTTCAGGAATCATAAATAGAGGCTTTAAAAGGGTGATGATGAGCCAAATATATTTATGGTTTTTTACTTTCGGCCGCTTTTTAAAGTATATTTTTTGCTCCGTACTTTTTGGTTAATATTGACGTTTACCCAGTATATAGTCCTGATGATCAGGGGCTAATTCCTTACGTATTCCGGTTGTCCGGCGCTCGCGTTTCCTAATTATACTGCATTCACCTTCAACCAGCCGGTTATGCTCATCCTGGGTTTGTTGGTACACAATACTTCATGTTCCAGTTCGCCGCTTTTAAAGAAAATACTTTTCCTGTTTTCGGGGGATATGTGCTGCAATTGATCGCCATGATGAATACATAGTTCGCCCCCATCGGCCTGCAGCCAGTCCGGGTTTAAATAGATGATCATGGAATACTTTCTATCGTCGTTATTCCTGAACTGATCCAAATGCTTTTTGTAGAAACTGCCGGTATCATATAAGGTGTAGTGAAACTCATAGCCTGTAATGCCGGTGTAACAAGTGCTGTTTAAATGCTGTACAAAGCTATCCATCAAATTAAAAAAAGCATTCTCGTGCTGGTCGTTGTGTTTACGGTCGAGCCAGTAAATGCTGTCGCCCCTTACGGATAGGTTATGCGCCACCAATTTGTCATTGCCGGTTCCTGCCGCCAGGAGTTGCTTGTTGTGGTATAAGGCAACCAGGTTTCCTTTCAGATCGGCAGCCAGCGCCGCGCTTAAAAAATGATCGGCTATGCCTACATGGTTATCAATAAAGCTGTCGATGAGTTCATCAAATATTTTTTGCAATGTGCTATGATTTAGCAGAAGTGTGGGTAGCGGTATTTGGTGAAGGTAGTGTTAATTTATGGTGGGTTTGTAGATGATAACGCCAACCACGATTGAAAGTGGTATATAGGGTGTCATGCTGAGCTCCGTCGAAGCATGGTGGGCAGGCCTCTGCGCTCACCCTTCGACGGAGCTCAGGATGACATCCCTTTCCTCTCGATGAGAGTTCTCTAAAAGATTAACCCAGTTTATCTCCGCCAACTAAGTCGATATTTTTCAATATCTCTGTAGCATTTTGCTTTTTGAGCCGTACTATAAAGAAATCATTATCATAGAATTATGAAAAAGCAAATCCTGTTGTTGAGTACTGTTATAGGCTTATTTTTTATGGCTTCGTGTAAAGACAATCATGAAAGCCAGAGACCCGACGATGAAAAAAAACTTACGGCACTTTATGCCGATATTCAAAAAATGGCCCAGCAAATTAAATGTGAAAATGCCGGCGACTGGAAATTTACAGCCATAGGTTCAAAGGCATGCGGCGGACCAACCGGTTTTGTAGTCTATTCCATCAAATTGGATACCACGGTTTTTCTGCAAAAGGTACGATCTTATACTGCACAGCAGGATGCCTTCAATAAAAAATGGGGCGTAAGCTCTGATTGTATGGCGGTTCTGCCACCCAAAGGCGTAGCCTGCGAGGATGGGAAACCGAAGTTTATTTATTAAGATTCCGGCTTCCATTAAGCTGAAAGCTCGCGGTAGCTAAGAGTAGATGATTTCACCCCTTAAAACACCGTGTTTTCACCTATTGCAACGCTATAATATTAACAACATATTGGGCGGTATTATTTAAATAAATGAATTGTCGACCCAATGCCTAAACCTATTTTAAAAAAAGCACATCTGCTATTACTTACAGCCTTATGTTTAGTTGCTATTATAATCAACAGTTGTAAAAAAGATGCACACACAGATCAGCAGGATACTATATCTCCAGCCATCGCTCAGGCTAAAAGCTGGTACGAAAACGCTTACCCGGTAAGTAATAAACAAGCCTCACAAGCTACAACTACGGGTGTCGACCTGAGCCAGCTCATTAAACCCGACTGGCAACATACATCCAGTTATAAGCGCGGTGATCAACCAGTAATGGAGATACCTATTGATCCATCAGCTAAATTCGCACCGTCGCTGAAAAACATGACTACCAATAGTATTGTTTATTCCAAAGATAACAGCCGTAGTTCCTTCCTGTTATTAAAAGATGGGGAGCAATACAATGCCTATATCATGACCGTTATTGCTGATGCGGCTTATCTTAAAAATGACATGACCAAGCTTGATCATAACAAATACAATAAACGTGATACTGATTTTAGTGGGGTAGTTTTATATAGCACACCCAAGGGGACTTTTGTAAGCGGCTGGTTTTATAAAAATGGCAGCATTATCCATACCCTTCAACCCAATAGCAGCACTGCAACGGGCGATGGTCAAAAAGTACAAAGCCTGCATCCGGATTTAGCCCAGGTAAATTGTACAGACTGGTACCAATATTCGGAGGTTGACGGTACTGTAACAGATGTAAAATACCTCGGCGCCACTTGCGACTATTCAGGTGGTAGTGGCGATAATAGCGGTAGTGGCGGTGCACCGAGCGGCAGTGGCGGCGGAGGAGGCAGCGCCGGTTCTACACCATCAAAGCCTACGCCACCCCCTCCATGTACCGGTACCAATTCCAATACATTAAAAGTACAATCAACAGATGGGCATTTAGTTGTTTACAAAAATGTAGTACAACCCCCGCCAGGTGATGGGGACGGAACTTTCCCTCCGCCAACAACGCCACCACCACCTCCGCCATCAACTCCATGTACTATAACGATACCAGTACCTACTATAATTGATAGTTTGGGCAAAAAATATCCGTGTACCAAGGCACTGATAGTCGCGCTGCCAAATTTGAATACCAATATCGCCAATCTTATTTATCAGGCCTTTAGCACGAACACTAGCAATGATATCATATTCCTTGAAGGAGATCCTGCTCATTTTACCGGCACTGATGCTGATGAAGATGGTTATACCAATACCGATAAAGTTAACGGTGCCCTTATCAGCAGCGTATATATTAATCCTTTCGTATTGGCAAATTCATCAAATGAATATAGATTAGTAACATTGTATCACGAGGCTTTACATGCGTTTTTAAATTCAGAACATACTACATTAGGTGATGCTGCGTTTGCTTCCAAATACCCCATGATAAATGTGTTTCCAAGACAAAATTTTTCTCAGGTAGTAAATGCCGACAAATACGATTATTATATCGATCCCGCGTATCAAACAAAGATTGTTGGTAAGGACCATTTAACAATGGCCGATTATTTCGTAAACGGGCTTCGGGATGCTATTCTTGCTTACAATCCCAGTTTTCCGTCTGATAGAGCATTAGCATTAGCTCAAACAGGAATTATTCAAACCAAAACTGATTTATTTAAAAATTATAACGATGCCGAACGAGATGTTACTAAAGGAAATTCTGTAGGACATAAATGTTCACCATAAATTAAAAATCATGAAACAGCTAACAATATTATTTGCTTTAATCGCTTTTATAGCCCGCAGTCCTAAAGAGCAATTCAAAATTTATGGCGGTAAGAATCACGATCAGTTTTTAGGCTGTATGACCTGTGATGACGAAGATTCAAATTCAATATGGAGTTCTTATAGTGATTATGGTTCTATGCATAATCCAAATTCAATATGGAACCCCGATGGTAAATATGGCAGTAAAACGAGTAATTACTCTGTTTTTAATGAAAAAGCCAAGTACCCACCAATAATATTAGATGAAAACGGAAAACTGTATGGCTATTTTACCGTCAATAAAAAGTTTCCCAAGCGGGCAACAAACAGGATGACCGAATATATTTGCAAGTGGAGAGACGAAATCGTAGAAGATATACCTGGCCATTATAAAACTGCTTTTGGCATCAAATACAAAAAAGAATAGTACAACCAGATTGAATGTTCCAAACTAACACAATCATTATATTTGTAATCCAGCTTTGTTTGCCAATGCTGAAAGGATGAAATTCACTCACCAAACAAAAAAGGCCTGCTTTCCATCTGGGAAAGCAGGCCTCGGGGTGCTCCGTAATGTATTCTTTAATTAATTAAATATCAATTAATTAAAATTCAGCAATGATGAAGGCGGGGTCATGGCGAAATAGTCGTCGTACCCGTACTTCTTGGGTTGCTGGATAATTGCTTTCATGGCAATAAGCTTGTAAACGTATGAACCGGTTTCGCGGTTCAGGCTCATGCGGAAGTAATTATCTTCATTCTGTTTGTTAATAGCCCTTTCCAGCTTAATTGAACCGTTGTTATAAGCGGCTGCAGCCAGTGTCCAGCTATTAAATTCACCGTATAGTTCTTTGATATACTTGCAGGCTGCAATGGTTGATCTGCGCAGATTGAGGCGCTCGTCGACCCCATGGCCCACTTTAAGTCCGTAAGTACGCGCGGTGCCCGGCATAAATTGCCATAAGCCACGTGCCCCCTTGGGCGAAGTGCCTTCACAAAGGCCCGACTCCACCAGCGGGATGTACTTAAAATCATCGGGGATACCATAAAGCCTCAAAAGCGGTTCAATAACAGGGAACCATTTTTCGGCTTTGCGATGCAGAATAGTCGACTGAACGGTTTTGAAGTTATGCTGTTTAAGCGATATTTTCAGTTTCCGTGTCACCCGCGCATCGTTTACAGGTAAAGCTTCGTTTGCAAAATTGTATGCATTTGCATTGCTTTTTATAAAAATAAATTTCGAGTTCCGATGGCTAATATCTCCAGTGCTCGCAACCTTTTCATTGATGGTTGTGCTGAAAATATTGAGCTTTGAAATGAGAACCAGCACTAGCATTACGGAGCACGTAAATAAGTGTTTTTTGATCATTTCTTTCTTTATCATTAACTATACATTTGGTTAAAATGTGTTGCAAAGGTATGTTATACAAGGCACATAATCAAATACTTAGCAAAATGCTAAAGATTTTAGTTGCGGTTTTTGGTTCAAAAACCGGCTTTAAAACTGTTTAAACCGGGTTTTTGAACCGCTTAAATTTTTTGCTTTTTTTGATTAAAAATTGCCAAAAAAGCGTATCTTTGACCCTCACGCTGCGAAAGCGCAAAACAAAAAAATATGGTATTTAAGAGACCAACAGGTAGTCGCGACGACAAGCCAAAAAGAACAACAGGCCGGAGCTCCAGAAGCGACGATAAACCCAAAAGACCTGCAACCGCAAAAGGCAAAGCCACTCCAAACGGAGAGAAAAAAAAATTCACTAAACCAGAACCAAAACCTTTTCAGAGCAACAGGTTTAGCGACGACAAACCCAAAAGCAATTTCAGGGATGGCGCTTCATCATCTGGCGGAAGATCAAAACCTTATTCAGGACGCCCATCATCAGGCGAAAGCTCTTTCAGAAGCGGCGCTTCGGCCGGCGATAAAAAATCATTTGCACCACGCAGCAAGCCATACTCTGGCAGGCCAACTACCGGTGGCGATGAAGAAAGACCAAAAAGAAGTTTCGGTTCCAATTCAGCAGGCGAAAGGAAGCCTTACTCAGGCCGCCCATCATCTGGTGAGGACGAAAGACCAAAAAGAAGCTTTGGCGGCAGCGCAGCTGGCGACAAAAAACCATACTCATCCCCACGTACCCGCTCAGCTGCAGGTGCCGAAGGTAAACCCAAAAGAAGTTTTAGCGAAGGCGGTGACCGCAAGTTTGGCAACAAGCCAACCGAGGGCGGCTTTAAAAAACGCGATGACGCTTCGTTTAAGGACAAACCTTACCGTGATAAACCAGCACGTGATCAGGATGCCCCTGCCAGAACCATGCGTGGTCGTAAAAACCCAGCGGAAGCAAAACCAAAAGACGATGGCCTTATCCGCCTGAACCGTTATATTTCAAATGCCGGTATCTGCTCACGCCGTAAGGCCGATGAGCTCATTATTGCCGGTGTGGTTTCTGTTAACGGTGTGGTGGTTGACGAACTGGGCGCCAAGGTTAACCCACAGATACCCGCCATCAAATACAACGGCGACACACTTCCCCGCGAAAAAATGGTTTATGTACTATT
>Ga0163161_10002772_pt1 | contig 12434 bp, 11 predicted proteins | sample S45metaG_FD_129847 | JGI IMG/M metagenome (GOLD analysis project Ga0163161, IMG submission 129847) | Switchgrass rhizosphere microbial communities from Kellogg Biological Station, Michigan, USA - S4-5 metaG | ecosystem: Host-associated > Plants > Roots > Rhizosphere > Soil | place: USA... | reverse complement strand
GATCCCGAGCCTCGGTCAATCGGACTTGATCTTGCAGCCACTCGAGGCCTCGAGCCCGTTCGGCTCGATCACTGAACTCTGCCATGGAGAAGTGGGACGGTACGTTGGAGTTCGGCGGATAATCGATGATCCAAAAGTAGTCGTAATTGTCGCCGGGCCAGGTCGGTGGCAGGCCAGACAGCACTTGAGCAGCTTGCGCAGCGTGACGGCCTCGCCCTCGTACTTCGCCTCGAGCTTGGCATTGGCGATGTGCTTGTGCTCCCACACCATCACGATGGTTTTGCCGTTGAGCGCCGGGTTCTGCATGATATTGGCCGCGGCTTCCTGAGTACGGCGGTTCAAGGCCTTGACGTGTAAGTCATCGTCATCGGACTCGTCCGGCACTACCGAATAGAGGATGAGCGGCTTCGACCAGCTTGCAGCCGAGGGTCCGGCAAGCTCAAGCGTGTGGAGCGTGATGGCGAAGAAGAAAGCCGGCTCCTCGCCATTGGCAAATTTGGTAGCGTTCCGGCCGAGATTGCCCGCTCCGTTCCAACATCGCACAGCTTCCACGGATTTGCCTTCTCGCCGTGACGCAGGATGATGATGCGGGCCGGCGCCGCAAATGCAGCTGTCGTCAGCAGCGTAGCGAGAACTGTCGCAAGAACGAGACGGGCGAGCATCATAGCAGACCTCATCAAGTGTCGAGCCGGTTGACGACGGTATCGCGGAGCTTCTTGGCTCCCGCATCCCACGGTGCGGCGCGAGAGGCAAAGAGATGCGCCTGCGACTTCAGGATCAGGCCGTCTTCCAGCACTTTCAGATGATTGGCGCGGAGCGTCGTGCCAGTCGTGGTGATATCGACGATCAGCTCGGCGGTGCCGGCCGCGGGCGTGGCCTCGGTGGCGCCAACACTTTCCACGATGCGGTATCCGGCGACGCCGCTCGCCGCAAAGAACCGGCGCGTCAGATTCATATATTTTGTGGCGACGCGGAGGCGGCGGCCGTGCGCACGGGCGAATTGTGCGGCGACATCCTCGAGGTCAGCCATGCGCGTGACGTCGACCCAGCAGTCCGGGACCGCCACCACCATGTCGGCGCGGCCAAAGCCGAGGGGCGCAAGAAACTCAACCGAGCCATCGACATCGGCAAGCGTTTCGCGGATCAGGTCCTCGCCGGTAATGCCGAGCTGGACGCGGCCTGCTTTCAGCTGGTGCACGATCTCTGCCGCGGAGAGATAGACCACCTCGACGCCATCGAGGCCTTTGATCCCGCCTCGGTAGAGCCGGTCGTGGCCTGTTTTGCGCAAGGCGAGGCCTGCCCGCTCGAACAGATCTGCGGCCTGATCCTTGAGCCTGCCCTTGGAGGGGACGGCGATCGAGAGTTTAGCGCTGGCCATCACGCGCCCCTTTCGACCGCAGCGAGCAGACGCTCGGTGTGGATGGCCGAGCCGATCGCCGGAACGTTGCGAGGCGCGCCGATATGGGCGAGAAGCCCATCGTAGCGCCCGCCGCCGGCAATCTGGCCCGCGTCGCGCTCGCCTTCGACTTCGATTTGGAACACGAGGCCTGAGTAATATTCAAAGCTGCGTCCAAATTCGGTGGCGAAGATGCACTTGCCAAGATCGATCCCGTTTTCTTCGAGGCGCTCGAATCGACTGACAAGAGCCTGGAGCGCGAGGCCAACATCGATGCCCGCACCCCTGGCAATCATGGCGACACTGTCTGCGGCCTCCTTTGGCGGCGCCGAGACGGCAAGGAAATAGTCGATAACGGTCGCGACCTCTTTCCTGAGCGGCTCGGCACGGAGATCGCCCAAGAGGTCGAGCAGCCGCGCTGTGATCTCGCTCAAGGTGCGGTTGCCGGATAGCGGCAAACCCATCTGGTCGAGATAGCGCGCCACGAGTTCCTCCGATTTATCCGGATCGTCGCGGTCTAGCGTGCGGGCCAGCGCAGCGGCAGGTCCCTCGGCGTCAGGCCGCTCGCCGCGTGCCAAGCGCGAAAGCAGCGCGTGGAACACCGGCGGACGCCAAAAATAATGCCGAAGCTTCAGCCGCCAGCGCTCAGGCAACGCAAGGGCATCGATGAAGGCGTAGAACAACGCAATGTCACCGAAGCGCAGGCGAAAGTCCTTGAGACCCGAGCTGCGCACGGCCTGGACCGCGAGCAGCGCGGCCTCGACATCGGCGGTCTCCTTGTCTTTTGCGCCGAAGCTTTCGATGCCCGCTTGGCGGAACTCACGCGGGTGAGCCTGATTGTTGCGGTCTGGCTGAAAGCGGAAGGCCGGGCCGTTATAGCAATAGCGCGCCGGCGTATCGGCATCGGGATGCCGCTCGAGATAGAGCCGCGAGACCGGCACGGTCAGGTCAGGCCTGAGGCAAAGCTCATCGCCGGCGAGGTCGGTGAACACATAGGTGCGGCTTCTGATCGACTCCCCGATCTGATCGAGGAAGACATCTGCCGGCTGGATGATGGAAGGCGCAACCTGCTCGTAGCCCGCCCGCCTGAAGACATCAAGCAGGGTGGTCGCCTGGGCTTCGAGAGCCTCGAACTTCCTAGCCGATTCAGCCGCCATGGCTCAGCTCTTGTGGCGGGCGAGTACAGCCCGAACCTTCTCGACAAGCTGAGCTTCCGGCACGGCGAACTGCGCCTCGGCTTGCTTCTTCAGATATTCGTCGCGGTTCTCGATTGAGGTGAGAGTGGCGCCGAGAATCAAATCCTTGATCTGAACCTCGCCTCTGGCTTTTTCGTCGCTGCCTTGAATGACGACACAAGGGCTGCCTCTGCGGTCGGCGTATTTCATCTGTGCCTTCATGCCGGATTCGCCGAGATAAAGCTCGGCGCGAATGTTTGCCGCGCGAAGATCTTGCGCCATCTCTTGGTAGTCGGCGATGCGGTCGCGGTCGAGCACGAGCACGACGACCGGGCCCTGCGTTGCCGAGTCTTTGTATTTGCCAAGGCGTTGGAGGCCGAACAGGAGACGCGACACGCCAATGGAGATGCCGGTGGCTGGGACCTTCTCGCCGGTGAAGCGCTCGACAAGCCCATCATAGCGCCCGCCGCTGACCACCGACCCGAGCCTGATGGGCTGGCCCTTGTCGTCCGTGATTGGCGCGGTCAGCTCAGCCTCGAACACCGGTCCGGTATAGTACTCCAACCCGCGGACGACGGAGGGATCCACCCTGATCCGATCGGCATAGCCAGCGCTATCAACTAAGGAGGCTATATCGGCGATTTCGTTGAGTCCTTCGCCACCAATCCCGGCCGCCGCTGCACCAAAATCCCCTGCCTTGGGCTCCAGCATCTCTACAATCAATGTGATCTGCTTAGCTCCAAGTTGAGCACCTTGGGTGTAGTCACCCGATTCATCCTTGCGACCTTTGCCGAGCAGCGCTCGCACGCCTTCGATGCCCAATCGATCCTGCTTATCGATCGCGCGGAGGACGCTAAGACGCTTTGCAACGTTTTCACCGCCACCAAGGCCGATCGATTCCAGCAAACCGTCGAGGACTTTGCGGTTGTTGACTTTGATGAGGTACTGGCCGCGAGGAACACCAAGCGCCTCGAGCGTGTCGGCGGCGAGCATGCAAAGCTCAGCGTCGGCGGCGACTGACGAAGCGCCGACGGTATCGGCATCAAACTGAGTGAACTGGCGGAAGCGCCCTGGCCCCGGCTTCTCGTTCCGCCAAACAGGACCGACCTGATAGCGGCGGAAGGGCCTCGGCAGATTCTGATAATTCTCGGCGACGTAGCGGGCGAGCGGCGCAGTTAGGTCATAGCGGAGCGACAGCCACTGATCGTCGTCGTCCTGGAAGGAGAACACGCCTTCGTTAGGCCGGTCCTGGTCGGGCAGGAACTTGCCGAGCGCGTCGGAATATTCGATGGCCGGCGTATCGAGCGGCTCGAAGCCGTAGGACTCGAACACGCCCCTGATCGTGCCGAGCATCTGCTCGCTCGCGCGGATCTCGCTCGCGGAAATGTCGGAAAAGCCCTTAGGCAGGCGGGCCTCGGGGCGAGCGGGCTCGGTCTTCTTGCTCATGAATTAGCGGCTGATTCTGAAGGGCTCCAGCCGCCCGCTTCTAGCCTATCGCCCGGCCCTTTGCCTAGTCATTGCCGGTCCTGCTGTCCGTCAGTCGGTGTCGACCAGGAGGCCTTCGCGCGCCATCTCGACCAGCGCCTCGACCGGATGCGCCATCGACTCGAGCTTCTCGAGCGAGGGCGGGCACGGGCCACCGGTCGCCCAGTCGAGCAGCTCCACGGTGTGGACGAACGGAACTCCAGCGCCCTGCAGCTGCACCATGCAGCCAATGTTGGAGGTGACGATGGCGTCAGGCTCGACGCTTGCAATGTTGCTCAGCTTGCGATCGCGGAGCTGGGCGGACAGCTCGGGCTCGAGCAGATTGTAGGTCCCCGCCGAGCCGCAGCAGAGATGCCCCTCGGGAATCTCGATGATGTTGAAGCCTGCCTGGTTGAGCAGAGTGCGCGGCAGCATGTCGATCTTCTGCCCGTGCTGAAGCGAGCAGGCAGCGTGATAGGCGATCCGAAGGCCGGTCCACATCATGGGCGGCATCAGGCCCATCTTCTCGATATATTCGGTGATGTCTCGGGCAAGCCCGGCGACGTATGCGGCGCGCTCGGCATAGCCCCGGTCGCGGGCAAGCAGATTGCCGTAATCCTTGACCATGGTTCCGCAGCCCGAGGTGGTGACGACGATGGCGTCGACCATCTTCTCCCGCATCACCGCGGTCCAGGCGTCGATATTGCGGCGGGCGTAGCCGCGCGCCTCCTCCTCCTTGCCGAGATGATGCACGAGAGCTCCGCAGCAGGTCTCGTCCTTGACCACCACCACATCGACGCCGTGGCGCCTGAGCAGCCTGATGGCCGCGAGATTGATCTGCGGCGCGAGCACCTCCTGCACGCAGCCGAGCATCAGCGCGACGCGCTTTGCCTTAGGCTCGCTGCCGATAGCGGATTTCGGCTTCGTGAGCTTGATCTTCATTGCGCCAGGCGGCACCAGCGCAACACCGGCGGCGATATGCTCGAAGCCCATCTTGATGAGCAGGCGGCGAAACGGCCGCATGAACGAGGCGGCCATGAGAGCCAAGCGGAAGCGGCGCGGATTGGGCAAGATCTTGCTGAGCAGCCAGCGATTGGTGTTTTGGCGCGGGGTGCGGTGGCCCTTGGCCTCGATGCGCACGCGCGCCATGTCGACGAGATGCATGTAGTCGACACCGGAGGGACACGTGGTCATGCAGGAGAAGCAGGAAAGGCAGCGATCGATGTGGTGGGTCATGGTCGGCGTGACCTCACGCTCCTCGAACATCTGCTTCATGAGATAGATGCGGCCGCGCGGGCTGTCCCGCTCGTCGCCGGTCAGCACATAGGTCGGGCAGGTCGCGGTGCATAGCCCGCAATGTACGCAGCGCCTAAGGATCGCGTCGGCACGGGCGATGGTCGGGTCGGCGAGCTGTACCGCATTGAACTTGGTCTGCATGGTCTCGCCTATATCCCTGCGTACATGCGGCCTGGGTTAAGAATTCCGACCGGATCGAAGGCCTGCTTGAGCGCGGCTGTCAATGCCATGAGCGGCGCGTCGAGCGGCTGGAACACGTCGATCACCGCGCGCGCCTGCGGCTCGGCGCGGATCAGTGTGGCATGGCCGCCAAATTCGGCAAGGGTGCGGCGGATCTCGACCGCTCCGGCGTCGGTGATGGGTGGAGTGTCGAGCCAAATGAGACCGCCGGACCAGTCGTAAAGCGCGCGCACATCGATCTTGCGCGCGAGGCTATACACGAGCTTGGGTCCGCTGGTCGGGGCCATGGAAATCCGCCAGAGCGGTCTCCCCGTCCTCTCGAACATCCTAAGCGACTTCACGTCGTCCCAGAACATGCGGCTCCGCGCCGTGTCGAGCTCAAGCGCAGGCGCATAGGCCTGCAGCATCTGCTTCAGCCTACTTGCGCGATAGCGGGCCGAGGCCGGAAAATTCTCCATTCTAATGGCGGTTACCGACTGGCCAGGGCGGCTGATCTCCTCATCCGAGAAGCGCTGGGCGAGCTCGCCGTTGACATGCACCGTGCCGGACACTTCGAAGGGTGTGCCAAGCGCAAGGCCAAGCACCTCGACGCCGGTGGGATCGGCCAGTCCGAAGCAAAGCAAAGTGCGGACCTCGCGCTGGGCCGGCAGCACTTTAATGGCAACCTCGGTCAACACCGCGAGCGTCCCCCACGAGCCGGCAAGCGCCCTGCTAAGATCGTAGCCGGTGACGTTCTTCATCACCCTGCCCCCTGACCTGATCGTCTCGCCGCGGCCATTCACCGCCTGAACGCCGAGCAGATGGTCGCGCGCGGAGCCCGAGAGAATGCGCCGGCTGCCTGAAATGTTGGTGGCAAGCACGCCGCCGATCGTGGCCTGACCGGGACCGAAGCCGAGCACCGGCCCAAGATCGACCGGTTCGAAGGGAAGCTCCTGATCGTTTTCGGCGAGCATCTGCTCGATCTGAGCCACCGGTGTCCCGGCAAGGGCAACGAGGACGAGTTCGGTCGGCTCATACAACGAGACGCCGACCAGGCTCTCGGTACTGAGCACCGCGCCATATTGCACCAGCCGTCCGACCTCGCGCTTCGTGCCATGTCCCATGACTTCGAGCGGGGTGCGCGTGTCTGCCGCCTCGGCGACGAGATAGGCAAGCTCCTCCACCGTATCGGGAGCGTGGAAGCCAACGCGCATATGCCCGGTCACTGAACTCTATTTCCTTCCAGCGGAAACACCTTACCGGGATTGAGCAGCCAATCGGGATCGAAGGCGGCCTTGATATGCATTTGCTGGCCGATGTCGGCTTCGGTGAACTGCACGCGCATCAGCTCGCGCTTCTCGATGCCGACGCCATGCTCGCCAGTAAGGCAGCCGCCAAGCTCGACGCACAGCTTCAGGATCTCGGCGCCGCACATTTCGACCCGTTCGAGCTGAAGGGGGTCGTTTGAGTTATAGAGAATAAGCGGGTGCAGATTGCCATCTCCGGCGTGAAAAATATTGGCCACGTCGAAGCGATATTTGCGGCAAATCCAGCCAATCTCGTCGAGGGCCTTGGTGAGCTTCGACAAGGGAATCACACCGTCCATGCAGTAATAGTCGGAAAGCTGGCCGATGGCGCCGAACGCCGCCTTGCGGCCCTTCCAGATCTTGGCGCTCTCCTCCGGGCTTTGGCTGCGATGCATTACCGCCGGGTTGTAGTCCATGGCGATCTCGCTGATCTTCTCGAGCATCGTGTCGATCTCGTCCTCCGAGCCCTGCACCTCGACGATCAAGAGCGCCTCGACATCGAGCGGGTAGCCAGCGGCCACGAAGTGCTCGCAGACATGAATCGCCGGGCGGTCCATGAATTCGAGCGCCACAGGAATGATGCCGGCGGCGATGACTCCAGCGACGCAGCCTCCCGCCGCGTCGCTGGAGTCGAAGCCGAGCAACATCGGGCGCGCGCCTTCAGCCGCCTTGAGCAGGCGCACCGTCACCTCGGTAACAACACCGAGCTGGCCCTCGGAGCCGATGATGAGCGCGAGGAGATCATAGCCTGGCGCATCGAGATAATCGCCGCCGATATCGATGATCTCGCCGTCCATCAACACCAGGCGGACGCCGAGGATATGATTGGTGGTCACACCGTATTTGAGGCAATGCGCGCCGCCCGAGTTGGTGGCGACATTGCCGCCGACAGTGCAGGCAATCTGGCTCGACGGGTCCGGCGCGTAGAAGAAGCCATGTCCTGCGACGGCCTGAGTAATGCCGCTATTGGTGATGCCAGCCTCGACTCGGGCGACGCGGTTGGGCAGGTCGATCGACAGCACCTTGTTCATGCGCGAGAGGCAAAGCACGATCGAATCTTCGAGCGGCAAAGCGCCTCCCGAGAGCGAGGTGCCAGCCCCGCGCGGGACGACCTTGATGTGATTGTCATGGCAGAAGCGGAGGATCTTGCTGACCTCCTCGGTCGTTCCCGGCAGCGCGACCAGAAGCGGCAGGCAACGATAGGCAGTCAGCGCATCCGTCTCGAAGGTGCGGCGGCCCTCCTGGTCGGCGATTAAGACCACGTCGGGGACGAGCTTCTTGAGCTGCCGCACGATCTCCGCCCGCCGCGACACAATCGCTGGATCAGGTCTCGGCATTGAAAGCTGCGACATCAGCGGCTCCCACACGTAAGACTGGGATTTCGCCTAGTCTTTCGCATGGGCAACGTTAGGAGGCAATACGCGCGGGGCCAGGCCCCCTGCCCCGCCGCCTTAGAAGAGCGACGGTCGATTTTGGGGTTACAGTGTCGCAGGCGCCGCTTTTCGTGGCAAATTGAAGTTTCTGCCAAGTCAGGCGAAACTGAGGACCTAAGAGAGAATGTGGGCAACTGTCCGCTAGAGTCGGGGAGAACTTTGCGGGCATTTTCATGGAGGGTTTGAGATGAGGATATTTGGGGTTTGTTGGCTCGGTGCTGTCACGCTTGTCGCGTTGAGCGGTCCCGCGCTCGCTGCCGGCGATGCGGCCAAAGGCAAAGCGGCGTTCGCCAAATGCGCGATCTGCCATCAGGTCGGGCCGGGTGCCAAGACGCTGGTGGGACCTGAGCTCAACAACGTTGTCGGACGCAAGGCTGCGAGCGTTGCCGACTATGCCTCGATGTATTCCCCCGGCATGAAGAAACTTGGCGAGCAAGGTTGGGTTTGGACCCCGGAGAATATCGACAAATGGATCGCGGATCCGAAGGCGCTGATCCCCGATTCTCCCATGGCTCTTGCCTTTCAAGGCATCCCCGATGCCGGGGAGCGGGCCGACATCATCGCTTATCTGCAGACTCAGACCGGGCAGTAAGACGCATCAAGGCGTAGTCCGAGGCGCGGGCGCAGCCTGTGATGAAGCTGGCACCTGCGCCGCGGGCGCGTCCTCAACTCCACTCGCGCTTTTTGCCCTGGCGCGGAATTTCTCGATGTCGTCGAGAACGGTCTTGAAGAAATAATCCTGCTCGCCCTCATCCTTGGCAACGTCGGCCCAGGCCGAGCGGAAGGCAGCGAGGACCTCATCGGGCCACTCGGCGATCCGGACTTTGTCCTTGGAGGCGAGGTCGGCGAGCGCGTCGGCCTGGAGCTTCGCCTCCTCGGAAAGCGTTTCATCGAGGATCGTGTGGCAAGCGCCTTCGATCAAGGAGCGCTGCTCGGCCGTGAGTCCGTTCCAGCGATCTTTGTTGATCAAGAGCTCGAGCACCGTCTCCGGTTGGTGCCAGCCGGGCACGTAGATCAGCTTAACCTTCGACTTGAGGTCCTGTTCACGATCTGCTGCAGGCGTATAAAGCTCGGCCGCATCGATATCTCCCCGGTCGAAGGCTTTCACCAGATTTCCGCCAGGGACGATCACGGTCGTGGCGCCGAGCTTCGACATGACCCTGCCGCCCAGGCCGAAGATGCGCATGCGCAGTCCCTTTATATCGTCGGCGGTCTTGATCTCCTTGGCGAACCAGCCGCCTGCTTCCGCGCCGCCAAAGGCGCAAGGCATAACGTGCACCTGCGCGCCGGCCTGGTCGTACATCTCCTGATAAAGTCTGCTGCCGTTGCCTGTTTCAAACCAGTCGAGATAGGTCTTGCCGTCAGGACCGAAAGGGAAGCCGGCAAACAGGGCAGCAGCCGGAATCTTGGCCGTCCAATAACTCGCCGTGGCGAACCCCGCATCGACACTCCCGCTGCTAAGCTTGTCGAGAATCTCTTGCGGCTTGGTCCCCTCGCCTGGTTCCTTCAGGTCGAGTCCGAGCGAGCCTCCCGAGCGCTCCCTGATCAGCTTGCCAAGGCGCGCGGCGGGCTCGCCGAGGCCCGGCAGATGTGTCCCGTAGACGACAGGAGTGACGAGTGTCACTGTGGTGGAGTCGGCCGCGAGCGCGGGGGAGGCCGGGAGCAGTGCCAGCGCGAGCATGGCGAGGGCCTTTGCCTGCATCCTTCCTTCGCGCTCCTCTTGGAATCGCATTTCTTGAGTCTCGCCGCCGATGCTACATCCTGGCTTCCATCTTTAGCCATAAGGCGTGAAAGCTTGGCAGTGTCATGAGTCCTGCACCCGAAGCTGCCACAGACGGCCCTCTGGTCGGCCTGTTCGTAACCTGCCTCGTCGATCTGTTCAGGCCGAGCGTCGCTTTCGCCGCCATCAAGCTTCTCGAGGCAGGCGGAGCTCGGGTTGAGGTTCCACGCGCGCAGGCCTGCTGCGGGCAGCCAGCGTATAATTCAGGCGGTCGGGACGATGCGGTGGCTATCGCAAGGCAAGTGATCGAGGCGTTCGAGCCCTTCGACTATGTCGTGGCTCCTTCTGGCTCCTGCACCGGAATGCTCAAGGTCCATTACCCTCGCCTGCTGGCGGACGATCCTCGCTTCGCCGAGCGCGCCAAGACGCTGGCCGCCAAAAGCTACGAGCTGACCTCCTTTCTGGTGGACGTGCTCGGTCTCAGCGAGGTCGAGGCGAGCTATGAGGGAACCGTCACCTATCACGATTCATGCTCGTCCTTGCGCGAGCTTCACATCCGGGATGCACCCCGGCGACTGCTGGCAAGCGTCACCGGGCTTACCCTCATCGAGCTTCCCGAGAGCGAGATATGTTGCGGGTTCGGTGGCACATTCTCGGTGAAATACCCGGACATTTCCGGAGCGATTCTCGACGCCAAGCTGAACAATATTCTCGAAACCGAGGCCAGTGCCGTCCTTGCGGGAGACCTCGGCTGCTTGATGCAGATCGCGGGCGGGCTCAGCCGCGAGCGCGCAAAGATCGAAGTGCGCCATGTCGCAGAGGTGCTGGCGGGCATGACGGACATGCCGGCCATAGCTGCCTCACTCAAATCGCGCTGAGATCATGGCTGAGGCCACCATCTCGTTTAAAAAAGCGGCCTCAGAGGCTCTTGCCGACGGCGAACTGCAGAGGGCGCTGCAGAACGTAAAGACCGGGTTTGTCGCCAAACGCGCGGCGGCCAAGTCGAGATTGCCGGAATTCGAAGCGCTACGCGCCGAGGCCCGCGCCATCAAAGACCATACGCTCACCCATCTCGATCTTTATCTCGAGGCCTATGAGAGCAAGGTCGTCGAGAGCGGAGGCAAAGTGCATTTTGCTCCGACCGCCGCGGATGCACGCGACATCGTGCTTGGACTTTGCCACGATTACGGCGCGAAGCTCGTGGCCAAAGGCAAATCGATGGTGTCCGAGGAGATCGCGCTCAATGCCCATCTTCAAGCCGCAGGCAAGGAGGTAGTTGAGACCGACCTCGGCGAATATATCGTGCAGCTCAGGGGCGAAGCCCCGAGCCATATCATCGCACCGGTCACCCATCTCAACAAAGAGTCGGTCGCTCGCGATTTTCGGCGAGTACACGAGGGACGACTAACCTCGCGCAGGCTGAATGATGTGCAAGACCTAGTAGCAGAGGCGCGCTCCGTCCTGCGCGAGAAATTCCTCGCCGCCGACGTCGGCATCACCGGGGCCAATCTGCTGATTGCCGAGACCGGCTCCTCGGTGATCGTCACCAATGAGCGCAACGGCGATCTCACGTCGACCCTGCCGCGCACGCATATCGTCATTGCCTCGATCGAGAAGATCGTGCCGACGCTCGAGGATGCCTGCACCATCCTGCGGCTGCTTTGCCGGTCGGCGACGGGGCAGGACATCACCACCTACACAACTTTCACGACCGGCCTGCGTCACGAGGGCGACCCTGACGGGCCAACCGCGTACCATGTCGTGCTGCTCGACAATGGACGGAGCGAAATGTTGGGCGGCACCTTCCAGGACATGCTCCGGTGCATCCGCTGCGGCGCCTGCCTCAATCACTGCCCGGTCTACGGTGCGATAGGGGGCCACGCCTATGGCTCAGTCTATCCCGGGCCTATGGGCGCGGTGCTTACGCCGGCGCTACAAGGCCTCGACCACGTGCGTGATCTTCCCAATGCTTCGAGCCTGTGCGGCCGGTGCGAAGAGGTTTGCCCCATGAGCATCCCATTGCCCTCGATGTTGCGGGCGTGGCGGGAGCGCGACTTCACTGAAGGCAAGCGCTCCCGGGCCGAGAGGCTCGCCCTTAAGGCTTGGGCCTTCGCGGCAAAGCGTCCGCGCCTCTACCAAGCGCTCGCCGCAGTCGGTGGGCCACTTTTGACACGGCTCGCCGGAGGACGCGGTCGATTAAGCCGCCTGCCCTTCGCCCAACCCTGGACGAAACTGCGTGAGCTGCCTGCCCCCGAGGGCAGAACCTTCCAGCAGCTTTACGCCAAGGTGCAGAAGGATCGGAAATGAGCGGGTCCGAAGACGCCCGGTCAATCGTGCTGACGCGCATCCGCGGCGCGCTTGGCATCACCAAACTCGACCGCGCGCGGCGCGCTGCCGTGATCCGGCGACTCGAGCGCCATCCGCGCAGCACGATCCCGGCCCAAGCGCTGCTAAGCCCCGCGGACTGCGTGTCGCAGCTCGCTG